>Ga0302320_10010466_pt1 | contig 19760 bp, 20 predicted proteins | sample Bog_T0_3_FD_202130 | JGI IMG/M metagenome (GOLD analysis project Ga0302320, IMG submission 202130) | Peat permafrost microbial communities from Stordalen Mire near Abisko, Sweden - Bog_T0_3 | ecosystem: Environmental > Terrestrial > Soil > Wetlands > Peat | place: Sweden: Abisko, Stordalen Mire... | reverse complement strand
GATGGGCAGAACGCCGAGTTTTTGCAGAATAAACACATGAAGACCATCGATTCAATAGAGTTCGGTGTCATCGAAGAGAGCACGAAGATCGTTGTGCCGCGGTCCCTGGTAATCGGCAATCAGTCAGCACAACAACCCTACTGCGTCGTCGCCGAGGATATGGACAAAGTCAATGTGAGCCACGTCTTCGAGGGAATGCTTTTCATCACTGGATGGAACAGGCTCTCGGCGCCACAGCAAGCTAACGCCAAGAACTTGTTGCTCGAAGGATTCGACGGAGACGCCTGGAAGTATGAGGAGCAAATAGAACAGATCGTGAACGGAATGAGGGTGGGAAGCGTTGGACTTGGAAACGTTAAGCACAGACACCATGTTTGCAGACTGCCCATCGATCCGTTACTGGAACAGGTGTCGAAAGCCAATCCCTCCAATCTCATTGTATCCACCCTGCACGATTCCTGGCAGGTTGGGCTCCTGATTGCGGCCACCCGGTTGATCAAAGTGGAGCCTCCGAGCAGATGAAAGCCGTGAAAGAGGAATCGAATAATAGGTCAAGCTCATCCTCTGAGAAAAGAAAGGCTCGAAATCAGGCCGCGCCCAAACTATACGCAGCGTAATAAGTACTTGCGCATGGGTTCAAAGTGAAGCAGTGTTATAGTTGTTCAGAATGATCCGAACTGTCAAATTATCCTATACGACGGTGCCTCAGGCTGTTGAGATCATAGCCCAGTGGCGCAAAGCCCAGTCTGTCGTCATCCGTACTGCCTATAACCGGGTGCGAGAAGGCAAGAAAGACAAGGAGATTCTTGATCTGCTCCGGGTCATGCCGCAAGGAAAGTTGGATTCCTGGCTGACCTTGTCGGCCCTGAAACGCGCCCGCGCTCTCCACCGTGCCAGTCCAGGGCGAACCGTTGTTTTCGGGGGCAAGCATCATCTGCAATTGCGGGCTCAGGGTCAGATCACAGCGGAGGAGTGGAAAGCCAAACGGCTGTTGCCATTGTACTTCGAGGGACACGCCAAGAGCCATGGTGAACAGGGAGGCAACCATCGCTTCGTGCTGGACATCGAGCACAACACCGTCTGGTTTTACCCGAAGGCCAAGGTGGCTCTGCCACTCCAGATAAAACTGGGCAAGAAGTCCAACTACCGAGAACTGTTGGAAGCACTACAGTTTCGTTGCACCTGGCACCGGGATGTGCCGTTCACGGTTTCCTTGACCGCCACCCACATTTCGATTTCTTGGGATGAAAAAGTGGAGCCATTGAAGAGGAAAGCCCATTCCGGCCGGGTACTGGCTCTGGATTTGAACCCCAACCGGATTGGCGCCGCGGTACTCGAGCGGGAGGGTGAAGCCTGCAAGCCCCTCAGCTGGTCGATTTATGATTATCCAGAGCTGAATCGCAGACTGAGAAAGGCATCCGATCATCCGGACTCCATCCACCAGCGTGACAAGCGGGTATACGAGTTGTCCTGCATCGCCAGGGAAGTCACCAATTTAGCAGTTCACTTCCAGTGCAGTGCCGTCATCACAGAGCATCTCAACATCCAGAGCCAGGACCACGGCAAGGGCCGCTCCTTTAACCGAGCCGTGAATAATCAGTGGACTCGGAAGGGATTCATCCTGCCGCTGGTCCGCCGGCTGGAGGCCGCCGGCCTTCGGCACATGGAAGTGAACCCGGCTTATAGTTCCAAGCTGGGCAACCTGCTCTGGGGCTGGCCCCTGCTGATCCCCGACCCGGCCTGCGCGGCGGTGGAGTTGGGCAGACGATTTCTTCAAGGAGACCCGAAAAGCTCCGAGCGCATGAATGGCGGAAACCGACGGAAGGAAGAACGCCAAGCGCAGGCATCGCAAGATGCCGAGGCTCGCACGGAGTGGAAGCAGGTCTGGAATCAACTTCACCCAAAATCTGGTGATACACCCAGATGCACGCTGCTTGCCCTGAGGCAGAAGTTCCCGGCCGCGTGTCCAAGTTCGAGCCCGTTCAAGGCGCCACAATCGCTTGTGTCACGCCTGGAACCCGCCCGGATAGCGTCCTCTTTGCGCATTCAGATGCGCAAAGACTTATGACGCTGTGTATACATCCCCTTGGATCGACACTTCCGCGATCAGGCACAGCCAATTGGGAGCGGACTCTGCCGGAATGCGCAACTGCCTGAGAAGCCATGTCCACGCCAAGGAAACCAAGAACGCAGGAGTGGGTTGACCAGCGCAGCCTTGCGATGGACAAGCTCGTTGCTCAAAAGCTGCGTGTCCAGCCCGGCCTATTACAGAATGCCAAGGCCAACCTGAACCGCTGGATTCAACAGCAGCAACCTGAGGTTCCTCGTATCTTGATCGAATGGCAGGAAATTCTGGAAAACTGGCCCCTGGAAAAAGTCCTGGGTCTTTTAACCAGCTTCGATGAGGAAGCGCGTCGCCTGCGTCAGTCCAGCCCGTTTTGTGGCATCCTTTCTCAAGAAGAGCGCCTTGCCATCTTCAAGGAGTACGAGGCGCTCTTATGAAGAGGATTCACTCGATACTGACGATTTAGGCCCGCGGCGCCTCCATCAACTTCGCCGTGCATTGCCGTCACCATGCTGTCCAAGTAAAGAGAGCCGCTCGAAAACAACCACAAATGTTCAAAGAAGCGGCCGCCAGATCGCCAGCCGCCAAGTGAAACAGTAAGGGGAGGTTGTCCCAGTCACTACGCGCCCAGTTCTGCCCTGAAAACAGGCAAGCAGGGAGTGGATCACAATGAGGATCTGCTCCCTGTCCTCTTTTTCACCCGGACAAAACAAGGCAACCGCTACGCGCAACAAGACAAAAAAGAGACCCATAAAAAGAAACACGGGCAAAGGTGGAAAACAATGAAGGCACATATAGGCTTGAAAAGCAGCTTGTTCAAATGCAATGCAAGTCCTGCATTGTGATGTGCCAGAAAACGGAGGAGACGAGGGAATGAAAAACAGTTCATCAGTAATTCGCATGGCGCTGGCGGCTATGTTCACCGCGATCTGCCTCGGCATCCCCGGGAGCGTCGCAAGCGCTGCCAAGCCAAACGCCGAGGCCTCAGTACCACCCGCAACCGGCAGCGCCCCCTCCCCTGCCCTTCCCTCTGGAGCGGGCGAGGTCCTGAAAATGTTCAAAGGTGGAATCAATAAGGACCTGATCATCGGTTACATCAACACCACTGCGCTGGCGTATCATCTGAGCGCCGATGAGATCATCCACCTGCAGACCACGGGCCTGCCGCAGGAGGTCATCAAAGCGATGATCCAGCGAGGCGGACAGCTTCAGCGGCAGCAAGTCGGGCAGCGGCAAATCGGGCAACTGCAGCAACAGCGGGTCGATCAGCAGTACTACCAGACCCGGGGAGTTCCAAACGGCGCATACGCAGCCCAACCACCTGCGCCGTATGTGATGCCCTCAGTGCCGGCGCCGCCTGTCGTGATGGATGGTTTGGATTATCCGGTCTATCCTGCTTACGATAGTGGGTACCCACCATATTACATTGGATCGCCTTGCTGCTTCTGGCCGCCCGTAGTCATCGGAGGCGTGGGCTGGGGACGCGGTTGGGGTTGGGGACCTGGAGTTGGCGGGAACATTGGCGGCGGCTTTCGAGGGGGAAGCATCGGTGGAGGCTTTGGCGGCGGGGGCTTCCGCGAGCGCGACGTGTGGTGGGTGGTCATGGGCGTTAAGCAGCCCGGGCAAAATGACTCCCAAGGAAGAGGAGGCCCCGCTTTTCGTTGGAATTCAGAGAGGAGCCAAAAGAAGTGGACACGGCAACGGAATATAATCAACTATTAACCTAATCTATGAACGAGACTATCAGTTTGTACTACCAGCAAGGCCCGTCTGACAAAGTGTATCACGCACACCTTGAAGCCAAGGGAGATGGGTGGATTGTGAACTTCGCCTTCGGGCGCCGGGGATCCACCTTGCAGACCGGCACCAAAACCAGTGAACCCGTCGCGTACGACAAGGCCAAGACAATCTACGACAAGATCGTTGCCGAGAAGATGGGCAAAGGTTACACCCCCGCGGCCGGTGGAACACCCTACGCCGGCACCGAAAACGCGGGCAAAGTCAGTGGCCTCCTGCCTCAGCTTCTGAACATGATCGATGATGCGGAGCTGGAATTGCTCCTCAACGACTTGATTCACTGCGGTCAGGAAAAATTCGACGGCCGCCACACCATGGTGCGCAAAAACGACGCCGTTGTGGGAGCCAACAAAAAAGGGCTGCTCATGGCCCTTCCCCTCCCCATTCAGAAGGCTTTGGAAGACTTCATAGGCACCTTCGTCGTCGACGGCGAAGCCATCGGCGACCGGCTCTACGTATTCGATCTCCTGGAGATCGATGGCAAGAACCTGCGTTCAAAGCCCTACAAAGAGCGGTACTCGGAGCTGAGGAACCTGATCGCCCGATCCCCGGTAAGCGGGGGCGCCATCATCCTGGTCGAAACAGCCTGGACTCCGAAGGAGAAGCGCCAGATGTTCGAGAGGCTGAAGAAGCAGAAACGGGAAGGGATGGTTTTCAAGCTGGTGAGCGCCCCAGCCACGGTTGGCCGTCCGAGCAGCGGTGGCGACCAACTGAAATACAAGTTTTACGCCACGGCGTCGGTCGCCGTCACCAAGGTCAATCTCAAACGGAGCGTGGCCGTCAGCGTTTATGACAACTCTGGTGACATCTCAGTCCCGGTTCCCGTCGGGAATGTCACCATTCCGGCCAACCAGCCCGTCCCCAAGGTGGGGCAGGTCCTGGAAGTCCGCTACCTCTACGCCTACAAGGGAGGGAGCCTCTTTCAGCCCACCAGCTTGGGTGTTCGCGATGACGTGGACCCGCCCGAATGCGTGATCGGCCAGCTCAAGTACAAGGCCGAGAACAGCGATGAGGATGAGGGGTAAGACCGCGCAAATGAAATCAGAATTTGAAACATATTGGGAGGGCATCGTGCAGGGGAATCCCACGCTGAAAGTGAGGCGGATACGCATCACGACTGTCAGCTTGAAGAGCATTGCCCAGCATGCGCACGGGAAGGGCACCCGGCTCGATGCATTCGACGCCTGTTGGAATGGCATCGTCGCACAGAGCCGCGTCCTCCAGGCAACCCGGGTGGAGATCAGCACACAGAGTGTCCGGAGCATCGCCCAATACGCCTTCGGAGACGCCAAAAATGCCATGCAGAAAATCAGCGACGAGCTAATGGGGATCGTGGATGAGTTTACAAAAGCCGGAGTCAGGGCTGCAAGGACTCTCAGTGCGAAAAATCCGTTCAAAGCGAAAGCATAATCACCAATGAATGCCAGCAAAATTGACGTTGCCACCCGCAGGGCTCTCGTAAAGCCCGTCACAGAGTTTGCCAAGGCCCATGAACTCTCTGTCGGATTCGTGATGAGCGCTGTCCTCTGGGCCGGCGAAAAACAACCAAACGAGATCACCAACATGGTAAACGCGGAGACGGTTGCCAGCTATAACGCTGAACTGGCCCGCAGGGAAGCCGCCCGCAGCCAGCAGGTGGCGGGCATGGTGGCGAACGCCATTCCAGCTTCAGCCCGCACCGAAGAGAACGTGCAGGCGGTTACGGCCAGGGTCTTCGCCGTCATCCAGGCAGCTCGGAAACTCTCCATCCCCGCACTGAAAGAGGTCATCAACACTGAAGTCGCAGCCCTGACCGCTCCGCCTGCGCACTCTCAGAATTGACGACGGTGTGAAGGCGCACCCAGGATTGCAATTCGAGCCGGTGCCCGTAGATGCGGTATTGCTGCCATAAGCTTCTGCCCGTGCGTTTCGATGCGCAGAGGGGCGTGTCATTCATAACTAATTCGGGGTCTGTGGCATAATCTGCGGGTGGTTTTAGGCCAATTCCGGGATTTTTCCGGGCAAGGCCGCGGACCAATTCATGGCCTGGAGGGCTTGGCTTGCAGTGCCTTGATAGCCGGCGCGCGGAAAAAATCGTTCACCGGCACCAGCGGGATGATTCGGTTGCGGGCGTAGAACTGGTCCGGCGTTTCAAAGGCGGCGGCCGGCTCGCCTTTCTTTTCGTAAAACCGTGCCGCGAGTTCGGAGCCTGGGCAAAGCCAGCGATAGACTTCCCATTGATCCACCCCGCTCCAGACGCGGTAGTGCGGCGGATTGTCCTGCGGTTCGGCATGGAGCGTCGTCTCGCTGTAACCCCCGCTGAATGGCACGATGGCGTCGCATTGGTGCTCGCAATAGGTGCGCACGCCGGGTCCGAGCTTCTCGCGCAGCCAGCGCATGAGCTTCACGTCTTCCAGGCTGTCGCCGAAGCTGTCGAGGTAGAAGAGCGTGCATCCTTTCTTCATCATGCTATCGAAGCGCCGCCACAGCATCTCGCGATGGCCGGGGTCGTCGGGGTTGATGTTGATGATTTGGTCCTGGTTCCAGTCGAGCTTCACGGCCAGGTCGCGCGGGCGTGTGGCCACGCCAAGCCGCACGCCCGCCGCTTGGAAGCGAGGGGCGATGATGTTGGTCCACTGCGCCTCGACTTCCGGCGGGAGCACGTCGAAGTCGGGCCGATACATGCCGCCGCGCGCGTCGTCGCCCCCCTGGCCCCACACGATGAGGCCCTGACCATCGTTGGTCCGGATCGCCGGGATGATGAGGTCGCAGAAGGCCCTCGCGCCTTCCGCGGTGTCAATGCGCCGATGCGCCCCTTGGAATCCGTAGGGGTTGGACGGCGAGATGGCCTGCTGGCTGGCGTTTAAGTAATCGGTGGCAATCCAGCGCGGATCAGCCTGATAGCGCACGGGACCGAAGGTGTTTTGGAAATGCTCGCGATAGGGCTCCAGCAGGTGCTGCCAGGCGCGGTTGGGGCTGACGCGGATTCGCAAGTCGAACGTGCGCGCGCCGCGCGGCGGAATCGGCGCGGGGCAGAAGTAGAGCAGCTTGCGCACGGGGTCGTGGTCGCGCTTGTCTGGCTCCCAACTGCCATAATCGAGAAGAATAAGTGTGCGCTCCAGGCCTGTCTTCCAGGGCGAGAACCCAACGCCCACCTTGTCGTCGGCCGCCCAGCTTCCCCCAATCGGGGTCTGGAAACTGGGATGGCATACCTCGATGCCGTGGGCCTGCGAATAGGTCGGGTGCATCGCCTGAAACAGGCCGGTGGGAGGCCGGTCAAAGGTGAAGGTGAGGCCCGAAAAACCAGTCACCTCCAGCGGCGCATCCTGATGCTGATTCTCAATGCGGGCGCTGATCGTTAGGTCCTCCCCTGCGAAGGAGTAATCAAACGCGCAGAGCAGATCGTCCTTCCGTTGCCGGACCACGGCATGCGTTCGGGAAAGAACTTCCAACGTCCGCTCCTGGAATTGCCGCGCCCGCACCGGCCCGTTGCTGGCGCCACGGGAAAACCACGACTCCGCGTTAAAAGCACTCCATTCTCCCGCGGCCAGGGGGCGGCCCTGAAAGATGATCCGCGAAAGGCCGTTGCTCGTGACTTCAAAGGTTGCGTCGCTGTCGGTGCGGTAGATGAGATTCGCGGGTTCTGCCGCGATCACCGCAGTCAAACCCATTGCGGCCAGCCATAGCAGCACCCCATTCAGAAAAATTCGTTTCGTGGATTTAAACATGTCTGGTCACCAGCAATGATGGATTGAACAGAAAACAATCCGGGTCTGCAGCGCTTTTCGTTGGTGATTTTTGGGATCTTTCGGGTTTTTTGAAAGCCTTTTCTGGCGGTTTTCTTGACGGGGCAACGAATTATTCCGATGTTCCCGGCGCGCCTCTGCGCGGGGCCGGGCGGCGCTGGAATGGAGCGGAGTGGAACCGGTTTTAACACGGTTGCCGACGCTTGGGGTGGAAAGCCAGCATCTTACAAGCCATCGAGCAAATTCGTGATAAAGACATGTGTGGCCGGCAAAATCCCGAGGCCATCAAAAAGCTCCGCTCAATCACCACAATCGATGCGAGTAAAACCTCGAACAAAAACACAAACAAAAAATGAACACAAAAACAGCAAAGAACGGCCGCATCAGCGTCAAAAACCGCCAGGCACTCAAGGCCCCGGTCTCAGCTTTTGCGAAGGCCAGCAATCTCAACACGAACCTCGTCATGAGCGCCGTCCTCTGGTGCGGCGAGCGCACCAACGCGCGAATGAGCCTGAAGGCACTCACGGCGCTGATCACAGCCGAAACCATCGCCACCTACCGGCAGGAACTGGCCCGGCGCGCTGCCTACTTCAACGGACAGGTCCAAGGGATGGTCCGCCGGGGCCTGCCGAAGGCTTTGCGGAACCCTGCCACCATCACCCAGGTTTCAGCCAAAATCGTCCAGAGCGCCGCCGGCTTCTCGCTGCCGGCTCTGAAAGACCTCATCGCGACCGAAGTGGCCGCCATGAGCGCCGCGGCGGAGGCCTAATCCGGCCCAACATAATTGCACAGGCCAGGGCGGCCAAGCCGCCCGCTTCAACCCCATGACGTTCACGATGAACGAGCGTCATCCGCAGTCTCCCGAGTCCGAAATGAGGGCTCAAATCCCCGGCCGACAGACCATCGCAGAGTTGAAAACTTCAACTCCGTTGAAAGAAGGGAACCAAATTATGAAGAAAGTCAAAACCGCCACAGGAACCCAAGCGCAAGGACGTCGAGGCGATCTTCTCCAAGGGCCAGAGCACTTTTTACGCTGGATTGCAGTTCACGGGGAAGAAAAAGCCCTAAGCCACGCTCAAGCAGGCAGCCCGAACAAATGAAAATCAATGCACTCAGAGACCTGCCGGCCGAACTGCAGGAATTCTACAACGTCGTCAAAACCCTCAAAGCCAAGGAAGCCAAAAAGGAGTCCTCGAAGGTCGAAGCCCTTGCGTCGCTCATCGGATTTCTCGGCGAGGACAAGAGCGTGCTGATCGTGACCCAGAAGACCGGGCTGGCAGTCTGCGACGTGAATCCCCAGGCCCACGCAGAGTTCGACCGCACCGACACCTGCCAGGAGATCAAAGACGTCCTGGAAGCGGAGAAGGCAGTGAAGGACGCCAACGCCAGGCTTTCCGCCGCGATCGCCGCTGGGAAAGCAACCAAGAAGATCACCCTCAAAGCGGGGAAGTCTATCCGCCTGGAGATTCTCAGCCCGGACAAGGTGCAGGACATGCACGCGAAGTTCGGCCCGAACATCCGCGCCATCCGCAAGAAGAAACGGCCATGAGAAAAGTCGCCGAAGACATGACTTTCGATTCCATCGTGCAGGCCGTTAAGGGGCGCAAGTTCCAGCCGAGCAAGCCGATCCGGGAAATTCGGCCCATCGACCTCCAGCACAACCCTGAGATCATAGGCAGCCGCAAATACAACGGCAACTTCTCCACGGCCATCGCCAACCGGGGCGGGGTCGATTTTTACACGGCTTCCAACCTGCCGCTGGCGAACCTCGGCAGCAAGCGATGGGCCGGCATCCCTTACTGGCGCTGCGACCTGCAAACCCTCCCCCGCGAGACCATTCTCCTGGGCGAGATCCACATCCCCAACACCACGATCGAGGACCTGGAAGCCTTCCAGGAGTGGTACACATGGCACATCAACGGGCTCGAAGGAACGGCTGCACAACCGCCGCAGAATGCCACCTACAGGGTGTTTGATATCCTCTGCTGGGACGGGAAGCCGCTGGCTCATCTGCCTTATCGCGACAGGTTCGCGCGGATTCCAGAACGGCTCCGGGTGGAGCAGGCACCCTATACGCGGCTGCAGCAGGCCGTTGAAGCTGTGGAGGAAGCGCGGGAATCACAAATAGAGGGGTATGTTTTCTGGGATGCCAACGCCCAGTCCTTCTGCAAGCTCTCCGGCGAGAACAAAGCCCGCGCGGGCGCCTGGAAGGTGAAGCCCATCTACAAGCAGAAGTTCTCTGTCCTGGGGTTTGTTAATCCGGACCCAGCCAAGTTGCTTGTGCAACTTGGCAATCCGGCACTAGAATTCAATTGTGGCAGCGGACTTACGCCTGAGCAGCGCAGAGAGATGGTGCGCTTGCACCAAGCAGGCATGCAAGTGAACGTCCTGGTCGCCCACTATGGGATCGATGAAACCGGGAAACCAGAAATTCCGGTCATGCACAACTTTGAAACCGCATAATGTGAACACAGCCGATATCGGGACTCAAGAACCCAAAACCGAGACGCAGGAGCCCTATCCTCAAGTCCAATTCATCCCATGGTCCTTTGACATGGGAAAGGAAGCGGGCCTGAAGGAAGACCGAACCCGGCGAGGCTTGATGTATTTTGGTCTGGGATGCGCAGCTGCGGCAGTGGACGCTCTCAATACCAAGAACTGGCTCAACGGGTTTGCCATCGGCCTCCGCGAGCGCCGGACAGCAGTCGGACACCCCGCATTCCTGCAAGCATGAACGCCACCGCGGCAAAACCACCGAGGCCCTCCCAAGGCAACGATTTGAACCGTGACATGGCGGCAGCAGCCCGCGCCCTGGAAAAACTTGCCGTCACAAGTGAAAAGAACGGATGCGAGCCACTGGCTCGTGAAGCTCGCGTCATCTCCGACAGCTTCAGCACCCGCATCAAGGCCCTTGATCTGCTTAAAAAATATGCCATACGTAATGGTTGATATTGAATCGGACGGGCCCATCCCCGGAACGGAAGATTACTCGATGATCTGCTTCGGGGCCGTCATCGTTGATGAAACGCTTTCAAAAACTTTCAATGGGAAGCTCCGGCCCATCTCATCAAAGTGGCTCCCGGCGGCGCTTGCCGTCAGCGGCTTCACCCGCGAGGAGACCCTCCAGTTCCCAGACGCGAGACTGACCATGAACGAGTTCGAAGCATGGCTGGCCACCCACTGCCCGAACGACCCGGCGTTCATCTCCGACAACAACGGGTTCGATTACGCCTTCATCAACTGGTACTTCCATCACTTCCTGGGCCGAAACCCCTTTGGCCACTCCTCGACCAACCTCGGATCCTTCTACAAGGGAGTGGTGAGGAACCTGCGCCGGAACTTCAAACACCTCCGCCGAACCGTCCACGACCACAACCCAGTCAACGACGCCATCGGCAATGCGGAAGCATTTCTGCAGGTGCTGAAAGAGAACGGGATGAAACTGTGAGCAGGCTCACCCAAAGCCGTCCCCCTGCAAGGGAGCCGCTGAAGGTTAAGGGCGTCCGCGTCAACTACGCCAACCACCAGTACCAGACGGCCGATGTTCTTCCGGATGGGCAAATGGAGTGCGAGCTCTCGGCGAACACCTTACAATGACACCCAGGAAGCAAAACTCGTACAATTCATGAACACGCAGGCGCCCATCAAGAGGCTTAAGCAGCTCCAACCTGGCAGTCTCATTTGGATTACCAGCGCCCCATTCGAGGCCACCAACCCAGCCATTTTTGTCTCGCATGACCGGACCGGCATGAATCGCGACATCGGGTATGCACAATTTGACCGAGGCAGGCAAGAGCCTGAATTCGCCGTCTGGCAGCATGAGCTGGACGCTGGAAGGACGAAGATCGGGCTGCGCGACCCTTCCGAGGCACCGGTCGGCAAGCTCAAGTAAGCCGGTGAAACTCCAAGCCAAGACACTGATGCGAAACGCGGATGAAGTCCGAGAGGCCGGAATTCCCATCGTCGTTTCCATCAACGAACATACCGTCCGCTACCGTACCTACGTCACCGATGCCCCGGGGGACTACGACGGCTTCGGGACCCTGGCCGTCATCGAGAATGAGGAGTTCCGCATCGTCTTGATCCGAGAGGAGAACCTTGATTGGCAGTGGGGCCGCTACAGCAGCGGGCTCCATATCATCGAGAAAATTGCCGACTCGTTCGCCAGCCATTTCACTGCAACCGACATCAGCAAAGAGCTGTGGGAACGCCTGGGGAAGACCTGCAGCTGAAGCCGCAAGACTGCGTCCCAAACAGAAAAACACCGGATGCCAAAGCTCATCAAGAGCATTTCAGATAGGAAAGCCGATCCCCTTCAGGGTATCCCCGCACTACAACATACCTAACCGGAGTGAATCTCTCATCGCTGCCCAAGCCACGCTCTCTTACCCCGGATTTCCAAGATGCGCTTGACAAGCCAATGTTATTGACGCACAATAAAGCCGCATAAACAAAGGCTTTCATCTATGTTAACGCATCAAAAAACAGGCTCTGCAGGTGACTTTTGATCGTCGTCTGAAGCTGGAGTTTCACGGTTCCAAGGTCACTTCCGACGCCGGGTTGTTGGCCTATCGGGAACTGGATGACGCGCTGGGTTTGACCGACTTGGGGGAGGATCTGCTGAACGATTGGCGGACGGGCAAGAACACGCAACACTCGATGGTCGCGCTTATGAGGCAGTCCATCTTCAGCCGGTTGGCGGGCTACGAAGACACCAATGACGCCGAACGGCTTTCGGTTGATCCCACCATGCGGCATGTGGTCGGCGGGCGAGCCACGGAACACACGACGGCCTCCACCAGCCAGATGGGACGGTTCGAGACCGAAGTGTTGACGCAGCGGGGCAACCTGTCGGAGTTGACGAAGCTCTCAGGTAAATGGATTGACCGGCTGCGGGAACGCCAGCCAATACGGGAACTGATCCTGGACATGGACAGTTCAGTGAGCGAGACCTACGGCGAGCAGGAAGGAACCGCGTTCAACGGACATTTCGGCTGCACCTGCTACCATCCGCTGTTTTGCTTCAATCAGTTTGGCGACGTGGAGCAGTCCCTGCTGCGAGATGGCAACGTGCATAGCGCCAAGGATTGGCGAGCAGTGCTGGAACCGGTGGTGGCTCGCTATCAGAGTCGAAACATTCCCCGTTATTTTCGAGCCGATGCCGCCTTTGCCAACCCGGAGATCTATGAGTATCTGGAAACGGAGGGTTTCGAGTATGCCATACGTCTGCCAGCCAATGATGCGTTGCTCCGAGACATCGCGCCAATGCTGACCAGACCGGTGGGGCGTCTCTCGAATGCACCGGTGGTCTGGTATGCCGGCTTTTTGTATCAGGCAAAGAGTTGGAATCAGGCCCGGCGCGTGGTGGCCAAAGTGGAGTGGCACAATGGCGAACTGTTTCCTCGCGTCGGGTTCATCGTCACCAATCTAATCCGGCCCGCCAAACGGGTGGTGCGGTTTTACAACCAGCGTGGCACGGCGGAGCAGTGGATCAAGGAAGGCAAGAACGCCGTCAAATGGACCCGCCTGTCCTGCCATGACTTTGTGGACAATCAAGTGCGGCTGCACCTGTTCGTGCTGGCCTACAACCTAGGCAACTTTCTGCGGCAGGCGGTGCTGCCGCAAGCGGTGCGTCACTGGACGTTGACGACGTTGCGGGAGAAACTGATCAAGATCGGGGTGAAGGTGGTGCGCCATTCCCGGAAGATCATCTTCCAGATGGCGGAAGTGGCGATCCCGCGAGAGTTGTTCCGGGCCATTCTGGAACGGATTGGGCGGCTGCGAGTGGCAACCGCGATGTCAGGATGAAAGCTGGCCATGTCAAAACCACGACAACCAGGGAGGAGGTGTCTTTACATCCGGGAGAAAAAGGGCAGTGGATCAAAAAATGGCGTCGAAACATCTGCTGCGCTGAAGAAAAACCAAGGTCGGACTGGAAAAACGACTTGCAAATCTGTGGAACAGGACGAAAATGAGCAAAATTACAAAAAAGGTACCACGCCGGTCGTGGGCAAGAAACCAAATGGGAAATCCCGATTTGGTTATTTAGGTGTCCTTATGAAGGCTGTTTTTCTCTGGCTTTGTTTGGCACTGGTTGCGTCCATTCATGCTGAGTCTTTCTTGGTGACGAATCCCACGGATTCCACCAATGTGACCAGTTTGCGTGGTGCCATTATTGCCGCCAATGCCCTTGGCGGAGTGAACACCATTGTCCTTTCGAATGCGGTTTATGATTTGACCATTTCCAACGCTTACCAAGCTCCCGGCCTTGCTGGGGCTTTGGCGATAACCAACGGTGACCTTGTTATCGTTGGGTCCTCATATCCCTCGGTTGTCATTGAAGGTTCGACATTGGGAGACCGCCTCTTTAACGTGTATTCCAACGCTCAGCTTACGTTGGTTGATCTTGTCCTGACCTCGGGTTCCCCTGCTGCCGGCCAGCCAGGGGGCGGTATTTATAATTCGGGCACCCTGACCTTGGAGAATTGCCTGCTCGTCAGCAACGTTAGCGGTGCTGATGGCGGCGGCCTTTACAACGTTGGCTTTGCCACGTTGTCTGGCTCTTTGGTGGAGTCCAATTCGACCGCGGCCGGTGACGTGGGCCTTGATGGCGGCGCGGGCGGCGGCATATATAACGCCGGTAATTGTGTCGTCATCAGTTCCGTTTTGGCTGGTAATAATACCGGATCGGGTGGTCAGGGCGCCTATTATGACGGGGATGGCGGCAACGGTGGGAGTGGTTCTGCCGTTTACAACTCCGGCCTGCTTACGCTGGACGGCTGCGTTGTTAGTAGCAATTTCTGTGGTTCAGGGGGCAATTCTGGCTACGCGCTCGGCAATGGCGGATTGGGGGGTAGTGGGGCAATAGCCAACTCTGGCACCATGGTCATGGCCAATTCCCTATTGTCGGTTAACGTCGGCGGCGTTGGGGGGCGGGGTTCCATTAATGGCGCTCCTAGTGGGCAAGGCGGCGACGGCGGAGCTTTGTACAATGTTGGTGGGCAGGCTGTTTTGTCTGCCTGTGTGATTAGTAACAATGTTTCCGGGAAGGGCGGCCCGGCCGACAGCGAGAGCAATGGCGGGGTTGGCGGTGACGGTGGGGGCGTGTTCAACGCTTCGTTCCTTATTTTGTCCAACACTGTTGTCTGCTCGAATTGGACAGGGGCCGGTGCTAATGGTTCTTACTCAGGTGGCGCTGGCGGCAATGGTGGTCATGGAGGCGGCGTTTATAACAGTGGGGATGCCTTTTTCTTTTCCAGTTCTGTCTTGGCTAATGCCGTTGGTGCCACGGGCTTGGGTAACCTGTCCACCGATGGCGGCGATGGTGGCGGCGTCTGGAACTCCGGCACCATGACTCTATTTGGCTCCACGATTGCCTGGAACGCTGCGGCCAGTGGAGCCGTGGAGTTTTTATCCACGCTTTGGGCAGGCACTGGCGGTAACGGTGGCGGCGTCTATAATGCCGGTTCTCTGACTTTGACCGAGTGCACCATAGCTGGCAATTCTGCTGGTACGGGGGGTGCAGGCACCAACCAGATTATTGGTTTTGCGTCCAACGCAGGGTCGGGTGCCGCAGGTGGTAACGGCGGCGGAATTTGCAATCAGGCTGCCCTCAGTTTGGTGGCTTGTACGGTTAACGGCAACGCTGCGGGTAGTGGTGGTGCTGGGGCTGGTGGTGGCTATCTTGACTCCGGTGGTGGTTCAGGCGGCGCCGGCGGTGCTGGCGGGGGCATTTACACGGCTGCCAATTCTACATCCCTCTTGAGGAATTCCTTGGTTGCCCTCAATTCTTCGGGTTTTGGCGGTGCGGCCGGCACTGGCAGCTCGGATGGCAGTCCTGGCGTCACGAGTTCCATGCCGGACCTTTCAGGCGTTTTCGTTTCGCAAGGGTTTAATTTAGTTGGCGCCTGCACCGCCACAAACGGGATTGTTCCCGGTGTCAGTAATGACATTTCGGGGACTGTCGCTACTCCGCTTGATCCTCGTTTGGGTTCTCTGCAACCGAACGGGGGTGCGACGCTTACTTTTGACCTCCTCTCTGACAGCCCAGCTATTGATGCCGGGGATGACAGCTTGTTGAGTTCCCCTATCAATTTGGCGCTCGACCAGCGCGGAGAACCTCGTTTGTCTGGCGATCATGTTGACATTGGGGCCGTCGAGTACGATGGCATTAACAACGGCGGGGTCGCGCCTCCCCGGCTCACGAGCCCGGTTTCTGCCAGTCCCGGCATTCAGTTTTGGTTTAACGGCTGCCCTGGCTTGAGCTATTCTGTTTGGGCTTCCACGAACCTTGCCACTTGGTTTGCCATCGGTTCTGCTTCCGAAGTTTCCCGAGGGTGGTTTTTTTATGGGGATACGGGGGAATACAGTCATCTTTTTTATCAGGTTCGATACCCCTAGCTCGCTCTGAAAAGGCCAGATGAATGACCATTTCCTTTCCGCACACGGAAAGGCGGCGGAACGCCCAAGGCCAGCGCGAGCGGGAAAAAGAGTCCATGAGGGCTTGCCCTTTGGCGCGGGTTTGGGCTGGCGTGAAGCCCAAGAGAGTTGTTGACAGTAGTCCAGAGGCCCCGGCCTCTGGCGCCGGGCTTGGGGACGGCGTTAGTCCCCAACCGCAAAAATGCGGCTGAACCGTTGCCAGTCCAGCCGTGTGGGTGATTCCGACTTACGTCTTTGGCGGCTGGGACGAGATCGGCGCCGGCAAGCCAAGGGATCTGCCCGGCTACGGGAGGGCATTGCTTCGTACCGGCGAGCCAGGCCACCCCGAGAAGACAAAATTTCTGAGAATAAAGCACCGGCAACACCCCCGGAACCTTAGAATGAAGTCATGTTGAGCATAACAACCCCGAAAAAAGGAAGCCCCTGATGAAGAAAACATACTGCCTGGATACAAACGTCCTTATCCATGATCCTTCTGCGGTCTTCGCCTTTGAAGATAACTGTGTGGTGGTCACTGAGTATGTTTTGTTCGAGCTGGATGACCTCAAGAAGAAGCACACCGACCCGGCTGTAAAACAAAGCGCCATAGATGCCGCCAAATTTCTCCTGGAAATCTCCAATGGCCTTTCTGCCAAGGTCGTTGCACAGCAGAAAAAAGAGAAGCAGGAAGGGAAGCCAATCGATACCAGGAGCCACGCCATGCCGGAGCTTCCCATCCCGGGAACCGAAGGGAAACTGATCATCCTGATGGACGACCCCGGCAACAGGATAAAAGGGGAAACTCGAGACGATCAGATACTCGGACTGCTCCACAAGCACCGGGACGAATTCCCGACCCCAATCGTCGTCGTCTCAAAAGACGTGCTCATGAGCATAAAAGCAATCGCCCGCGGGTTTGGATACCAAGATTACAGGAGGGATCAAGCCAGGGTGCAGCTCCAGCAACTGCCTGTCCTGGACGCCAAGCTGTTGCCCATCGACGCGCTGTTCGCCGCACCAGGAACACCCGTGCCGGCAGAGGGGATACTCTCCGCGACCTACAAGGATGGTGACCAGGACATGCCGGTCATCGCCGGGTACTACGTCATCAAGTATGACGAGGGAAAGGAGACCCTGGTTTCCATCGACTCAGGGGGCAGCGCCCGGGTGATCCTGCAAACCCCCAATCTCTGCCGCACGAACAGCTTCCGCGGCATCAGAGCCAAAAACCTCGAACAGCACGCTGCCGTGGACGCACTCTTGAACGATCAGAAAACGCTGGTGTGCCTCATGGGGCCTGCCGGCACGGGAAAGACTTTGCTCGCCGTGGCTTCCGCTCTCGACGTGGTTCGCAAGACCAACCGGGAGCAGCCGCCGCCGCCGCCCGCCGAGAGCAACGGGGAGGGCAAAGGGGAAGGTCTCAGCCGGCGCGAAAAGAAGACGCTCCACAACCAGCAACAGCAGCGGAACAGCAATGGGTCTCATGAGAAGATGCGCATCTTAATTGCTCGCCCGATGGTGAGCATGGGCGAAGAAATGGGCTTCCTGCCCGGCGACATCAGCGAGAAGATGAGGCCTTGGATCCAGCCCATCATCGACAACCTGAAGCTGCTGCTCGGCCAGAAGCAAGTCGATGACCTCCTCAGCGACGGCACCATCGAGCTCCAGCCCCTGCAATTCATCCGGGGTCGGAGCATCTCCAACGCGTATCTGATCATCGACGAGAGCCAGAACACCAGCCCGCTGGAAATCAAGACCATCATCACACGCGCCGGAAGTAACTGCCGCGTCGTTCTGACCGGCGACCCCGCACAAATTGACAGGCCTTACCTGAGCCGGCTCTCGAACGGCCTCATCTACGCCGCAGATCGCATGGGGAAAGAGGATTTCACCGCCGTGGTGCCTCTCACCAAGTGTGAACGCAGCGTGATGGCTTCACGGGCAGCGGAGCTGCTGTAAAGGCACTATCCACATTCGCGCGATGAGGCGGCAGAAAATTCCGGCAAAAGGACGGCCTTTCAATGTTTGGCACCAAGGTGCCGTTCAAAATCCAGCCACCCTTGCGCTCGCCCACTTGCTTCTGGATTCCGAGGCGCTCAACCGCGCGGCAGGACCCTGCGTCTTCACCGATTGCGTTGCCAAGGACATCCAGGCGATCGAAGCCCTGTGGGATTGATCGTGATTTCGTCGCCGAACAAGAGAACGAGTGAGCACCGTGTTCAGATTCCATGTCTTCGAATGGCTCTCCCGGATGGACGGCTTTGGCTACCCCATGGACGTCTATACCGGGGCCATCTTCCTCGGGACGCTGGAGGTGTTTCCAGAAGGGGTCAAGGTCGCCCTGGTTCAGACTCCGTTCGCCAATATCGCCGTGGCCCGGTGCCGCTTGAACAACTTCAAAACGCAGGAGCAGGCAGCGCAGGCGCTACACAGGCTGTGGCTGGTTGAAAGGATGCCGAAAGCCGATCCGGAGGCGCTCTACAATGAATGAGATTGCCAAAGCTGCGCCAACCCAACAACCATAGCAAATGATCACAGGGAGCGACCTCATCAAACTTGGATGGCAGGCTGGACCCGCCTTTGGACAGGCCCTGAAGCGCGCCAACCAGGTGCTGGCCGGCGGCGGCTCCAGGGAGGCTGCGTTAGCCGCAGTAGGCAATCCCCCAGAACCACCCAAAACCATGTCCCTCCGCGCGGCACCATTACCGTTGAACGAAGCCATGGGAACACCTGTCTTTGACGAGGAAAGGGATAACCTGCGCTCGGTCCGCGAACACATGGGCGAGCTGCTCAGGGTACCGGTGATCACCGGGGCAGCAGTGATGCCGGATGCCTGTCCGGCAGGGGACACGCCAATTACTGTAGGAGGCGCCATTGCGGTCAGAAATGCCATAATTCCGAGCGCCCACTCCTCCGACGTTTGTTGCTCCATGTACGCATCCTTTTTCCCTCCTTTCCAGTCACAAGCAGGCCAGATGGAGATCCTGCTCAAGACAACCCGATTTGGCCAAGGCGGCCGGCCGGAAGGGCAGTGGGTTGACCACCCTATCGTCAATGAGCGAGACGACAAAAACCCTTATTTAAAAGGGTTGGACAGGTACACGCGCATGCATATGGCGGATCAGGGTGACGGGAATCACTTTGCTTACCTGGGACAGCTCCAGATCACGCCGGAGTTCTTGGCAAACCTTGAAAAGGCCGGATACGGAGATTTCGCCCGCCTTCTGGCAATCAAGTCCCAAGGAGCGCCGCAATTGCATGTTTTGGTCACCCATCATGGCTCCCGCGGTTTAGGCGCCCAGGTATACAAGCGGGGGAAAGCCACTGCCGAGGAATTTGCCGGCAAGCTCTGTCCGGATACTCCGAAAGGCACAGAGTGGATACCGTTTGACACGAAGGAAGGGCAAGCCTACTGGGAGGCGTTAACTTACGTTCGCGATTGGACACAGGCCAATCACCAGATGATCCACGACCGTTTCCTGCAGCAGTTGTTGTTGAAAGAGTCGGGCGAAACACGGGCCCGCCTGTTCAATGCCCACAACTTTGTCTGGAAGCGGGGAGACACCTTTCTCCATGGCAAGGGGGCAACCCCGGCCTGGAAAAGCGAGGAGGGACTCCCTCTCTTGGGTTTGATTCCACTCAATATGGCCAGCCCTATTTTATTGGTGGCCGGCAATGACAACGCGCAGTTCCTGTCGTTTGCCCCCCACGGCGCCGGCCGAAACCGTTCGCGGACTCAGACCATTCGCAACTTC
>Ga0302320_10010465_pt1 | contig 19761 bp, 19 predicted proteins | sample Bog_T0_3_FD_202130 | JGI IMG/M metagenome (GOLD analysis project Ga0302320, IMG submission 202130) | Peat permafrost microbial communities from Stordalen Mire near Abisko, Sweden - Bog_T0_3 | ecosystem: Environmental > Terrestrial > Soil > Wetlands > Peat | place: Sweden: Abisko, Stordalen Mire... | reverse complement strand
GGTATCCCACCGATCCGTCGGCGGGTACCTCGGGGATGCAGTCATGCGTGAGCAGCGCCGCGAGACTGTCGAGCACCTCAGAGCGCACCCCGGAGTAGCCGAGCGCGAAATTGTTGATCGCGGCGGCGATGATGGCGCGGACGCCGGGCGTTTCCAGGGCCGGCCCGACGCCGACCGCATGGCTCATCACGATGTTGCGCGACAACTCCGCCTGCTTCGAGGGCGTCACGATCACGTCGCAAAGCGCGCCGACGCCGGTGTTGACGCCGTAGGCTCGCAGATTCTGCGCAACGATCGATCGAACCCGGGAATGCGCCGCCTCGACCCGTGCGCGCGCCGCGGGCGACAGGCTGAGCGCGGTCCCCTGGTCGGCGATCGCGCCGACCTGCCGCCACGTCAAGGGGGCATCGAGCGCAATGCCGCCGGTCACCCCGGAGCCTCGGACCGGCTCCGCGGCGCCTTGCGCCACTCATCGAGCGAGGCGCGGTCGCGTTCGAGCGCCACGCCGACGTCACGTGAGCTGCGCACGGCGCCGGGCTTGCTCACCGTGAGGCGGACCCACTCGATGCCGAATTCCTCCAGAATGAGCATGGCCAGATGCTCCGCGAGCGTCTCCACCAGGTGAAATTCCGAAGCCTCGATGAACGCCAGCACGCGCTTGGCGACCCGCTTGTAATTGAGCGTATCGTCGACCGAGTCGGTCAACGCGGCCTTGCGAATGTCGGCGCTGATCTCGATGTCGACGATGACGGTTTGCCGGACCTGGCGCTCCCAGTCGTAGATTCCGATGATCGCCTCGGACTTGAGCGCATGTATGAATATCTTGTCCATTGACCTTATTTATCCTGTCGGTACAACATCGCCCAGCTCCCAGTTCGCGCGCGCATCGAGCGCCAGTCCCTGCCGCTCCCCGGCCGCCAGCCGCAAGCACCCCGCCAACGCAATCATCGCGCCGTTGTCCGTGCAGAACTCGGTGCGTGGGAAAAACAGCCGCGCGCCGGCGGCGCGTGTGATCTCCTCCAACCGCTCACGCAGGCGCTTGTTCGCCCCCACGCCCCCGGCGACCACCAGACGCCGGTAACCGACGGCAGCGAGCGCCCGCCGGGATTTCTCTGCCAGCGTATCGACAACCGCTTCCTGGAAGCCGCGGGCGACGTCCGCACGGATCTCATGGTCCAAAACGCGGCCCCGCAAGGCTACTAGGGCGGCGGTTTTCAAGCCACTGAAACTGAAGTCGAGCCCTTCCCGATCGAGCATCGGCCGGGGAAAATTGAAGCGCCCGGCGCGCCCGCCCTCGGCGAGTTGCGCGAGCGCCGCGCCGCCGGGATACGGCAAACCGAGCGTCTTGGCCGTCTTGTCGAACGCCTCCCCGGCGGCATCATCGAGCGTCTCGCCGAGAATGCGGTAGGACCCGAGAGCAGTCACATCAACGAGCTGGGTGTGGCCGCCCGAGACCAGCAACGCCAGAAATGGGAACTCAGGTGGATCGGGCTCGAGCAGAGGGGCCAGCAAGTGGCCTTCCAGATGGTGGATCCCTACGGCCGGCTTGTTCCAGGCGTAGGCCAGGCTGCGGGCAAAGCCCGCGCCGACCAGCAGGGCGCCGATGAGGCCCGGCCCCGCGGTGTAGGCCACCCCGTCGATGGCCTCGGCACCCGATTTCGCCTCCTCCAGGGCTTCGCGAACCAGGGGCAGGAGCCTGCGGACATGGTCGCGCGAGGCAAGCTCGGGCACCACGCCGCCGTACGCCTGATGCAGCGCAATCTGACTGTAAAGCCGATGAGACAGCAGTCCCCGGGCGGCATCGTATACCGCGACCGCCGTCTCATCGCAGGAGCTTTCGATTCCAATAACGCGCATAAATTTGCCATCCGGGGGGATCGGGGTGCCGCCGCCTTTGCCTTTTACGGGGGCGCACTTTAGAATGCGCCCCCCTGTCGCCGAATCCGGCGATTGTTTTTGCCTGAAGAATTGAGGTTTGAATGCCTAGCGTTCGTGTCCGCGAGAACGAGTATTTCGACGCCGCCCTGCGGCGTTTCAAGCGCGCCTGTGAAAAAGCCGGCGTACTCACCGAGCTTCGCCGACGCGAATTCTACGAGAAGCCGACGCAGGAACGTAAGCGAAAGAAGGCGGCCGCCGTCAAGCGCCACCTGAAGCGTCTGTCGCGCGAGAACATGCGCGGCACCGGCGGAGCCCCCTCGAGCGCCCCGCCCGCGGCTCCGTCCCGGCCCTATTAGCCGTCGGATACCGGTTCGTCGGTGTCTTTAAAAGAGCGAATCACCGATGACATGAAGGCGGCGATGCGCGCCGGCGAGAAAGATCGGCTGGGCGTCATCCGCATGATCACCTCCGCGATCAAGCAGCGCGAAGTCGACGAACGCATCGTCTTGGACGACGTCCAGGTGCTCAGCGTTCTCGAGAAGATGATCAAACAGCGCAAGGAATCGCTGGTGCAATTCCAGGCCGGCAACCGCCAGGACCTGGTCGACAAGGAGTCCGCGGAGATCACCCTGCTCCAGGGCTACCTGCCCTCGCAATTGTCCGACGCCGAACTCGACGTCCTGATCGGCGAGGCCATCGCAGCGACGGGCGCCGCCAGCATCAAGGACATGGGCAAGGTCATGGCCATCATCAAGTCGAAGGCGCAAGGTCGGGCCGACATGGCCGCCGTGGGCGCCAAAATCAAAGTCAAACTCAGCGGCTGATCGAAACCGGTCCATGGCCGGTCGCATCCCACAACCGTTCATCGACGAGATCGTCGCGCGTTCGGATATCGTCGAAATCGTCGGCGCCCGCGTTGCCCTCAAAAAATCGGGGCGGGAATACAAGGCCTGCTGCCCGTTCCACGCCGAGAAGTCCGCCTCGTTTTGGGTCAGCCCCGAAAAGCAGTTCTATCACTGCTTCGGCTGCGGCGCCCACGGCACCGTGGTCGGCTTCCTGATGCAGTATGAGAAGCTCGGATTTCTCGACGCCGTGGCCGACCTCGCACAGCGCGCGGGCCTCGAGCTACCGCGCGAGGCGCAGGGTCCGCGCGACCCCGGCGGCGGCGATCTGTATGCGCTCATGGCGGACGTGTCGAGGTTCTTCGAGCAAAATCTCGCGGACAATCCCCGCGCGGACGGCTATCTCACGCAGCGCGGCATCGATGCGCCGACCCGCGCGAAATTCGCGCTGGGTTATGCGGTCGATTCCTGGAACGCGCTGCTCACCCGCTTCGCCGCCGATGACCAGGAGCGCACGCGCTTGTCGCAGGCCGGATTGATCATCGAGCGGGACGGCCGCGGCGGCCAGGCCAAGTCCGGGTACTACGATCGGTTCCGCGATCGGGTGATGTTCCCCATCCGCGATTCGCGCGGCCGCATCCTCGGCTTTGGAGGCCGGGTGATCGACCAGGGCGAGCCGAAGTATCTCAATTCCCCGGAAACGCCGCTATTTCACAAGGGCCGCGAGCTTTACGGCCTGTATGAAGCCCGGCAGGCGCGCAATGACTTCAAGCGGCTGATGATCGTCGAGGGGTACATGGACGTGGTCCGTCTGCACCAAGCGGGCATCACCTATGCGGTGGCGACGCTCGGCACCGCCACGACCCAGGAGCATCTGCACAAGGTCTTTCGCCTGACCAGCGAGTTGGTGTTCTGCTTCGACGGCGATCGGGCCGGCCGGCAAGCCGCATGGCGGGCGCTCGAAAACGCGTTGCCGCTGGCGCGCGATGGCCGCGAGCTCAAATTCATGTTTCTGCCCGACGGACACGATCCCGACACCCTGGTGGCGGCGGAAGGAGCCCAGGCCTTCGAAGCGCGCCTGAAGAACTCCCTGCCCTTGTCGGAGTACCTGGTGCAAGAGCTCGCGGTGCAGGTCGATATGACGCATGTGGACGGGCGCGCGAAACTCGCCGCGCTGGCGGCGCCGCTGTTCGCGCGAATGCCCGACGGAGTCTATCGGGAGCTGCTGCTCGACCGCCTGGCCGGGGAGATCCGCATGCCCGCGGCGAAGCTCAAGGAACATCTCGCCTCCGCCGGTGCCGCAGCCGGCGGGCGGAGTCAGCGGCCGCCTCAGAAAGCGGAACCAACCCGCCCCCCGCGCAGTCGGATGAGCGCGGGGCGGGGTAACCTGTTGAGCCAGGCGATCAGCCTGCTGCTCCACCACCCCGGCGCGGCACGGACGGCGGGCAATCTCGAGGCTCTCACCGGGGTCGATATACCCGGAATTGCGGTACTCAACGAGCTTCTGGAACAGGCGATGGCCATGGATAAGCCCAGCACCGCCATGCTTTTGGAGCGTTGGCGTGACCGCCCGGAGTACAACCGACTGTGCGAACTCGCGATGGCGGCGCCGATCGTCGCCGAGGAAGGCGGTGCGGCAAAGGAATTGCAGATGGCGATCCGAAAGCTCCTCGAAAGCCATGGTCCAGGCCGCCGGGTGAACGAATTACTGCGAAAAGCCGAGGAAATGGGCTTGAATTTCGACGAAAAGGCCGAATTAAGTCTGCTTCTCAAGGCAAAGAGCCGCCCCGGCGGTACTTCTTGATCCCGCCAAGCAAGCCTGGCCACGGAGTGGCCAAAATCGTATACTTATCGGCTTGGCATTTAAACTGTCAGACTTTCACGAGGCGTCCACTTTGATCAAAAAAGCGCCAGCAGGCACAGCCACCCAAATCGCGGACGAGCGCCAGTCGCAACTGAAGTTGCTGATCGCCCGTGGCAAGGAGCAGGGCTACCTCACCTACGCGGAAGTCAACGACCATTTGCCGAGCGAGATCGTCGATCCGGAACAGATCGAAGACATCGTCAACATGATCAACGACATGGGCATCCCGGTGTACGAGAAGGCGCCGGACGCCGAGTCGCTGCTGCTCACCGATGCCACGGCCGCTCCCGATGAGGAAGCCGTCGAAGAGGCCACCGCCGCTCTCGCGAACCTCGACGCCGAGTTCGGCCGAACCACCGATCCGGTCCGCATGTACATGCGCGAAATGGGCACGGTGGAGTTGCTGACCCGCGAAGGCGAGATCCGCATCGCCAAGCGCATCGAAGAGGGCCTGGAGGCGGTCAAGATCGCTTTGGGCAGCTATCCCGGCACCTATGATCTGCTGCTGCGCCACTACGAAACGGTGAAGGCCGGCCAGATGCGCCTGGTGGACGTCATCGTCGGCTTCGTCGACCCGAATGCGCCGGATGAAATCGCCCAGCCGCAGAATCCGAAGATGATGGCGCTCGAGCGCGAAGAAGCCGCGAACGACGACGACGAATCGGACGGCGACGAGGAGGAGGAAGCCATCGACACCGGTCCGGATCCGGAAGAGGCGGCCAAGCGCTTCAACTCGATCGCGAAAATCCACCATCAGTTCCTGAACGCGCTCGACAAGCTCGGTTCGAAGGATCCGAAGACCCAGAAGATCCGCAAGAAAATCTGCGGCGAGCTCATGGAGCTCAAGCTCTCGCCGAAGATGTTCGATCAGTTGATCGACAATCTGCGCCAGCATGTGACCGAGGTCAGGCTGCTCGAGAAGGAAATCATGTTCCTTTGCATCAAGCAGGCCGGGATGCCGCGCAAGGATTTCATTTCGACCTTCCCGAAGAATGAAACCAGCACGCGCTGGCTCGACAAGCACATCAAGGCGAAGAAGCGCTACTCCGCGCCCCTGGCGAAATTCAAGGACGAGGTCGAGCGCCGTCAGAACAAGCTCAAGGAGCTCGAGGGCTTGTTCCATGTGCTGATCAACGAGATCAAGGAAATCAACCGCGAGGTCTCGATCGGCGAGGCCAAGGCGCGCCGCGCCAAGAAGGAAATGGTCGAGGCGAATTTGCGCCTGGTGATCTCCATCGCCAAGAAATACACCAACCGCGGTCTGCAGTTCCTCGATCTCATCCAGGAAGGCAACATCGGCTTGATGAAGGCCGTGGACAAATTCGAATACCGCCGCGGCTATAAATTCTCCACCTACGCGACGTGGTGGATCCGCCAGGCCATCACCCGCTCCATCGCCGATCAAGCGCGCACCATCCGCATCCCGGTGCACATGATCGAGACGATCAACAAGCTGAATCGCATTTCACGGCAGATGCTGCAGGAAATGGGCCGCGAGCCGACTCCCGAGGAGCTCGCCGTCCGCATGGAAATGCCCGAGGACAAGGTGCGCAAGGTCCTGAAGATCGCCAAAGAGCCGATCTCGATGGAAACCCCGATCGGCGACGACGAGGATTCGCACCTGGGCGATTTCATCGAGGACACGTCGGTGTCCTCGCCGATCGACTCCGCGACCACCGAATCGCTGCGTGAGACCACGCATTCGGTGCTGGCGCAGCTCACACCGCGCGAAGCCAAGGTGCTGCGCATGCGCTTCGGCATCGACATGAACACCGATCACACGCTCGAGGAAGTCGGCAAACAGTTCGATGTCACCCGCGAGCGGATCCGCCAGATCGAGGCGAAGGCGCTGCGCAAACTGCGCCACCCCAGCCGCAGCGAGCAGCTGCGCAGCTTCCTGATGGACGACTGACGGCAACCGCAGCGCGCGGCCGCCGCGCGGAACCGGCGCAGCAGCCGCCCGGCGCCGCGCCGCCCTTTCAGCTTTCCGCGATCTCCACCGTGAGGTGGCGCTCGCTGCTCAGCGAATTGGCGATCAGGCAGGACTGCTCCGCCTTCTCCAGCAATTTCTTCGCGCGCTCGATATCCGTTCCGGTCGGAACACGCAGCTTCGCGTGCGTGTCGAAGCGCGTGAAGCGCATCGTGCCCGCGGTCCGCTCCAGGGTGCCGCGGGTGCTCGCGTCGAGATTCAACCAGCGCATCTTCGATGCGGTGGCGATGGCGCGGAAGCTCAGCACGAAGCAATCGGCGACCGCGCCGGTCAGCAGCTGCTCGGGCGACCATTGATTGCCGGGTCCGTCGAACTCCTTGGGCGGCGCCGATTCGATGACGCGCACGCCTTCAGCGGCGAGAGGCACGTCGCCTTCCGGTCGCAACGTCGCGGTGACGGTGTAGTGATGGGGAAATGGGTGCATGTCGAGCTCCGGGAATTTGCAAATCAGTACAGGGCCGGGATCAATCGCTTGGTGCGCCGCATGTAGTCCCGGTATTGGTCTCCGAAGGCCGCCGTGAGCGCCGCCTCCTCGATGTGAATGCGCCTCAAGAATACCAGGAGAGTGGGGACGACGAGTGCCGCGAGCGAGGCCCAGTTGCCCATGCAGATTCCCAATCCGAGGAATGCCGCCAATGCGCCGGTGTAGGAGGGATGGCGGACGATGCGGTAGGGCCCTCCGTCGATGAGGCGATGATCCGACGCGATGGCGACGTTCACGGTGAAAAACCGGCCCAGATAGACGATGGCGTACCAGCGTAACGCGATGCCGGCTGCGAATATTGCGATGCCGAGCGGCACCAGGATATCCGCCGGACCGAATCGGAGCCCCGGAAGCGCGGCGCCGAGTGCAAACGCGAGGAACACGCAGGTCACGATGACGGCCCAAATCAGCCCCAGCGACCCTCGATCGGCCGTCGCCGCGCCCTTGCCGGCGCGCTTGAAAACCGAAAGTCCGATCTCGGAGAGCGCATACAGAATGCCGAGAATCGACGGCAGCGTGGGCGCGATTGTCATGTCGAGTTGCCTTGATCGGCGGGGCCGAACAGCTTGAGCTCTTTGGCGTCGTCCGGGAGCTTGATCATGTGTTCGAACCGCAGGCCGATCTTTTCGAGAACGGCGATCGATCCCTGATTGTCGGGCGAGGTGATCGCCACGATCCTGCGCAGTTTCAACTGCTGCCTGGCATAGGCCAGAACCGCGGCGGCCGACTCGGCGGCGTAGCCTTTGGCCCAGTAGCGCGAGAGAAACGCGAAGCCGATATCGACGTCCGCCAATCCTTCGCGTTTGACCAGGCCGCACATTCCGATCGGCTCGCCGTCGCGAAGGCGGGTCAGATACAAGCCGAAACCGTTCCGGCGGTAGCTCTCGATCGGCCCCTTGGTGAGGTATTCGCGCGCGTCCGCGAGCGTTCTCACGCCCTTGTCGCCGATGAAGCGCAGAAACGAGACCTCGTTGAGCAGCCGCAGGATGAACTCATCGTCCTCGAGGGCGAGCTCGCGCAATTCGAGCCTCTCGGTTCGGAGCAAGATCACGATGGCGCCCGTTGCATATCGGCATGATACAGCGCTTGCGCCGCCGATCATCACATGGCGCTTAACGCATAAACGCGTGATATCTTTACGCCCCTCATGACCATCGCGGCACCGTGGATCAGGGCAATCGCCATTACGCTCGCGCCGATGCTGCTCTTCGGTGCGGCGAGCGCGCCGGTTCGGGCGGACGGCTTGAGCGCCTATCTCCCGCTCAATCTCGAGCCTGAGATGGAGCGGCAGATCGAGCGCGTGCTGATCCTGGCCGACGAGCCCGTGCTCAAACGGCCGTTCGCGGTCGAATTGGTGAAGCTTGCGCTGCCGCAGGCGTGCCTGGTCGACAAGCCGCTCTGCAAGAAAGTTCAGCGCTACCTCGAGCGGTATTCGCGCGATTACGGCGTCACGCACGCCAGCATCACTGGTGCGGGGACGCACGACAAGGACGGCGGCGTTGTGCCGAATTCGTATGGATTGCCGATCAAGAGCGACTGGGAACTGTCCGCGCAGGGCTTCGTCCAGCCGAGCGACTACCTGATGGCGACCGGCGGAGTGATTGCGTATTCCGGCCGGGCGCAGCCCACCGGCACCGAGCTCGGGCTGGGTTTCAGCTGGGCGCAGCTCGATGTGGGTTATCGGGATCACTGGCTGTCCCCCATGACCGACAGCAGCACGCTGATCAGCACAGAAGCGCCGACGATGCCGTCCGTGACGTTGTCGAATTACGAGCCGCTCACCCGGCTCGGCTTTCAGTACGAATTCTTTCTCGAGCGCATGGACCAGACCGGGAAAGGCAGCCCGCCCGGCGACAACATCTTGTATGAGGGATTCGCGACCGAGGGCAAGATCGAGGTTCCACACCTGTATTCGAGTCGGGGAGACCCACGCCTTTTTGGCATGCAGTTGTCGATCGAGCCGTATCCCGGTTGGTCTCTGGGCATCAACCGGCTGCTCCAATATGGCGGCGGCAGCGACTTGCCGGACTCCGCACGATTCTTGCTGCGCGATTTCTTCAAGCCGAGCGGGCTGTCCCAGACGCAAGGCAATCAACAGGCTTCCTATGTGAGCCGATTCATCTTCCCAGGGAAGACGCCGTTCGCGGTTTACGCCCAGTACGCGGGCGAAGACAACTCCGACGGCGGCAGCTATCTCCTGGGCAACGCGGCGATGTCCGTCGGCATCGACTTTCCGCGAATCTGGCACCACTTCGATCTTACTTACGAAGTCTCCGAGTGGCAGAACATCTGGTACGTGCACAACATCTTCCTGCAGGGCACGAGCGTCGACGGCATCGTGGAAGGGAACTGGGGCGCCCAGGAGCGCATGTTCGGAGACGGTGTGGGCGCCCGCAGCCAGATGCTGCGCGTCGGCTGGGAGCCTCCGTTCGGGGGGTATCTGCAAGAACGCGTTCGCACGGTGGCGAACGAACCCTATTACGGCGGCGACGTGCGGCAATACTCTCCCGGCCTGCCGGCCCCATTTCCGTATCACCATTACTACGATTTATCCGTGGAATATTCGCGGCCGTGGAAGGACACGACCGTGGGCGGCGAGGTGCTCGTGGGCCGCGATGCTTTCGGCGAATCCTTCTGGCGCCTGTCGGGCTTCCTGCGCTACGGCGGCGATCAGAAGACCCGTGACGACGGCGAGGTCGAGGATGAATCCTACGCCGGCGGCCCGAATGCCAAGGGCGCCGAGGTGTTCGTCGATGCCGGCGTGAACGTCAACAGAGTGCACGTCGATCTCGGTCCGGGAACGATTCCGTATTGGACCAAGTCGGATGCCGGCCCCCATTTCGCGCTCGGTGCGCGACGGGCGGTGTCCGACAACAACGACCTCGGCGTGCGCGCCGAGCTCGATGAGGTGGCGTCTCATGCCTTGTATGGATTTCGCGCCGTCGATTTCCGCCATCGATACGGCGACGCCTTCGCACTCGGCCTGTTTCTCGGCGTCGATAGATACCAGCTTGCGACGCCCGCCTATTCGATGTACGCGGGGATCGGCCTGCAGTGGCGCGATTTCATGCGTTCATGGCATCCGAACTGGGACCTCGGCAAATGGGATTTGGGAGTGGATTTTCGCTACGCGCAGAACATCGCCCGGGACCACGTCCTCGCCACCGATCCGCTGACGTCGCGGCCGGACAGTTTCTACAAGGTCGAAAGCGCGGTCTTCTATCTGTCGCGCCGTTTTTGAGCGTGTCGGTGCGTTCGGATGGGCGTTTCAGAGTTTCTCCGACAAGAATAGCGCCATTGCCTGTGCCATGTTTCGCCGATGGAGCATCGTTGGGGCGAGCGATTCAGGCTGGATATCGCGATACGTGTGGCTACCCGCCAATTTGCGACGCGCGCGGGTCGGCTGGTGGATCTCAGCTTGAGCGGCGCCTGCATCCAGGCGCCGCTCGACCTGCGCCCGCTTACCCGGGTGCAAGTCGCGCTTCTGCTGCCTCGCCGACCCAAACAGGCGACGCCGGTCATCAGCGCGTACGTGACGCGCATCTCCGCGAATCGGATCGGCGTTGAATGGTGCGAATTTGCGCCTCAAGCCGTCGTCGAGCTGCTGCGCTCGAACGGCGCGCCCCGGAGCCGGTCCGATCGCGGGCAGCAGCCGGACATGCGGGCGCCGGCGCCCGCCACGATGTCACTTCGGCGCGGATGGCACCGGTGAATCGCCGCCGATGATCTTGGCCGCCATCTGGCGAGCCTCCTCGGGACGGCCCGTCAGCAGATAAAGATCGCGCAGGGCGGCGTAGCCTTGTTGGGTACGCCGATAGGCCGGCAAGCGCACCGCCTCGAGACCCCGCAGCGCCGATTTGAGCTCGGTCTCAGCCTCCGCGTAGCGCTTCAACCGCATGAGACAGATTCCGATGCCGACCTCGGTCGTGTGGATATAGCGGTCGCCGGGTGAAAATAACCGCCGCCGCGCGCTGTCCACCCTTTGCAACGCATCGAGGCCGGCTTGCTCCTGCCGATCATTGCACAACGCGGAGCCGTAGCTGTTCCACGCCATGAGCGTATAGATGTTGTCGAGTCCGAGCAGCGCCTCGAGCTGATGCGCGGCGTCGAGCGCCAGCGTCGAGGCTTCAGCGTCGCGGTGCAGCTCCTGCAGATCGTCGACGAGCAGCAATTCGGCGAGCAGCGTGTCTTTGTGTCCCGCACCGAGCAAGCGCGTTTCGGCGGCAATGGTCCGGCGAAACAGCGGCTCCGCCTCGGCGGCCCGATTCGTGTTGACCAGCGCGCCGGCGTACGTGGTCTGCATCGCGAGAATCTCGGGATTGTCGGGCGCCAGGCTCTGCTGCGCAAGCTTGAGCGCGGTGCGCGCATACGCAGCCGCCTCGTCATAACGGCCGAGATCCGCCAGGGTGACGGCGAGTCCCTGGTAGGGATTGAACCTCTGGCGCCGCAGATCCGCATCGCCCTGCTCCTCGATCGCGATCACCTTGAGAAAGGCGGCCTCGGCCTCCCCCTCGTGATCGGTGTGCGCCTCGATCACCGCCAGCAGAAATAGTGCGCCGCACAGGTCGCGGGGCCGATGCAACGGCGTCAACACCGACACGGCGTTGCGAACCACCGGCTCGGCCTCCGTCCACTTGCCCTGCTCACGCAGCAGCTCACCGCGGGTCACGAGCGCCTGGCCGATCTCGAGCGCACCGCCGCCGTTCTCGTGCAGGATCTTGAGCTCGCGGTCGTTGGCCGCCAGCCCCTCCGGATATCGGCCGAGCCCGACGTTGGTCTGCGCGATGAGGCTCAGCATGGAGGCCTCCACGAGCGGCTCGCCCGAGAGCTTTCGATCGAGCTCCAGGGTCGCCGAGTCGAGCAGCTGCGCCACCGAAATCTCGCGCTGCCCGCTACGAGGGTCGGCGGATTTCAACAGGCTCTCCAGGAATTCGTCGCGGCGAACCGCCATGTCGCGCGCCTGAGCGACATGGCGGGCCTGCAAGCCGTAGATCACCGCGACCGCGGTCGCCGCCGAGAAGAGTGCGGCAGCGATGCTCACGGCGACGGCGTTGCGGCGCACGAATCGCGCGGCCCGGTAGCCCGCGGTCTGCTTGCGTGCACTCACCGGGATGCCATCGAGATAAGAATGCAGATCGGCACGAAGATCCTGCGCCGTCGGGTAACGCCGCGAGGGCTTGCGTTCCAACGCCTTGAGCACGATGGCGTCGAGGTCGCCGCGCAACCGGCGCGCGCTGGCCGGCCCCATGCCGGCCTCCTGGGCTGCCCGGGACGGCGGTTCGATCTCGCGCTGGGTGACGGCCAGCAGGTAGCCGATGGCGCTCGTGCTGCGCGCGTAGGGCGCACGACCGGACAACAGCCGATAGGCAAGCGCTCCCAGACCGAACACATCGGTGGCGACGGTCACCGGTTCTCCCGTCACTTGTTCGGGAGCTGCATAGTGCGGGGTGAACAGTTGCCGGATGTCGGCCGTCGCTTCACGAATCTCCGTGGTCGAACTCAACGCCGCGGCAATGCCGAAGTCGATCAGCTTCGGGCGGCCGTCCTCGGTCACCAGCACATTGGTCGGCTTGATGTCGCGATGCACGACCAGCATCCGATGCGCGGTCGCCACCGCGTCCGATAGCAGCGCGAGCAGCTTCACCCGGCTGCGCAGATCGAGATTCTCGCGCTCGCAGTACTGATCGATCGGCAGGCCCGGCACATATTCAATGGCGAGCCAGGGTTCTCCGTCCTTGACGCCGACGTCGATCAGCCGGGCGATGGCGGGGTGCTCAAGGCGCGCAAGCAGCCGCGCCTCGCGCACGAAGCGCGCAGCGCTCGCGTCGGTGATTTCACAGCGTAGCAGCTTGACGGCGACGGTTTGCGGAATGCCGCCGATTCGCTCCGCGCGGTACACGACGCCCATGCCGCCCTCGCCGATCAGATCGATCAGGCGAAATTGGCCATATTCCCGTCCCGTGAGGTTGCGGCTGGCCTCGGCCTTGCCGTCCAACAGCGTCGAGGTCAAGCGCGCATCGTGCGCGGCAATGGAGAGCAGCGCAGCGACTTCGCGCAGCACTTCCGGATCGGCGCCGCAGCGCTCCAGAACGAACTGAGCCCGCGCACCGGTCGCGATATCCAGCGACTCGTCAAAAATGCGGTACACCAGCGCGCGGTCTGCCGCGCTACTCATGCGTTGCGCACTCATGCGCTTCGCATGAGTTCCCGGGTGAGCCATGCCTTGCCCGATGCCCAGCGGCGATTGACGGTTGCGACAGACACGCCGAGCGCTTCCGCGGCTTCCTCGATCGACAGACCGCCGAAGATGCGCAGCGATACCACTTCCGCCGCCACATCATCGAATGTCTTGAGTTCCTCGAGCAGCGAGTCGACGTCGAGCGCATCGTACGGCGTGTTGCCGGCACCGAGATTCTCATCGCTCAACGTGACGGGCGTCCCGCCGTCGCGCTTGTCCGCCCGCCGCTGGCGCGCCTCGTCGACGAGCGCCTGGCGCGTCACGCGCGCAGCCATCGACAGGAAATGTCCGCGGTCCTGCCAGCGCATGTGGTTCAAGCCCGCGAGGCGCATATACGCTTCGTTGACCAGGGCGGTGGGACGAATCGTCAGCTGGCGCTCGTTGCGCAGCTCTCGCACGGCGATCGCATGGATGTCGCGGTACAAATGCGTGAGTAACTGATCGAGCGCCTGCCTGTCCCCCTTCGACCAGCGCTCCAGCAAGGCTCCGATGACTAACGATTCCGAATTCTCTGGATCTGGCATGTCCTCGGGCGTTTAGGCTTGATGGGTGCTCCGATTCCTGCCCGTGTCTCCACTCTAGCATGTAAGGAACTCCCCTAATGACCCGATCCGGCGCCGCCATCGCGTGAAAGCGAGCCTCTGCCAGTAAAGGCGTTGCCGACGCCGGATTCATCTCAGCGATGCGCGGCGTTTCGGCCAAAAGTTGGACATATTGCGCGCGCGTTCGGGACGCCTGCACGCCTCAGGGTGCGGACCCGAGCGTGTCGTTGTACGAATGCCGGGCCCAACCGAGGTAGCGGGGATTGGCGCGGTTCGTTTCCTCCAGCACCGCCAGCATCCGCGGCAGCAGCGGCCCGTAGTCGGGCGTGCGCAATGCGATCACGATTTTGGCGACGCCCTCGTTGTCCAATCCCCGATAGGCCGCGTCGAGAATCGCCGCGTCCCGCTCGCGCAACTTCTGCTCTTTCTCGGCGTCGCTCGTGCCATCGTCCGGGCGGCTGAGTTCATAGAGCATCAAGGTGATCCGCGGAACCGACATCAGCAGCTCGCGCCGCTGCTGCAGGTCGCCCTTGAGCAGCTTGATCTGCACGTCGGCGTTGAGCGTCAGTCCGCGGCCGGCGGCCAATTCTCCGACGTCGCGATAGGCGCCTGCGAGGCCGCTCAGGAAATTGAGATTGCCCGCTCCCTTGTTCTCGGGACGCTGCTGCGGTTCGATATCCAGGTGAATTCCATCGAAGCGCTGCGGGGCATGCCGCGCGTTGAACTCCAGGATGGACCGCGCCCTCGCCAGCAGCTTGGCACGCGGCGCGCCCGGCTCGTCTGCATTGGTGCTCGACAGAAGCGCCTCGACCCGGACGCCGGCGGCGTGCAGCATCGAGATGAGCATCGCGAACCGCGACTCCCCGCCGGCGTCGATGCCGGGCGGGAAGGCAGCGTACACCTCGGAAATCGTGGCGGATTTGCAGAAGTCGCGCAGCGTCTCGGCGCCGCGCGGCGCCGCCAGCACGGAGGGGGTTTTCCAGACCCAGAGCCCATGCACCGGCGCCTGCGCCCGCGCGCCCTGGACGGCGAGGCAGAGCGCAAAGCAGGAGAAGCGGATCCAAACGGATCTCATGGCCGAACTATACCGCGGCGGACGGCGCCTTTAGACTCCGGCGCGCGCAAAGTCTGCAATTTGCCGCGCCCCAGTCCGGTCTTTGTATCGACGCCCCTTGATTTGGGTATTGCCGGGCCAAAAACGGAGTTCATTCAGCTTGCGCATCGAGTTTTGCCCATGATCCTGGTGCTCATCGTATTTTTGGGCGGCGTGCTCACCATCTTGAGTCCGTGCATCCTGCCGGTGCTGCCGTTCGTGTTCACACGGTCCGAAGGCAGGTTCCTGACCAATGGTCTGCCCATGCTGGGCGGACTCGCGATCACCTTCGCAGGAGTGGCGACGCTCGCCGCCGTGGGCGGCGCGTGGGCGGTGCGCTTGAACCAATATGGGCGCGTGTTGGCGCTGGTTTTGCTCACGGCGTTTGCGGCGACGCTCCTGTCGAGGCGCCTCGCGGATGCGTTGTCGCGGCCGTTCGTCGCGCTCGGCAACCGGCTGATCCAGGGCAGCGGTGAGGCCCCTTCCCATGGAATGAGTCCGCGCCCGGGAATCGCCTCGTCGATTCTGCTCGGAGTGGCGACGGGCCTCTTGTGGGCACCGTGCGCGGGACCGATCCTGGGACTGCTGCTGACGGGCGCCGCGCTGTCCGGCCCCACCGCGCGCACCACGCTGCTGCTCTTCGCCTACGCCGCGGGCGCGGCCACCTCGCTCGCGGTCGCGATCTTGGCCGGCGGCCGCGTGTTCGGTGCCTTGAAGCGGTCGCTCGGCACCGGCGAGTGGGTACGGCGCGCGCTCGGCGTCGCGGTGCTGGTCGCGGTCGCGGGGATTGCGCTCGGATGGGACTCGAGCGTGCTCGCGCGGCTTTCCCAAAGCGGCACGAATCGATTGGAAGAGGCGCTGCTCGCGCACACGGGATCGCTTGCTTCTGCACCGGGCGCCGGTGCGGGCGCAAGCGCGGGTGCGCCGGGCGCCTCGCCCGATCCGGGCGCCGGCGGACGCCCCATGTCCCTGCCCATCGAGGGCGAGTTCCCCTCGCTCGCCGGCGCGACGCAGTGGCTCAACTCGCCCCCGCTGACCCGCGAGTCGTTGCGCGGCAAGGTGGTGTTGGTGGATTTCTGGACATACTCCTGCATCAATTGCCTGCGCTCGCTTCCATATATCAAGCAATGGTACGAGCGCTACAAGGATCACGGGCTCATCGTCATCGGAGTGCACGCGCCGGAGTTCGCGTTCGAGAAGGATCCGGACAACGTGCGCAAGGCGGTCGCGGAACTCGGCATTCCCTATCCCGTCGCACTCGACGATGACTATGCCATTTGGCGCGGGTTCGACAACCATTACTGGCCCGCGCATTACTTCATCGACACCGCAGGGCACATCCGTGCCCACCATTTCGGCGAAGGCGAATACGGCGAGTCCGAACGCATCATCCGCGAGTTGCTCACCGAGGACGGCTTTGCCGATTTGCCGCCCTCGGGCGCAGCGGTGGTCGCGGCGGCCGGCATCGAGGCTGCGCCCGACATGGACCATGTTCAATCCGCGGAGACCTACATCGGCTATCGGCGCGCGGCCGGTTTCGATTCGCCGGGGGGTTTCGTGCCCGACCGCCCGAAATCCTATACGGCGCCGGAGTCGCTGCGTTTGAATCGCTGGGCGTTGTCGGGAACCTGGACCGACGATCCGGAGAAGGCGGTTTTGAACGCGGCGCCCGGAAAGATCGTGTTCCGGTTTTCCGCGCGCGATCTGCACCTCGTGCTCGGACCCGGGGGCTCGAAGCCCATCCGCTTTCGAGTGCTGCTCGATGGCGCCGCGCCGGGTCCCAACCATGGCGTCGATGCGGACGAGCAGGGCAACGGCGTGGTGCGCGACCAGCGCCTCTATCAACTCATCCGCCAGCAGGCGCCGGGCGGGGAGCACACCTTCAGCATCGAGTTTCTAGACGGCGGTGTCGAGGCTTATTCGTTTACCTTCGGTTGAGGATTCATCATGAACGACCACAGACGTCATTTTCTTCGAAGCGGCGCCGCCGCACTGGCCGCCGGAACCGCCATCGGCCGCTGGGCGGCGGCCATCGCATCGCCCGCGGCGTCCCCACTCGTGACCATCGAGAACTTTTCGCCCGCCGGCAAGAGCCTCGGGACCTCGCAAGTGCCCAAGATCGTGAAGAGCGACGCGGAATGGCGCGCTCAACTCTCGCCGCTCGCCTTTCAAGTGGCGCGCCAGGAAGGAACTGAAACGGCCTTCAGCGGCGAATACGACAAGAACCACGCCGACGGGATCTACCACTGCATCTGCTGCGACACGCCGCTGTTCGACTCGAAGACCAAGTTCGATTCCGGCACCGGATGGCCGAGTTTTTACCGCGCCATCTCCCGATACAATGCCGCGCAAAGCTCGGACACCAAGTTCGGCATGGTGCGCGAGGCGATCGCCTGCCGCCGCTGCGATGCGCATCTGGGCCACGTCTTCGACGACGGGCCGCAGCCGACCGGACTGCGCTATTGCATGAACTCCGTGTCGTTGCACTTCACCCCACGTTCCGCCTGAGGAGTCGACCATGTCCCTTTCGAAATTCAAGTGGCCCGCGAGTGCGGCTGCGATCGCAATGGCAGCAGCGCTGCTGCTCGTGCAGCGGGCGCCGTTGTTCGGCGCCGAGCAGCCGGTGATCATCGCTCCGCCCGCGGTCGACAATCCCAAGGCGCCGGGCGCACCGCAAACGGCGGTCCTCGCGGCGGGTTGTTTCTGGGGTGTTCAGGGCGTCTTCGAACACGTCCACGGCGTGAAGAAAGTGGTGTCCGGCTACTCGGGGGGCGACAAGCGCACGGCGGAGTACGAAACGGTCAGCACGGGCACGACCGGGCACGCGGAGTCGGTCATGATCACGTTCGATCCCGCGCAGGTTTCCTACGGCCAATTGCTGCAAATCGCGTTCTCGGTGGTTCACGATCCCACGGAGCTGAACCGCCAGGGACCCGATCAGGGATCTCAATACCGTTCGGCGATCTTTGCCGCCGACCCCGAACAGAAGCGCATCGCGGAGAGCTACATCGCCCAGTTGAACCAGGCGCACGCATTCGCGCGGCCGATCGCAACACGCGTCGAGCCGTTCAAGGGCTTCTATCCGGCCGAGAGCTACCACCAGGACTATCTGGTCCATCATCCGACGGCGCTTTACATCGCCTACAACGACCTGCCGAAGGTCGAGAATTTCAAGCGCACGTTTCCGGAGCTCTATGACTCGGACCCCGTGCTCGCGAATCCTAGATGACCAGGCGCGCGAAGTCCGATCCGCGAACCAGAAGCTCGACCAGCGACTCCAGTCCTTCGGCATCCTCGCGGTCGAACCGGTGCAAGCGGGGACTATCCGCATCGAGGACGCCCAAGAGCCGCCCCGACTGCAGCATCGGAACCACGATCTCCGACGCCCAGGCCGGATCGCAGGCGATGTGGCCCGGGAATTCGTGCACGTCGGCGACGATGAGCGTTTCGCGGCGCTGTGCCGCCGTTCCGCACACGCCCTTGCCGAGCGCGATCCGCACGCAGGCGACCTTGCCCTGGAAGGGCCCGAGAACCAGTTCGCCCTCATGCAGCAGATAGAAGCCGAGCCAGTTCAGCTCCGGCAGCGCCTCATATAGCAGGGCCGCCATATTGGCGCAGTTGGCGAGGCCGTCGCGCTCGCCCTCGAGCAATCCGGCGAGTTGTTGCCGCAGTTCGGCGAAAATGCCAGTCTTGGACATATGGATCCCACATCACAATCGTTGCTGGACGCGCAGGTCAAGGCCAATGCGCTGTTTGCAGAAATCGTGGCCGGCGGAATGATCGCGGCCGGAAAACTCGAAAGCGAACTGAGTCGGGAGATTCATCAGCTCGCCAAGTCGCGCTTCGGCCTGCGGCGCCATTGGCACAAACGCATCGCCCGCGCCGGCGAGAATACCATGCTGAGCTATCACGACGAGCCCGCGGACCGGCGGATCGAGGAGGATGACGTCGTCTATCTCGATTTCGGCCCTGTCTTCGAGGACTGGGAGGCGGATTTCGGCCGCACCTACGCGCTGGGGACCGACCCGGTCAAGCACCGGCTGGTGAGCGACATCGGCGAGGCATTTCGCCGCGGAAAGGATCACTACCGCAACACGCCCTCGTTGACGGCCGGAGAGCTGTACGACTACGTGGTGCATCTCGCCTCCGAGCACAGGTGGGAGTTCGGCGCGAAGACCGCGGGCCATCTCATCGGACGATTTCCTCACGAGCGCGCGCCCGGCGACTTGAGCCGCTTTTCGATCCGCCATGGCAACGGTGTTTCACTGCGCGAGCCCGACGCCAACGGCAGGCAGCGCCACTGGATCCTGGAAATCCACTTCATCGACAGACGGCGCCGGTTCGGCGGCTTCTTCGAGGAACTGTTGACCGTCGATTAGCCGTGACGCTATTAGCGAATCTCGTGGCGGCCTCACAGCGCGTCGCCTCGACGGCCGCCAAGCTTTCCAAAGTTCGCGAGCTGGCTGCGCTCATCCGGGAATTGCCGCCCGATGAGATCGCGACGGGGGTGCACTATTTATCCGGCGATATCCCGCAGGGCAAAATCGGCATCGGTTACCGGGCGCTGATGGCGGCCGCAGAACGCTCTGCGGCGCAAGCCGCGACGCTGAGCGTTGCCGAGGTCGACCGCGCGGTCGCATCGATCGCCGGAATCGCCGGCGCCGGGTCCGCCGCTCGCCGCGGCCAGGCACTCGCAGAATTGTTCTCGCGCGCCACCGCAGCCGAGCAGCAGTTTCTGATTCGGCTTTTGGCAGGTGAGCTGCGCCAAGGCGCCCTCGCCGGCGTCATGGCCGATGCGATTGCGGCCGCGGCCGGGCTGCCTCCGGCGAT
>Ga0302320_10010464_pt1 | contig 19761 bp, 17 predicted proteins | sample Bog_T0_3_FD_202130 | JGI IMG/M metagenome (GOLD analysis project Ga0302320, IMG submission 202130) | Peat permafrost microbial communities from Stordalen Mire near Abisko, Sweden - Bog_T0_3 | ecosystem: Environmental > Terrestrial > Soil > Wetlands > Peat | place: Sweden: Abisko, Stordalen Mire... | reverse complement strand
CCGAATTTCGTCAACTTCATGCGATTCCTTCATCCTGGTCCGGCGTGCGCCGCCAAGTTTGCTAGTTCCACAGCAGAGCTGGGTTGGGACGGGTCCCTGATGCATTGTAAAAGCCGAGACCTGTTTGTGCCTAGTTTCTCGCGTCAACCCGGCCAAACAAAGCCTTTACCCGGGTCGCTTCCACTCCCCCAGTCATCCGTAATCCGACGCCGCGCTGGCCTGCTCGTCACGTTTTCTCCCTGGGTGTGCGGTTTTGACGCCGCACCGCCAATAAACGTCAACAACCCCCAGGTCAGCCCCGGCAGCTTCCGTGCCCCACCCTTGAATCGGCTTTCCGATTCAAGGGTGGGGCGCCGCAGACCTCATACAACGCCAGCCCAACCCCAGGTGGCAGGTGGCCCCACCGCCGGCCGAGGAACACTGCCCCCCCGCAGGTGGAAAAACGCTTGCCCCACCGCAGGTGGTAGGTGGCTGGTGGTGGCTACCAGACCCGGCATGAGCTAACCGGATACATCGGCTGCCCCTTCGTGCAGTGGAACGCCTTGCCGAATTCATCAAAATTCTGCACCGTCCCGTTCACACGCCAACGACCCGGCGAGTGCGGATCAACCAGCGCCATCTGCCGCGCCACCTGCTCCGTCTGGTTCTGGCACCATACCTGTGCAAACCCCAGAAAGTACCGCTGCCCTTCGCTATAGCCGTCAATCTTGTCGTCAATCGTCTTGCCCTGCGCCGCCAGTGTATCCAGCAACGCCATATAGGCAATCCGCAACCCGCCGTTGTCGGCCGTATTCTCGCCCAGCGTCAGCTTCCCGTTCAGCTTCTGCGCCGGCACGTCGCCCTTGGCCGCGGCCGCTTCAAAACCGCCGTACTCGGCCACTTCGCAGTCGGTCCGCTCCGTGAACGCCTTGCGGTCTTCCGCCGTCTGCCACTCCCGCAGGTTCCCCTTCCCGTCGTACTTCGACCCCTCGTCGTCGAACCCGTGCGTGATCTCGTGCCCAATCACCACCCCGATCCCGCCAAAGTTCACCGCCGGGTCAATCGTGAAATCAAAAAACGGTGGCTGCAAAATCCCCGCCGGAAAATTGATGTCGTTCATCGACGGATTGTAGTCGGCGTTCACCGTCGGCGGCGTCATGTCCCACTCCTTCTCGTCCACCGGCTTGCCCAGGTGACCCAGGTTCCACTCCCGCGCAAAAACCGCGTTCCGGCGCAGGTTCCCGATCAGATCCTCCCGCTCCACCTTCAGCGCCGCATAGCTGCGCCATTTCTCCGGGTACCCAATCTTGTTCCGAACCAGCGCCAGCTTCTCTTCCGCTGCCTTCTTGGTCGCGTCCGTCATCCAGGGCAGCGTCTTGATGTCGTCCCCCAGGCTCTTCTCCAGTGCCGCCACCAGCTTGTCCATGCTCGCTTTGGCCGCCGGCGGAAAATACTGCTTCACCCAGTCCTGACCCACCGCCTCGCCCAGCGCCCGGTCCGTCATGATGGTGCACTGCTTCCAACGCGGTGTCGGTTCCTTCTGTCCCGCCAGCGTCTTTTCATAAAACGCAAAATTCTCGTCGAAAAACGCCTTCGGCAAATTCCCCGCTGCCGCATGCACCGTGTGCCACCGGAAATACGACTTCCACGCCTCCACCGGCTCCTTGGCAATCAGCTCGTTCAGCGCCTTGAAAAAGTTCGGCGTCGCCACGTTCAGCGTGTCAAAATGCCCGACCTTGATGTCCTTGAAGTACACCGCATAATCAAAATCCGGCGTCAGCTTCTCAAAATCCGCAACCGCATAAATGTGATACCGGTTCTCCGGCTGCCGCAGATCCGTCCGGCTCGTCGACTCCTTCGCCAGAGCCGTCTCAATCTCCATCACCGCCGCGGCTTCCTGCGCCGCTTTCTCCGGCGTGTCCCCGGCCAGCGTCAACATCTTTGTCACGTGCTCCACATACTGCTTGCGAATCTCCACGAACCGCTTGCTGTCCTCCAGGTAGTAGTCCCGGTCCGGCAGCGATAGCCCGCTTTGCCCAACACTCGCAATCTGCTTGGTCGAGTCTTTATCGTCCTGCTCCACGCCAAAGTTGAACAGCGGCGCTGAGCTGCCCTCAGCCTCCAACTCGCCCATCAGCGTCCCCAGCGCCTTGGCATCCTTCAGCGCGTCAATCCGCTTCAGCGCCGGCTCCAGCGGGGCCAGCCCCTTCTTCTCCACCAGGTCGGTGTTCATGCAGGCCGCAAAATAATCCCCAAACTGCTTCTGCAACTCCGACTTCGGACTCTTCGCCGCCGCCTCCAGCTCTTCCCAAAGCAGATACCGGTTCCGCTCTCCCAGCAGGCTGAAACTCCGCCCCCACCGCACCTGGTCGCCCGGTATCGGGTTGTTCTTGTTCCAGTTCCCGCACGCGTACTGGTAAAAATCCGTGCACGGATCGGCCGTCGTGTCAATCGCTGCAAGATCAAAGCTCTTGCTCATCGCCGGTGCTGTCGGCTTGGTGCTGTCGGCTGCCGTCTGCGCAAACGCAGCGCTCGCCGCCAGCAGAAAAATGCAAGTGAGACGTGTGAATTTCATCGAATGTCCTTCCGGAATCTAGGTCAACCGGCCATCTCCATCCGCCACCAAACTCTTCAGCGTCACGGGGCCAGGACCAGCTTCAATTCAGCCGCATTTGCCAGCGCGGCACTGCACAAAAGCCTATCACGCACCTCGCCCCCCGCGCTCCGTCCCGCGTCACCCCAGCCCGGCCTTCCGCACTACAACTTCCGCATGACCCCTTCCCAGGTCTCCCGCAATCGGCGGGTGCCCCAGGTCTGGATTTTCAGACCTGGGAAGCCACCACCCTCACCCGCCCCGAACAACCTGACCCCGAACCCCTAACCCCGAACCCCTAACCCCTAACCACTAACCACTGTGTTATATTCCCCCAGTGCCATCCCCGAGTTACACACCAACCCGGCACACGGAGGTTTCACATGCACATGATCCTGCTCGTTCAGCTCCCCATTGAGCCCTTTAACACCGCCGTCCGCGATGGCAGCCTCGGCGGAAAAATGAAACGCATCCTCGATGCCACAAAACCCTTGAACGTCTGGTTCACTGAGCGCGACGGCCACCGTGGCGCAATCCTCGTCGTTGACGTCGACGACGCCTCCCACATCCCACGCCTCGCCGAGCCATGGTTCCTCGAGTTCAACGCCACCGTCGAATTCCGCATCGCCATGACTCCCCAGGACCTCGCCAACGCCCACGTTGAAATCCTCGCCAAGCAGTGGGACTAGCCATAACTCAGGGCAGGGAAGCAATGTTCGCCGCCTCCCTGTTCTCCCTCGGCAGTCCCGTGCCCCATCCATTCGCAGCTTTACCGCGAATGGGTGGGATACCACAAAGCCCGATCAGCCACCCAACACCCTCACCCCGCCACGAACAAACGATCCACCCCCCTCTGACCACTAACCCCTGCCCCGTGCCCCATCCTTCCGCAGTCTCATCGCGGAAGGGTGGGACACCACGAACTTCGCATTCAATCGCTTGCTTCAATTTGTGTATAAATTTGACCAGACAGGAATGTGGCTGGATACAGAATCTTGGTTGAGGCCGGTTGAGGCCGGTTGAGGCCGGTTGAGGCCGGTTGAGGCCGGTTGAGGCCGGTTGAGGCCGGTTGAGGCCGGTTGAGGCTGGTTGAGGCCGGTTGTGCGTGACGTCCATCTTCACTCGTGCGCTTTTCAGCCGGAGAAAGAGGTGTGACGGCGATGCCACCCACAACCACGGCCATCGAGCCGCAAAAGCTGCACGAACTCAGTTGGAACTACGCACAGGATGGCAAGGTAGCAATTGACGCCGCCACCGGGGCCATCTTGGATGCGAACCCGGCCATGGAAGCCTTGACCGGCTACTCCCGCGCGGAACTGATCGGCATGCAAGTCCCCATGCTCCACCCTGAGGCCGAGCGCGATCTGGTTGAGGCTGAATTCCGCAAGGCGATGCCGCGGCCGGCGCCCCATTTCGATTTGCACATCCAGCGTAAAGATGGCCGCTCGGTACCGGTTGCCATCTGGTCGTCGGAGAAGCTGAAGCAGGGCGGCCGAACGCTGGTCATTGGCGAGTTCCGCAATATTACAGATCAAGTGCTGCGGGGGCATCAGCTTTCCACCCAGAATTGGGCGTTGAGCGCCTATGCCATTGCGGCTCTGGCGCTGGGTGGAGGGCATTCTTCTGAGAGCCTTTTGTTGCAGGCCATCTGCGAGGCCGTCACCCGCGATTCCGTATACGTGCTCGCCTTTGTGGGCATTGCCGAGGATGGCCCGGGCAAGCCGGTTCGCGTTGCCGCATCGGGAGGAAGCGCAGGAGCCTATCTGGACGATATGCATCTGAGCTGGGCCAAGGAAGACCCCGAGGGACTGGGTCCAACCGGCATCTGTATTCGCACCGGCGAACTCCAGTTCATGCAGGACTCCGAGACAGACGCCGGCTTTTTGCCCTGGCGCGAGCGCGCGCGGCAAAACGGCATCCGCTCCATCGTGTCGGTCCCCCTTTGCATCCAGGGCGGCTGGCGCGGTGCAATAGTGGTTTGCGCCGCAATCCCCGACGCATTTGAGCCGGTGGCGATCGAAGTTTTCCGGCGCCTTGCCGAGCAGATCGGCGACGGCGTTCATGCGGCCGAACAGGCGCGCCTGCTGCTTTCTGAACGCGAACACCTGGTCACGATGCAAGCCCAACTAACCGAGGCATTGTCCGCCATGGTGGCGCCCATGGTGGCCGCGATGGAGATGCGAGACCCCTACACGGCAGGCCACGAATACCGCGTGGCCGAGATCGCAGTGGCCATTGGCAGGGACATGGGCTGGACCGAGGAGCGGTTGCATGGGCTGCGCGTCGCGGCGCAGGTTCACGATATTGGCAAGATCTCCATCCCCGCAGAAATCCTCACCAAACCCACCCGGCTTACCCCCGGAGAGTGGGCGGTGATTCGCGAGCACGCTGAGACCGGCTACAACATTCTCCACGACATACCCTTTTCGTGGCCCATCGCCGAGATTGTTCGCCAGCATCATGAAAGGCTCGACGGCTCCGGCTATCCCAGAGGCCTGAAGGGGGATGCAATCCTGCCCGAGGCCAGGGTGCTGGCCGTTGCCGACGTGGTTGAAGCGATGGCCTCTCATCGGCCCTATCGGCCTGCAATCAAGCTGAGCATCGCATTGCAGGAGATTCAGAAGCAGGCCGGCATCCTGCTCGACGCCGAAGTCGTCCGCGTCTGCGTGTCGCTGTTCCGCGACAAGCATTTTGTTGTGCCGGGCTGGATTCGGAGTTGAAACCACTCCCGCGCCTCTCCCAAGAGCCTTGGCACACCAGGACCCTCCTCCAGCAACGACCAAACTGATCCCTGTCCGCGGGTCATACCACCACCCGCCGCAGCGCCCGACTCCGTGCGTAGAAAATTCCGTCGTGAACTTCGCATGTCAGAAATCACCGCGCAGGTATAGGTCGGCCTCTCGCCCAGGCCCTTGAACCTTCCCCGCCATCGCAGGCCTGCCTCCACCCGTCTCACCATCCAATCCGGCAACGGAACGCAGTCCAGCCCCGTTGCGTACCATGGACTCATGAAGACTGCGGCTTTTGGGGCACTGCTGTGTCTGTCGTTCTTTGCCTTCACACCATGGCTCGCAAATGCCGCCAGACCGGCCCAGTCCCTCCCGTCTCCTGCCCCCTCGCAGAACCTTCCCCTCATTGACGAGCCGCTCCGTCTGGCTGACTTTGCCTCCATGCAGCCGCGTCCTGAACTGAAAGGCAAGCTCGTTCACATCGCAGGCTTCATCCAGGCAACCCCCCAGGATGGCAAACCCGCCACCCAAAGCACTGAAGTCTGGGCGGCCCACACCAGAACCGCCCTCTTCGTCGCCTTCATCTGCCATGACGACAAAACCAGCCAGATCCGCGGTCATCTCGCCCGCCGCGAAAACATCATGGCCGACGACTACGTCTCGGTCCTCCTCGACCCCTTTCACGACCATCGGCGCGGCATCTATTTTGCCGTCAACCCCGCCGGCGTGCAGGCCGATGCAGCGTGGGCTGAGAACAACGGCCCCGACTTCAGCTACGACCTCGTTTGGGACTCCGAAGCCCGCGTTACTGCCGGCGGCTGGATCGCTCTCTTGTCCATCCCCTTCCGCAGCCTCCGCTTTCCTCGCGGTGCCGCCCACTGGGGCGTCGTCTTCGGTCGCAACCTGCCCCGCAACAGCGAAACCGACTTCTGGCCCCGCGTGGCCGCCGACGTCTCCGGCGTCCTCAGCCAGGAGGCAACCCTCACCGGCATTGAGGGCGTCACCGGCTCCCACAATGTACAGCTCAACCCCTACACCATCGGCCAGAGCGAGCACACCCTCAACTCCATTGACCCCCTCAACCCATTCTTCAGCTCCCGCACCGCTGAAGCCACCGCGGGCGGCGAACTCAAGGCCATCCTCAAAGACAGCATCGTCTTCGACGCAACCCTCAATCCCGACTTCAGCGACGTCGAAAGCGATCAGCCCCAGTTCACCGTCAATCAGCGCTACCCCGTCTACTTCCCTGAGCTCCGCCCCTTCTTCCTTGAGAATGCAAACTACTTCGCCACGCCCATTCAGCTTGTCTTCACCCGCAACATCGTCCATCCCGAATATGGCGTCCGCGTCACCGGCAAGGTGGGCCGCAACAATCTTGGCCTCTTTGCCATCGACGACCGCCAGCCCGGCGAAACTGTAGCCTTCGGCGACCCGCTCTATCGAAAGCGCGCCCTCTTTGCCGTCGGCCGCCTCTCCCGCGACCTGGGCAAAAGTTCCAGCGCAGGCCTCATCTACACCGACGAGGAGTTCGGCCATGGATTCAACCGCATCGGCGGCGCAGACTTCACATGGCGAGCCAACGACCACTGGACCGTCTTCGGCCAATCCGTCGTCAGCTCAACCAAGGGAACCGCCGAAAGCGGCAATCCCCCCACCTATGCCGCCGGCCCTGCCAGTTATCTTGAGGTCCAGCGCTCCGGCCACGCCTTCAACTTCGATTCCACAGGCAAGGACTTCAGCTCCAACTTCCAGAGCCAGGTAGGCTTCATCCCCACCACAAATATCCGCGGCAACCAGACCCACGCCACCTACCAATGGTTCCCAAAGAATGCCAAAATCCTGCAAAGCTGGGGCGTCGAAACCAATCAGAACGTCGCCTTCGACCACCAGGGCAACCGCATCTTCCACTACTCCGAGTTCGACCCCTTCCTGTTGTTGGCGCAGAACCTGGTCATCGCCCCCATCTTCGGCAGCAACTCTGACACTCTCGGCCCGCAGAACGGCTACCTGTTCGCAAACAACCACAACTTCACTCAGAACTATGGCGGCCTTGTCCTCAGGGGCACTCCCCTCACCCAGCTCAATCTCAGCCTCCAGGCCATCCGCAGCGGCAGCGTTAACTACAATCCCATCGCCGGCCAGGTCCCATTCCTCATGAACGCCCAGTCCGTCCAACTCCTGTTTACCCTCCAGCCCATCCGGCAGCTCACCGCCGACCAGACTTACCTGCTTGACCGCAACCGCTCCATCGCCGACGGCGCACTCGTTTACGAGAACCAGGTCGTCCGCACCAAGATCAACTACCAGTTCACCCGCGCCCTCTCCGCCCGCGTCATCGCCGAGTACGACTCCACCCTCGCCAACCCCCTTGAAACCTCCATCCCGCGCACCAAGAGAATTCAGACTCAGGCCCTCTTCACCTGGCTGCCCCATCCCGGCACGGCTATCTATCTCGGCTATAACAACGACATCCAGAACCTTGACCGCTCGCTCTGCAACCGCCTCCTCAACGGTTCCTGCGACCCCAACAATACCGATCCTCCGCGCTCCCTCTACTACCTCAACGACGGCCGACAGTTCTTCATCAAAGCCTCTTACCTGCTCCGCTTCTAGCCCCCACCCACTACCCACTAACCACTACCCCCTGCTTTTGTTACACTCCGCTTTGCACCACCCCCACGGAGGCCAGCCCATGTTCACCCGCTCCAAACTCTTCCCCGCGCTCCTCTTCGCCCTCGCCGCCCTCACCCTTTCCGCCCAATCCGCGCCTCCCCGCACCCTCCTCCGCGCCGCCCATCTCCTCGACGTAAGAACCGGCCACATCCTTGACAACCAGACCATCGTCGTCGTCGGCGACACCATCCAGTCCATCGCTCCCACCGCACAGCTCCCCGCCCAGCCCGCCGACAAGGTCATCGACCTCGGCCCCCTCACCGTCCTCCCCGGCCTCATTGACGTTCATACCCACCTCACCGGCAACCCCGACTTCGATCCCTACCGCGAGCTCACCTCCACCTCCGCCAAAGAAGCCATCAACGGCGTAGTCAACGCCCGCACCACCCTCCTCGCCGGCTTCACCTCCGTCCGCAACGTCGGCGCCGATAGCTACAACGACGTCGACCTCCGCGACGCCATCAACTCCGGCCAAATCGACGGCCCCCACATGCTCGTCAGCGGCCCGCCCCTCGGCATCACCGGCGGCCACTGCGATGAAAATCTCCTCCCCATCCAGTACCACGTCACCGCCGCCGGCGTTGCCGACGGCATCGCCGAGGTCCAGCACATGGTCCGCCAGAACATCAAGTACGGCGCCGACCTCATCAAAATCTGCGCCACCGGCGGCGTCCTCTCCAAAGGCGACGATCCCCAGGCCTCCCAGTACACCCTTGAAGAGATGCAGGCCATCGTCGCCGACGCCCATCGCCTCGGCCGCAAAGTCGCCGCCCACGCCCACGGCGCGCAGGGCATCCTCTGGGCCAGTCAGGCCGGCGTTGACTCCATCGAGCACGGCAGTTACATCAACGACGAAGCTATCGCCGAGATGAAGAAGCGCGGCACCTATCTCGTCCCCACCCTCTATCTCGAAGACTGGATGCTCGAGAAAGGCAACCTCCCCGCCTTCTACCACCAGAAGATGCTCGACGTCAGCGCCGTCGCCAAGGCCAACATCAAGCGCGCCATCCAGGCTGGCGTAAAAATCGCCATGGGCACCGATGCCGCCGTCTATCCCCACGGCCTCAACGCCCACGAACTCGACGTCTACGTCAACCAGTTAGGCATGGCCCCCCTCGCCGCCCTCCAAACCGCCACCCTCAACGCCGCCGGCCTCATGGGCTGGAGCGCCAAAACCGGCTCCCTCGAACCCAACAAATGGGCCGACATCATCGCCGTCGACAAAAACCCCCTCCAGGACATCCGCACCCTCCAGTCCGTCAAATTCGTCATGAAAGCCGGTGTAATCTATAAAAATGAAGCGAAATAGCGACAGAGGATTGAAGGAAGCGGAGTACCTGTTGCGCTCTCCGGCAAACGCCAGGCGGCTGATGCAAGCCCTGCGGGAAGTGGCGGAGGGCAAAGGCCAGGTCATGTCCGTCGAGGAATTGCGAAGGTCAGTGGGCCTCGACAATGCGGAAATGCCCTCTTTCGATATGGCATCGCGGTAACCAGGGTCAGATAAAGCCCATGGATCAAAAAACCGAAGAGCTGCAAGATTTGCGCCAATTAGTTGAACGCCAAATGCAGGAATACGTCTGTGGCGTTTCTACTGGATCGATCGGCAATCCCTGGACTGCAGAAAAGATCGAAGCTAGCTTGCAAGCCATGAGGAACGCACTGGTCGATCCAATCTGGGCCGAGGTTGAAATGCGCGAAACCTTTGAGCAGATCCAATTGGGGGAGCCTACCGTACGAAGGTGCGCGGTAGTCGCCGACAATCTGGAAGGGACGTTTCTTCTTTGGGACCCAATCGAACACGATTTCTTGCTCGCTGCTCGATCTGGGAGGAATTTGTCGAGCTTCGGTGTTCGCGGAGATGCAGTCGGCTGTTTCCTGGCAATCTAGAATGTGCCGGCGCCGCCCACTCGCTTGAACCGCGTGAGCGGGGCGCTACGCGGAGCGCCGCTTGTCGGCTTCCAGGTCAGAGATGCGCTTGTCAAAGGCGAAGGACTGCTGAATCAGTTCGAGTTTCTGGCTCAAGTTCTCGTAGCGGATTCGGTTGATCTCGTCCATGGCATCCAGACGAGTGCGGATTTCGCGCATTTTCGGCGCGAGAAAATCCTGCACAACCTGACGAACATCCTCAACTACGCCCATCGCAGCAGCCCTCGATTAACTGCGATTTTACACCCGATTCTCTCAGCCGTCCTCGAAAACCTACGCCATCGGAAGTCTTTCCATCCCACCCCGCCCCTGCACCCAATGCTCAAGTCCGGGCCCTCGGGCCACTTTCTCTCTGGCAGGCGGACGCCGGCTGACGCAGCCGACGCCCACCCACCCAACCTCGCTACCTCGCCGCCGTAATCACAATATTGCGGAACAGAACCCGCCCCTTTTCCCCGCCTTGCAGATAAAGCGGCCCCGCCAGCTCCTCGTGGCTGTCCAGCGCTCCACCCGTGATCCCCGGAATCTCCTGATCGTCGATCACCGTCGTGCCGTTCTGCACCACGGTCACTCTGCGGCCAACCACCGTAATGTCGTAGCTCTGCCATACATCCGGCGCGCGCGGCAGCTCCGGCTTGGGCGCGATAAACCCATAGATCGCTCCGGTGTGATGCACCGCCGACTCTCCCGCCGACTCCGTCTCAATCTGCGTTTCGTACCGCCCCCGCAGGTACACGCCGCTGTTCGCCTCCTGCCCGCAGTTGAACTCGATGTGCAGTTTGAAGTCCTTGAACTTCCGCTCGCTGATCAGCTCCGGCCCATTGCTCGGTTTCACAAGGTTTCCCTCTTCAACCTTCCAATCCGGCCCACCTGTCCGGCTCGGCTTCCATCCCGCCAGGTCCTTCCCGTTAAACAGCGGGATTGCCTTGCCCCACTCCACCGCCGTAGTCCTCTTCAGTGCCGGCGCGCGTACCCCTGTCCACTTCCAGGCCGCGCCGTCCGGCCCCGTCGCCGTTCCCTCCAGCCGCTTTCCGTTCAATGTCCCTTCAAACACCAGGTCGTTCTTGCTGCCCTCTTCCTCCTTCGGCGACACAAACATCACATGCGTCCCCTTGATCTCGATCTTCGGCAGCGGACGCGCATTCCCCCACCTCCCCACAAACTGCGCGCTCGCCTGGCCCCCGTTCTCCGCGATCTCAATCCAAGAGGGCAACTCACGGTCCGGCGCCTGAATCGTCAAATCCCACCGGCCCACAACCGCCTTATCCGTCGCCTGCGCTCTCGCTGCGGTCCACCCGGCCGCGAACGCAGCCGCCGCAACCACCATCACAACCATCGTCTTTCTCATGTCCTTCAATCTCCGTCGTTCCCGCTGCACCTTCAGCCAATTGACTTGATCTCGCCCGCCGCCTCGTCCCAAACCACCCGCGATTTGCGGAAGTACGACTCGTTGGCCATGTGGCAGGCCAGCGCCGCATGGTGCCCGAACACCGCATCCTGCACCACCGGCTTCCGCGTCCGCACTGCCTGGAAGAACTTCCACATGTGCGGCCTCAAATCGTCGTAGTCGTCGCTCGTATAGCTCACGCCTTGTTCCACCGTCTCGTTTCCCGGCATCAAGTCATGTTCCGCGTGCCACTTCTTTTGGTACTCCGTCCGCATCTTCGCCGGGAACGAGCTGCAATAGTAGCTGGGCCCTAGATCCACCCCTTGCTGCGGCGTAAACTTCACGCTCTCCCCGCGATACTCCAGCGTCCCCTTCGATCCCATGAATGTGGTGATCTCCGGCGTCGCGCAGCCCAGGCTCAGCCGCACATACACCGGTATCTCCCCATACTGGAACAGCACCGTATGCAGATCCGGCATGTTCCGCCCATCCTTCCAGCGATAGATGCCGCCCATCGCCGACGCCTGCCGCGGTGCCTCGTTGATGCCCATCACAAACTGCATCCCGCTGATCAGGTGAACCATCAGGTCGCCCGCCACCCCCGTCCCATACTCCTTCCAGCAGCGCCACCGCGCAAACGCATACGGGTCAAACGCCTTCTTGGGCGCCGTCCCCAGCCACGTCGCCCAGTCCAGGTTCTCCGGCGACAAATTCGTCGGCGGCGGATACTCCCACGCCCCCGTCGGATCGTTCCGCCCATACGTCATCTCAATCAGGTTCAGGTCGCCAATCACACCCTGCGCCAGAAGCTCTTTCGCCTTGGCTGACACCGCGGAACTCGTCCGCTGCGCTCCAATCTGCACAATGCGGCCGCTCTTCTGCGCTGCCGCCACCATCGCCACCCCATCCGCCGCGCTGTGCGACATCGGCTTTTCGCAATACACGTCTTTGCCCGCCGCCACCGCATCCACCACCACCTGCTTGTGCCAGTGATCCGGCACCGCCACCACAATCGCGTCGATGTCTTTCGAGTCCAGCAGCTCCTGGTACCGCCGCGTCGTCCGTATCGGCTTGCCCACAATCTCTTTCGCCAACTCGTGTCGGCCGTCATACAGATCTGCCGCCGCCACGCACTCCACCCCCGGCAACTGGATAGCTGTCGTAAGCAATCCGCTCCCCTCCATCCCCACACCCACAATCCCAAAGCGAACCCGGTCGCTGGCCGCAACCGGTTCATCCGCGGCATACAACATCTCCGGTTCCAGCAGTGTGGCGCCTGCCATCAGTGAAGCGCCGGCAGTCCCGGCAGTAGCGCGCAAAAATGCGCGGCGTGAAAGAACAACTTTTTTCATGTCCTCGTCCATTTCCGGGGAGCTGAGACTCCCCTGTCCATGAGTTCCAATCGCATTGAGCCGCAAGCGGCCCACCCCAAATCGCACCCGATAGCAGAGACCCGACCGGCATGGCACAGATTTCTGGTACAGAATTCTACCCCTCCCGCGGCACCTTTCACCTTCTGCAAATCGCCCCGGCTATTGAATGAGCAAACCGCGCCCCCCTCAACCCGGTCCTCAGCCACCGGTTTCCACTCTCTCGCAATGTCTTTACATCCCGCCCCGCACCCTGCCAAACTAGTCTGTGGCCACCCAGACAATCGTCATCCTCGACTTCGGTTCGCAATACACCCAGCTCATCGCCCGGCGCATCCGCGAACAAAACGTCTTCTCCGTCGTCCTCCCCTGTACCGCCCCCCTCGCCGAGATCCAGGCCCTCAACCCCCTCGGCATCGTCCTCTCCGGCGGTCCCTCCTCCGTCTACGACGCTGATGCCCCAGACGCCGACCCGCGCATTCTTGATCTCCCCGTCCCCATCCTCGGCATCTGCTACGGCCTCCACTTCATCGTCCACCACCTCGGCGGACGCGTAAAGCCCGGCGCCCTCCGCGAATACGGCCACGCTGAAGTCCAGATCGAAGACAGCTCAACGCCGTTGTTTGCCGGCCTGCCCGCCACCCTCGCCGTCTGGATGTCCCACGGCGACGAGGCCGCCCAGCTCCCCGCCGGCTTCCATCGCACCGCCATCACCTCCAACGCCCTCGCCGCCATCGCCAACGAACAGCGCCGCATCTGGGCCGTCCAGTTCCACCCTGAGGTCCACCACACCCCCCTCGGCCCCCAGCTCATCAAAAACTTCGTCTTCTCCATCTGCGGCGCAGCCGGCGACTGGACCCCCGCCCACTTCATCGAGTCCACCGTCGCCTCCATCCGTGAGAAAGTCGGCGCGGGCCACGTCATCTGCGGCCTCTCCGGCGGGGTTGACTCCTCCGTAGCCGCCGTCCTCGTCCACAAAGCCATCGGCTCCCAGCTCACCTGCATCTTCGTCAACAACGGAGTCCTGCGCAAAAACGAGTTCCAGAGCGTACAAACCAACCTCCGCGGCAAGCTCGGCCTCAACATCGTCGCCGTTGACGCCAGTGATCGCTTCCTCGCCCAACTCGCCGGCGTCACCGACCCTGAAACCAAACGCAAGCGCATCGGCGCAGAGTTCATCGCCGTCTTTGACGACGAAGCCACCCGCATCGCCAAACAAACCGGCGGAGTCGATTGGTTAGTGCAAGGCACCCTCTATCCCGACGTCATCGAGTCCAGCTCCGTCAAAGGCCCCAGCCAGACCATCAAGAGCCACCACAACGTCGGCGGCCTGCCGCTCGATATGAAGCTCAAGCTCATTGAGCCTCTTCGCGACCTCTTCAAAGACGAAGTCCGCCGCATCGGCCGCGACCTCCACATGCCCGAAGACGTCCTCGGCCGCCAGCCATTCCCCGGCCCCGGCCTCGCCGTCCGCATCCTCGGTGAAGTCACCCCCGAGCGCGTCGCCCTCCTTCAGGAAGCCGATGAAATCGTCGTCGCCGAGATCAAAGCCGCCGGCCTCTACAACTCCATCTGGCAAAGCTTCGCCGTTCTGCTCCCCGTCATGAGCGTCGGTGTCATGGGTGACCAGCGCACCTACGCGTACACCGCTGCCGTCCGCGCCGTCCACTCCGAGGACGGCATGACCGCCGACTGGACCCCCCTCCCCTACGACGTCCTCAAGCGCATCTCCTCCCGCATCGTCAACGAAGTCCGAGGCATCAACCGCGTCGTCTACGACATCACCAGCAAACCCCCCGGCACCATCGAGTGGGAGTAGGACTTGCCGTCCAGGCGCCCGCGCCTTCGGCGCCATTGTGTCCTTGCCCTGCCATAAAATGAGAAATATGTCATAATCGTCTCAAGGTGGCAGGAAATGGCAGAAACGGCAATTCTTAGCGTAAGTGGCAGAATCGTCCTCCCTGTGGCGATTCGTCGCCGATATGGCCTAAAACCAGGCGAGCCTCTCACCTTCTTCGAAGAACCAGGAGCGATCCGTATCGTGAGCCGAAAAATGGCCTTGCAGAGCATTCGCGCAGGAATCATCAAGCAGCGCGGCTCTCTCGACGGGCTCCTCGACGAGTTCCTTGCCGAAAAGCACGAGGAAGCCGCACGTGATTAGAGTTGTTCTCGATTCCGCCGCCGTACTGGCCATGATTCAGGGTGAGCCGGGCGGAGAACGCGTAGAAGCCCTTCTTGACGCCGTCGAAACCGGAGACGACGTCCAGGTGGCCATCAGTTCGGTCAACTGGTGTGAAGTTCTCACGCGCACGCAGCGGGACAACCGGGAAATGACGCCCCAGGAGTTGACTGGAGCGCTCGCCGGAATAGAACTTGTTCCATTCGACAAAGCAGTTGCTGAGCTTGCAGCCGGCTACGCCCTTGTAAGCCAGGCCCTTTCGCTCGGAGATCGAGCCTGTCTCGCGCTTGCCAAAACCAACCGGGCAACCGCATGGACGGCCGACCGCGTCTGGGTCCAGTTCAAACTGGACGTGCCGGTCGAACTCATCCGGCCCTGATGACGGTGAGCTCTTCTACGCCGCCCTCACCCGCGTAACCCACCCAAACCCGGCAGTCCCCGCCAAAATCAGCAACAGCATCCCCACCCACGCCGCCCCGGCCATCTCTTCCACCTGCGCCTCCCGCGCCTCCACCTCGCGCAGGCTCCGCCCCGCCACCACAAATCCCGGATGCGCGCCGCCCACGCGCTCAACAACAGCCGCGATGCGCACCCCGTGCATCGAGCCAGGCACCGGCTGCCAGCTCACTCGCTCCTCGCCATGCGTCCGCACAAAATCCAGCACCCCCCGCGGCAACACCGGCGTCTGCCCATTCAGTTGCGCCTGACTCGCCACCGCCTTCCCCTGGTCGTCATACACAATCAAGAACGGCGTCAAACTCCGCGCCATATCCACTGTCCCCGCCGGAACCGCCTCGGTCGCCGCAACCCCCGCCTCAAGCCGAGCCACCAGGTCCCCCGCCAGCCCAATCTGCGGATCGTTCGCCCCCTGCCGCAGAACCTGTTGAGGAATCGCATACAGCGCCAGCGCCAGCACCGTCGAAATCGCCGCCAGCACCAGCGCATTGAAAATCAGCGCAGGCCGCCCAAACGTTTCACCCAACATAGCCATATGCTCCTTTGCAAGGGAAGTAACAAAGTCTCTGAAAATCAACAAAATCAAGTCTCGCCGCGATGCCCCGCTGTCTCTCAGCGCATCCCGCAGCGCCAGCTCCATCTGCGCCCCATACACCGCCCGAAACCGCTCCGGATAAAGCCAAAGCGCCCGCGCATACAACCTCTGTATCCGCTCGCCAAAGGGAAGGGAATTGCTCATCGGCGTCCTCCCTGCGGCAGCAGGCCCAGCGTCCGCGCCCCTGCCACAGCCGCCTCCAGCCGCCCCAGTTCCGCCGCCAACGCCTTGCGACCCAGCCCCGTCAACCGGTAGTAGCGCCGCCGCTCGTCGTCTGTAACCCCCGTCTCTTCCACCAGCCCATCGCGCATCATCCGGTCCAGCGATCCATAAAGAGTCCCCGGACCCATCCGCATCCCGCCTCCCTCCGGCGCGCGCGCGTCCTTCATCATCTGGTAGCCATGCTTGTCGCCCTCGGCCAGCGAAAGCAGAATCGCAAATACAACCGGAGTCAATGGTGTGACAGGTGGGGTCTCAGTCGTCATAAAGGAAATATACATCCGTAGAAGATATATCTGCAACAAGAATATTTACGATTTCTCGACAGACCAGCCACCCTGCCCTCGGCTCCGCGTATCCCAACCCATCGCCGAACCCCGCTAACCCCGCTAACCCCTCACGCCCCCCGCAGCCCCGCCACCTCCCGGCTCAGCGCATCCAGCCGCTCCAGCAGCTCCGCCTGTCGTTGGTCCGCGGCCGACGGGTTCACCCCTTCCACATAGAACGTCCCATTCGGCTCCAGCTCGCACCGGTGCACCTGGTGGAAATCCTGGAAACCCTGCCGGTGAATCACGTCCAGCAGCTCCTCCCGCGTCAGGCTCTCCCGCTCCATCGCCCGCGGGTCAATCTGCCCATTGCGCACCAGCACCGCCGACCGCCCCTCCAGCACCCGCGTCATCTTCTTCGAGCGGAACAGAACCCGCACCACCAGCCAGTTAATCGCCAGCAGGCTGAATGCCCCAATCACGCCCCCGCTCACTGAGTTATCGTCCCCGATGATCGCGTTCTGCACCGTGTTCGACAAGCTCAGCAGAACCACCAGGTCAAACGGATTCAACTGCGCCAGCTCCCGCTTCCCAAAAACGCGCAGCAGAATCACCAGCACCAGGTAAACCACCACCGGACGCAGCAGCTTCTCCAATATCGGAAGCGGCAACTGAAACATATGATCGAACACAACAGAATGCGGCATGAATCGAGAATAGAACGCAGGCTTAACCATGCAAAGCCTGGGCCGCGAAGATTCTCAGTGCCCCGCCGCCGCCTTCGCCCTGAAAAACTCCAGCGACCGCTTCAGCCCCTCGTCCAGCTCAACCTTCGGCTCCCACCCCAGCAGCCGCCGCGCCTTCGTAATATCCGGCCGTCGCCGCGTAGGGTCGTCCTCCGGCAGCGGTGCAAAGCGCAACTCGCTCTTTGATCCCGTCACCGCCAGCACCGCCTGCGCGCACTCCAGAATCGTGAACTCATTCGGATTGCCCAGGTTCACCGGCATGTGCTCGTCCGTCCGCGACAACCGCACAATCCCCTCAATCAAATCGTCCACATAGCAGAAGCTCCGCGTCTGGCTCCCGTCTCCATAAATCGTCAGCGGCTCCCCGCGCAGCGCCTGCATCATCAGGTTTGAAATCACCCGCCCGTCCACCGGATGCAGCCGTGGCCCATACGTGTTGAAGATCCTCACCAGGTGCGTGTTCACCCCGCGCGACCGGTGATACGCCATCACCAGGGCCTCCGCATACCGCTTGCTCTCGTCATACACGCTTCGCGGCCCCACCGGGTTCACGTTCCCCCAGTACTCTTCCGTCTGCGGATGCTCCTTCGGATCGCCATAGCACTCCGACGTCGACGCATGCAGATGTCCCGCCCCATACTTCGCCGCTATCTCCAGCGTGTTCTCCGTCCCCACCGAACCCACCCGCAGCGTCTCAATCCCCAGCCGCAGATACTCCGGCGGGCTCGCCGGCGACGCCATGTTAAACACGGTATCCACCCGCCCCACATCGAACGGCTGGCAAATATCCCGCTGCTCCAAACTGAACCGCGGCTCCCCCGCCAGGTGCGCCACGTTGTCCATGTCCCCCGTCGCCAGGTTGTCCACGCCCACAACGCTGTGTCCCTCGCCCAAAAGGCGATCCGTCAGGTGCGACCCAAGAAATCCGGCGGCGCCGGTTACCAGTACACGCATCGTCACTTGCAGCCTCTCCTGGTTGGGGGCCCAGGCCCCGGTGCGTTCTTCCGTCGGCAACAGCAAATTGTGTTTCCAGTTACAGCCCTTTGCTCCGCGGCTTGCCCTGCTGCGCCTGGTAGCTCGCCGGACGCCCCACGCTCACATACGTAAACCCGTTCTCCAGCATCCGCTGCGGCTTATACAAGTTCCGCCCGTCAATCACAATCGGGAACTTCACCGCCTTGTTCAGCCGCACCAGGTCAATCTCCGCAAATGCCTTCCAATCCGTCAAAATCAGCACCGCGTCTGCGTCTTTCGCCGCCGAGTACATGTCTTCCGCGTAGTGCATCTTCGCGGTCGCCGGCAGCACCTCCTTCGCCCGCTCCATCGCCGCCGGATCGAACGCCGTCACCGTCGCCCCCGCCTCCAGCAATTTGCGGATCACGTCAATCGCCGGCGACTCCCGGATATCGTCCGTGTCGCCCTTGAATGCCAATCCCAGCGCCGCCAGCCGCTTCCCGCGCAGCGTCCACAACGCGCTCAGTACCTTGTTAAAGAAAATATCCTTCTGCGTCTCGTTGATCTTGCGCACTTCCTGCAACAGTTGAAAGTCCACTCCCTGCTGTTGCGCTACCCAGTGAAACGCCGCCACGTCCTTCGGAAAGCAGCTCCCGCCATAGCCCAGCCCGGCCCGCAAAAACTTCCCCCCGATCCGGCTGTCCAGCCCGATTCCCGCCGCAATGTCTTCAATGTCTCCATCCACCGCCTCGGCCAGGTTCGCCACCGCGTTGATGAATGAGATCTTCAGCGCCAAAAACGCATTCGATGCGTGCTTGATAATCTCCGAGCTCTGCGCCGACGTCACCAGCAGCCGCGCCGGGTTCTTCTCCGTGCACATTCCCTTCAGAGCCCCGGCCTGTGTGTAATAGCTGCCCCCCGTCAGCGGTTCATAAATCCGCCGCATCACCGCCGCCGAGCGCTCTTCTCCCGCCCCCACCACGATCCGGTCCGGATGAAGAAAGTCCTGGATCGCCGTCCCTTCCCGCAGAAACTCCGGGTTCGACACTACGTCAAAGCTCTTCGGATCAACCCCATGCCGGTGCAGCACTCTCCGAATCCACTCGTTCGTATACACAGGCACCGTGCTCTTCTCCACGATCACCTTGTACCCTTCCATCGCCCGCGCAATCTCGCTCACCACCGCTTCCACATACGAAAGATCCGCTGCGCCCGTGTCTCCCTGCGGCGTTCCCACGGCGATAAAGATCGCCTCGCTTCGCTTCACCGCCGTCGCCAGGTCCGTCGTAAATTCCACGCCCTTCCCGCCATGCTTCTTCAGCAGCTCCGGCAGCCCCTCCTCAAATATCGGGACCCCGCCCTCCCGCAGCATCTTCACCCGCGCCTCGTCGTTGTCCACGCACGTCACCGGGTGGCCCATCTCCGCAAAACACACCGCGGCTACCAGTCCCACGTAGCCGGAACCTATCACGCAAATTGAAACTTGCTTTGCCATGTGCTTTTGCTCTCTTTTCGTTCTGCTTTTGCCTTCTCGTAGCTCCCAACACAATTGCCGCCGTCATCCTGAGCGAGTTCAATCTGAAATGACCGCTTCAAGCGCCTGCTGATTCTACTGAGATTAAAGATGCCGTCATCCTGAGCGAACGGGGCCCCAAGCGCCTTTCAGCTTGGGGGTGGTGAGTCGAAGGA
>Ga0302320_10010461_pt1 | contig 19763 bp, 21 predicted proteins | sample Bog_T0_3_FD_202130 | JGI IMG/M metagenome (GOLD analysis project Ga0302320, IMG submission 202130) | Peat permafrost microbial communities from Stordalen Mire near Abisko, Sweden - Bog_T0_3 | ecosystem: Environmental > Terrestrial > Soil > Wetlands > Peat | place: Sweden: Abisko, Stordalen Mire... | reverse complement strand
GGTCCTCATCGCGCCCTATCTCTCGCCCGAGGCGCAAACGCTCTGCAAAGAGAGCCACGCCGGGTTCCTCGACCTCGAAGGTAATGCCCGTCTGTCTTTGGGCCAGGTCTTCATCGGCAAGCGCTCGATGCGCCTGCATCCCGCCGCGTAAGAACCTGCCCAGTCACTCGCTGCCTTGAAAAGGGCACGGATTCAGCCGGGCCCTTTCAAAACCCCTCCCGATTCGCAGGTTATTGGACAAACTTCAAGGCGCCGAGTAAACATCGTGCGCCCCCAGCCTTTCGTTCACTCCGTTGTACTTCTGTGCACTCCGCTCTTGACAAACCTGAAGGCCGCGGATCACCATTCTCGCAAATTGGCGCTCCGCCGAGGCGGGACAGATTACCGCGCGTATCTCCGGTCGTCCCGGCAGGCGCTTTGCTTCACCCGGCTTTCGAATATGGGCCACGTTGGCATGCCTTGCGACCGAGGTGAGTCATGGTGGTGCGAACGCAATCGGACGGACGCGTTGTGACCGGGCTGTACATCGGCACGCGCAACGCAAGACGGAGATTCCCTAAATGCATCGCGGCCGTTGAACTGCAACTGGGCCATGTGCAGATTCGTTGCGCGCTGGAGCCGGATTTCTGGCGCGGCCGGCCGGAGATTCGCGACCAGCGTCTCTGCGACTGGCTGGAGGCGAGCCTCTTTCATGGGCGATCGTGCCGCATACCGATCCCACTCCTCATGTCTTTGCAGGGACGGAATGTCTACGGGCTGCAGCCGCTGCTCCCGCAGTCGCGGTCCTCAAATACTCCGGGAAAGATTGCGCCGGCTGCGCCCGCTGCAAAGGCGCCCGAAATGCGCCCGCTGTGCGACAGCGCCCTGTGCCGCATGCGGAACTTCATTCATTGCCCGGTGAACACCGCGCCGTCCTTCAGATCTCCAGAATCTCCGGCGTGGGATTAGCTTCTGAGGGAACATGTCGTTTGCGATGAACTCGCCCACGGCCTCTCACACTCACACTACACACCCACACTCGTTTATATCTCCAGAATCACCGGCATGATCATCGGCCGCCGCCCCGTGGTCTTCTGGATCAGCCGCTTCAAATCCACACGCACGCGCTCGGTCACCATCCCGTAGTCGGACTTCTGCTCGGCCGTCAGTGCATCCAGAGTTTTCAGCACCGCTTCCCGCGCCTGGTCGGTAACATCCGCGCCGCCGAAGCCGCGCATCACCACCTCGGGCTCGCGCTCCACCTTGCCCGTCTTTTTATTGATGGCCATCACCGCCAGCACTACGCCGTCTTCTGACAGAATGCGCCGGTCGCGAATCACCAGATCCTCAACAACATCAATCGATGAGCCAGAGTCGATCAGGATGCGCCCCGCCGTCACCTTGTCCTTCTTGCGCGCGTCGTCCTTGTCCAGTTCCAGCACGTCGCCATCCTCGATCACCATGGCGTGTTCCACCGCGCCCGTCTCCATGGCTAACCGTGCATGCTGCCGCAGAAAACGGTAGTCGCCGTGAATTGGAATGAAGAATTTTGGCCGCACCAGGTTGATGAGCAGCCGCATCTCCTCCTGGCTGCCGTGGCCGGAGACGTGAATCAATCCGTGCTGGCCGTCGTCGTAAATCACGTTGGCCTCGCGGCGGCTCAGGTGGTCGATCACGCGAAAAATTCCCTTCTCGTTGCCGGGAATAATGCGCGAGCTGAGCACCACCGTGTCGCCGGGCTCGATATGCGCATGCTTGTGGTTGTCCACCGCGGCGCGGCTCAGTGCGCTCATCGGCTCGCCCTGCGTGCCGCTGATCAGGATCATCATCTGCTCGGGCGGAAAGTCGCGAACCTGGCCGGGGTTAATCACCAGTCCGGGCGGAATCTCGATGTAGCCCAGGTCCTGCGCAATCTCTGTCGAGTCCATCATCGAGCGCCCCACCACCGCCACCTTGCGCCCGTGCTTGCGCGCCAGTTCCATGGCGATGCGGATGCGATAGATCGACGACGAGAAGCAACTGAAGAAGAGCTTCTTCTTGGTTTGGGAGAAAATCTCGTCGAGGCGAGGAATGACCGCGCGTTCGCTCGGCGTGTAGCCGGGCCGCTCCACATTGGTCGAGTCCTGTAGCAGCGCCAGCACGCCCCTCTTGCCGTACTCGGCAAAGGTGTGCAGGTCGAAGGCCTGGGCGTCGAGCGGCGAGAGATCGATCTTGAAATCGCCGGTATGAATAATCACGCCCACCGGCGTCTCGATCGCCAGCGCCACGCAATCCACCAGCGAGTGTGTCACGCGGATGGGCTCGATGGTGAACGGCCCGATCGTGAACTTCACCTTGGGCTTGATCTCGATCAGTTCGATCTCATCCGTAAGCTGGTGCTCTTCCAGCTTGTCGTCTACATAAGCCAGCGTGAACTCGGTGCCGTACACCGGAACCTTCAGCTCGTTCAGGATCCACGGCAGCCCGCCGATGTGGTCCTCGTGCCCGTGCGTCAGCACAATGCCGCGCACGTGCTTCTTGTTCTCAATCAGGTAGGTGATGTCGGGCACCACAATGTCGACGCCCAGTAGCTCCGACTCGGGAAACATCAGGCCACCGTCAATGACAATAATGTCGTCTTCCCAGCGCACCGCCAGACAATTCATTCCGAATTCGCCCAGCCCGCCGAGGGGGATAATTTGCAGTTTTTTTGATTTCATCTTCAACCTTGATGCTAACACCGTGACCTTTGCGCGAATTGGAGGGAGCATGGGCCTTTACAGGCCCCTGAATCAGGTTCGAAAGAAACGTTGCGGGGCTTCAGCCCCGGCCCCAACCTTGTAGCGCCGACCTCCATCATGTAACGCCGGCCTCCCGGCCGGCTGTACTGGCGGCGTCCACGCCGCCAGAGCTGATGCCCATACCTGGACGCATACCTGTGACGTCCCACCCTCCGCTGTTGTACATTGGGATCGCCGTATTTTTCACGTCGCGAAGGAATTCCCATGATCGCCACACGCCGTACATTTCTCAAGACCTCCGCCGGCACCGCCCTTGCCGCCAGCTTCCCCGCCATCGTTCCCAGCTCGGTCTTCGGCGCAACCGCGCCCTCCAATCGCATCACCATCGGCGCCATCGGCGTGGGCCGCATCTCGCGCGGGCACGACATGCCGGGAGTCCTGCAATTCACCGGCGTCGCCGGCCGCGACAATCGCATCGTCGCCGTCTGCGATCTCAGCGAGGAGCGCGTGACACTCGGCCAACAGTATGTCGATGACGCGTACGCTAAAAAACTCGGCAAGCCCTACACCGGCACACGCGGCTACTCCGATTACCGCGAGCTTCTGGCCAATAAAGAAATCGACGCCGTCCTGATCTCGACGCCCGATCATCAGCATGCGCGGCTGGCCATCGCCGCGGTAGCCGCGGGCAAAGATGTCTATCTCCAAAAGCCCGCATCGCTCACCATCCGCGAAGGCCGCATGATGGCCGATCGTGTCAAAGCCAGCGGCCGCATCCTCGAGGTAGGCTCGCAGCAGCGCTCATGGAAGCAGTTCGCCCGCGCCGTCGAGCTCGTCCGCAACGGCCGCATCGGCACGGTGCAGCGCGTCGAAATAGGACTCCCCGGCGATCCGTCCGGCGGCAATCCGCAGACCATGCCCGTGCCCAAGGGATTCAACTACGATGCGTGGCTGGGCTCAACGCCCGAGGTGCCTTACACCGTCGATCGCGTCATGCCCGAGAAAGGCTTCGACCGTCCCGGATGGCTGCGCATGGAGCAATTCGGCGCCGGCATGATCACCGGCTGGGGCGCGCATCATGTCGATACCGCCCACTGGGGCATGGACACCGAGCTCACCGGTCCCGTAGAAATCTGGGGCCAGGCGCAGTTCCCCACCGAGGGCCTCTGGAACGTGCACGGCCCCTTCAAGACCTATGGCCGCTACGCCAACGGCGTGGTGATGACCATCTCCGGCGATTTTGAAAACGGCATCAAGTGGATCGGCGACAAGGGCTGGATCTTTGTCTGCCGCGACACCGGAACCACACCGACCGCTTCGCTCAACGCTCCGGCCGCACCAATCCTTCCGCTCCGTGCAAGCGATCCGAAAATTCTCGATTCCGTCATCGGCCCATCGGAGTGGCAGATCTACACATCCGACGACCAGCACGGCAACTGGCTCGATTGCATACGCTCCAGAAAAGCGCCCGTGGCAACGGCCGAAATCGGCCATCGCGCCTGTTCCACCTGCCTGCTGCATTGGATCGCCATGAAGACGCAGCATCGCGTCTTCTGGGACCCAAATACCGAAACCATCCAGGGCGACGACATCGCCGCCAGTCTCCTCGCCCGCCACCAGCGTCATCCCTACGAAATCGTCTGACGTGCGACCCTGCATATCGGTGCCCCCGGTCCCTCGCCTTTGGGGACCGGGGATGGTGGCAGCGCAAACGCCGGCCAAAACAATTTTGGAATCGCTCGAATGCCCGGAAACGGAAGAAGGATTTGCAACCAGCAAAAAGCCCGCTCATCGAGCGGGCTTTCGCGTCAAATCTCTGGTAGCGCTACCGGGAATCGAACCCGGGTTTTAAGATTGAGAATCTAGCAGCCTACTCAACTCCTTCAATCGCTTGCGGTCCATCCTGAAAAAACTGTGCCACAGGATGTGCCACCGTTTTGCAAAAACCGCTCATTGGACCGCTTCGCTTGCTTGCGGGAACGCGGCGGCAATTCCTTCTGCTACGTTGCGCGTCTGGTACTCGACAAACTTCCCGAACCCGGCGGCAACGTGCGTCTCTGTCACGTGGATGTAGTACCTCGCGGCCACTGACGGCGAACTATGACCCATCAGGCGGGCCAAGGTGAAACGGTCCATGCCGGACTGCGCGGCACGGGTTCCGAACGTGTGACGCCAGCAGTAGAATTCAAAGCTCGCCAAGCCCGCATCCTCGATTGTCTTTTCGTGGGGATGCTGCATGGAAACAATGTGTCCCGAGATGCCGTCACCCGGAAACACGAATGGGGATGGCTTGGGCTTTGCCTCTGCCGTCGTCTTGCGGCGCTTTAGAACGTCTGCTGCGCGCGGAGTGAGGGGAAGGCTTCGCTGCGCGCTCTCCGTCTTGCCTTGGCGAACGTGGATAACGCCGTGAGGGCATTCTGTGCGCTCTGCCAAGTCCACATCGGCCCATCGGAGCAGGAACAGTTCGCTGTTCGGGCGCAGCCCGGTATCGACCGCCAGAATCGCAGCATCGCGGAGATTGTCGGAAGCCTTCGCCAGATACTTTGCCTCTTCCTCGAAACTCACTACGCGGTCCCGGCCCTTTGCTTGCGGCAATTCGTGAATGGCGGGCAAACGGTCCAACTTGCCCCACTCCACAGCGAGATGCAGAACCCGCCGCAACGTGCGCAGATCGCCGTTCACGGTCACAACGGAATTCTCCGGCACCTCCTGCCTGTGCCGAGCGTACCGGCTCACCGTCTCGCCTGTAATCGCGTCCAGCGGGGCATCTGCGATGGCAGCGAAGGTCAACAGCCGCTCAAGACACACGCCGTAGAACGTGTGCGTTCCCGGTTTCGTGTGCGTCTTGGCGTATTGCAGGAATTCCTTGGCGAAGGCCCGGAACACGGGCGGACCGCTCACCGCCGGTTTCGGCCAAGGATCATTCGGGTGGACTTGCCCGAGGGACAGCGCCCGCCGATGTTCCCTTTCTACGTCTCCTGCATCCTTGCGATTCCCCACCCTGGCACGACGCCGGATCATGAAATTCTCTTTCGTGCCGTCCTCGTGCTTTACGCACCAGCGGAATTTGTACCAGAGCGACTTTCCCCGTTTGTAAACCATCTCAGCGCCTCTCTTTCTGCGGGTTGGACTTTGGTTTGTTCTTGCTGCCTTTGGGCCGCCCGCCCAGCCTGCCGTTCTCGCGTGACGTGGCGGCCTTGCGCTTGCTACTCGCTGCTCCCATGCAAGCCGGGCAGATCATCTCGACTTTGTGTATAGGACACTTCATGTGGGAACAATAACCTAACTGGTAGGTTTTTGCAATCGAAACCTGCTTACCTGCTGTTGCGCTTGCCCGCTGGATCGCTTGTCGGCTTTGGTGCTTAACGGCTTCACCGGGACGGGGGAACCTGCTTGCCTGTATGAGTGCTTCGATGCGTAATGGCTTACTGCTTAAAGGCTTCGCGGTTAGAAGGGTGAACCTGCTTGCCAGCCTGTCTGCGTTCCCTCTTCGGTGCTTGGGTGCTTCACTTCGATGATTCTGTCAACTCGGGAGTACACCAGCGCGTCATCTTTAGCGTTGCCCTCCCCGTCCTTGTTCGCATCGCTCACATGAACGGTGTACCCGATCTCCGGCCTGATGAACACTTTTGGATGCATCTCCTGGCCGTGCTTTGGCGGCCCCCCGTTTGCTCGCACCCAATCCTTGAAATACTTCGACCGCGTTCCGATCTTCGGCTCGTCGCGGTTTTCGCCGAACGAGTAGAACGCGCAAATCTCGATGTCGTCTGGGTCCAGCCGGAACTTCAGGCACAAGCCCCATCGGCCATATTCCCGCACCCACTGCGGCCCTTGGAAGTCCGCGCATCGCGCCGTGTATTCTCCCGATGGAATGCGCGGTCGCTCCGCACCAGTCCAAACGAGGGCAGGCGTTGCTCGCTGTTCGCTCGCCATGATCGCGCCCCCTCACCGTGCATCTGTCGCGGGCGCGCTCAAGCGCTCCTCAATCCATTGGTCAAGATCGGTCCGCCGGTAGCGCACCAGCTTTTCGCCAGCCCGAAAGAAACGCGGTCCTTTGTTCTCTGATCGCCAGAGTCGAAGAACGGCTGCACTCACTCCGACATACTTCGCGGCTTCGCGCTCGTTGAATGTGTGTTGCACTTCAGTCATGCGTCAGTTCCTCCTATGACGCATGATCGCTCGTACTCGCATTCACGCCTACGTGGTTAATCGCTCTTGGCAATTGTTCACGTGTGGAGAATTCACGCAGACATTTTCCACGTCCACAGTGAATCACTTCGGCTGGGTTCTTCTCCTCGTTTTGAAGTAGGCTTCCACTGCTTCCAAGCTCATGTTTTCGCCTCTGGCGTTCAACGTTTCTTGGATTTGGCGGGTTGTCATGCCCGCAGAGCGTAAAGCCCAGATCCGCGCGTCCATTTCGTCATTCCGTTTTCTTCCCGGCTTTCCATGCGGCAATTGAACGTACCTGTCAGCGTCCGCCTTTCTCTTTGCTTTTGCGTTGTCGCAGTATTTCTTCCATTCAGCCCGACCGCAGCGCTGGAGAATCTGTTCAAACTTGGGCCTCAGTTCTTCGGCTGTCTGAGGGTATCTTTCCGGCTGCAAACCGGCGGTCGCCCTCAACTCTTCGAGTTGATCGGATGTAAATGGGAACGTCGAATCGTAATGGTTGAAACCATCGAGGTCCGTCATGGACGAGTAGTCTTGCCAGAGAACTTTCTGGAGCCACAAGGGCAGCGGAGCGAGAAAGTCCGCAAGCTCCTGTTCCGGGCTTTTAGCCACGGTGTCACCTCCCGCGTGAATATCCCGAGTGAGGCAAGAATCGGCAAGGCGGGTCGGGATGCGCCCGCCATTCGGTGCGTCCACCTAGCCGATAAATGCAGCATAGCTCATGGAAGGGACTGGCAGACTCTGCTATCGCGGATTACGGTGAAGCCATCTACCTGGCAGCGTATTTTGGCGTACCATGAGGCGGCCTGTGCTCTTTGGTCCCCCTTCTACAACGTCTGCCGGATTCGCAATCGCCGCGCGTCGCTCCTGCGATGGAGACGGGGATTGGCTCGCATCCTTGGACAGTTGCAGAGCTAATAGGAGCAAAGCCGCGTTATCATAGGCAATCGGAGCAGGATATGTCGGAAGTCGAATGCCCGCAATGTGGAAACCACGTCACAGCGGAGCTTTATGGCCCGTACTCGCCGGGGACTCGCTATGAAGCGCAGTGTCCGCAATGTGGGAACTGTTTCTTCGGGACTCTAATCGAGAAATCGCCTCCTCCACGGAAATCCCAAGACGAGGATTCACCCAATTAAACGGGCCACTGAATCCGCACGGGCAAGCGATATGGGGAAACATGAACAATCTGAAGGCTTCGTCCACTCTGCCAAGAGCAGCATCGCAATTCGGACAAGGAATTTCGATCATTGCCATTTCGACACACTCCATGCGATGATTCGCGTGGAGCCTATGGCGCTCACATCCCGGACGGATGCAGCAGGAAGAATAGATATTTCGACGGCCAGCGCACCAGCAGAGTCGCCACTCATGCTGCGCGAATCCGCCACGTAGGCGGAGTGTATCACGTTCCGCCGGGAAAGCGGAGATGCCATCAAACAAATGCCTCAAACTTCGGGATGACTTTTCGGCTAATTACGTCGATGCACACCTCGAACAGATTCCCAACAGCAACGTCCGCGAGTTCCTCCGGCAGAGCTTTTTCGTCGAACGTTACAAACGGGCTCAGAATGCCTCGCTGCACATACATGGTGTCTTCCAATTCGCCGGAATCATGCAGCATCGGCTTAACTTCTGCGCCGTCGTGCAAGCGATAAATCCTCTCACTGTCGATGGTTCCCGACCGGACGTGTTCGGTCTGGTAGGTCTGCGCGATAACTACGTGGAGATGGCGATGCTTGTCAATGTTGGCGAGCTTCTCCAGCCATCCCAATTGCACAGGACCATCCCCTCCGTTGTACGGTTGCAGCCCCTCGATCTCTGTAAAAGCCTCCGGGGTAATGCCAGGAAGCGTTTCTCTGAAAAAGTTGAAGCGGAGCGGAAGGGGCATGAGAACGGGTGGATTCCCCTTGGCAGGAACTTCGAGGCAAAGGGGAAAACGACACTTCCGTTCCCATCCCTTTGGCAGCGCACAGTTGGTGGGATTACTGCTGACCAGCTCGAAGGCTATGTGATCCAGCGCGGAGCGGAGATGATAAACGATCTCTCCGGCGAGGACTGCAATACGAACAGGAGGCCGCTTGGAAAAGCGAATCTTCTGTGTTCCATCCATCTCGTGGACGATAAGATTCGTTACGCTCTCCATGTATCTGGAAGCGCAAATATCCAGCGACTTCAGATGTTGCCGCGCACGGACCACTTTGCGCTTCGCTGACTCAATCCCGTTCATTTGTCGAACACCAACGCAGTTTGCATACAATACGATTGACGGAAATACCTCACGGCACGATCCCTGCGGCCTGCAAGATCAGCCTACGATCTTGAAAGCCATCGGGCGACAAGGCGCACTCGATTGTCGTTTTCACCACCCTTGGCGCATCCATGCAAGCCAAAAGCCCCGCCAGCCAAGAATCAGAATCACGCGCTCCGAGTGGGGTGCAGGCACCCTTCAGCCTAGCGCCCGGCGCAAGCTGCTTGCCGGGGGTGGGAAGTGGCCCGGACTCTCAGTCATTGCGGTTTGGCGGGGTGATCCTCAAACCATTTCCGCACACGCTCCTGCACACGCGCCTGATCGGCGGGTGGGAGGTGAAACACAATTTCATCTCGGATTTTTGCACCGTCTTTCGCGTCCGCAGAATCCAGTTTGCCAGCCACCGCAACATCGAGCCAGAAATAGGCTTCCGCGTAGTCCTGCGAAACACCCTGACCTATCGCATATTGCAAGCCAACGAAGAGTTGTGCCTCAGCGTCGCCTTGCTCGGCAGCCTTGCGTGTCCAGAGCACAGCTTGAGCATAGTCCTGCGGCACGCCTTGGCCTTTGGCGTAGAGCAAGCCAAGCTCATATTGCGCCTCGGCAAAGCCTTGCTCCGCGGCTTTGCGGAACCACGCCGCTGCCTGCGCGTTGTCCTGCGGCACGCCTTTGCCATTGTCGTAAGCCACACCCAGGTTGTATTCCGCCTCGGCATCGCTTTGCTCGGCGGCGTTGCGGACCGGCGCTGCGGCATGTGCGCTAACCTGTGGGACACTCTGATCGCGCAAAGCGTTCGCATTGGCTTGAGAATCTCTAGCCGCCGTGTTCCAGCAGTATTTTGCCAAGCTGTCTCCTGTCGCTTCTACCCATTCACCTGTGGTCCTGTTGCGCTTTAGCGCCCGTGTGAGTTGTAAACCGTCAGGTCCGAGGTCATATTCGTATCGATAGTGCCAAGGCCCGACAATCTGATTGTGGACAGCCAGCTTGAGCGGGTCAGCTAGGGTGATTTTCCAAAATCTGCGCTCCGCTGACTCTGGCACCCAATCGTCCTCAGTTACTGTGAACTCCACATAGCCCATGTATCGGGCACGCACCGAGCTGCCAGCAACCACATCCCAGACGAGGTTCACAGGAGGTTCTTGGTAGAACTGTTCGATCTCGTCTTTTTTTCTGCCCCATTGGCTCTCAAAGTCCAAAACTTTCGGACACTCCCCGATTCGTTGCGCAATCGTCCGCAGCGTTTCCACTGCGGGCTCGCTGTCTTCGCTTATCGGCACGTGCGTTTGGGGTGCCACCTCTACGGGGTTGACGGGAGCAGCATGGACGGTGATTTGGTCCGCCGCTCTTGGAATGGATTGCTCCGGCGCGGGAACTTGACGCGCCCGTACCGGGTTTGCTTCTGCGCCTCCGCCCTGTGGCACGCAGATCCAAGTCCAATAGCTCTGCCCGTTGCTGGTGGTGACACACTGCGGCGTAACGTCCTTGCAGCCGATAGGCGGGATCGGCTTGGTAGGCTTTACCGCGCACTGAGCAGAGGCAAATTCAAGAGAAGAGAACGTGAACAGCAGGAAGGCAAGCAACGCAAAGGGAATCTTCCTGCGCTTCGGCATATTGACCACCTTTCGGCCGCAAAAGAGTGTATGCGCTAAATATAGCGCAAAGGCTAATTCCATGATGGACGCATGGCAAGGGACATCTGCACGGCAACGGGCGAGCGAATCAGGAAGCTGCGCCGCGCCCGGAGCTGGCGGCAGATCGACCTTGCCGAGCAGTCCGGCGTCCATGAGGTTCACATCTCAGATTTGGAACGCGGTACACGTGAACCGGGGCTGCGCACCCTCAGCAAAATCGCCTCTGCCCTCGATACAACGCTCTCGGAACTACTGAAGGGATTGTAGCGCCACCTGGCCCCGCGTGAATCGTCAAGGGGCTTTAGGGTGCGTCACAGGCTTATGCGCCTGCGCTGCCGGAGAGCGATTAGGGTCTTTTGTCTGCCTTGTTTACTAATTAGTAAAATCCATGTCTGGAGTGGTGGTAGTAACTCATGGTGGTAGTAACTCACTCCGCAATGAGCCAACGCAGGATTGCGGCCAGCGTGTCGCCGCTCATCCAGAATTCCTCCGCGATAGCCCCTGAAGGTAATCAATCCATTCCCGTTCTCTCTCCGCCTGTGTGTTGTGCTCCTGTGCGCTTCGGTACGTTAACTCATAACACTGGCGGCACCGGAAGATCGTCTGTTCGTGAGGTAGGTATAGCCGTCCTACTCGCCTGCCGCATTCGCAAATGAACCAGAATCGCTCGCCTCCGAAGTGAGGCTGGGTGACGGCAAGGCGCACCGTTTGGCCGGCGCTGTGGACGCACGTACCGGCAAGGTTGAGCGGCTGAGGGGGAACGTGGATCGCCCTCCGGCCCACGCGGTCGGTCCAAGTCTCAAACCGCAGAGTTCCCAACGGAATACCCTCCGGGTCGGAATTCCAAGAGATTGACGCCTGGGTACCTGGGGCAGCGTCGAACACCTTAGCGAGTCGGAATTCTGCGACGTTCCAGCACACCAGGCATTCCTCGACGGTTAAGCGCGATGTCCACGGCTGGCGGCCCACTTCATTGCCCTCCACTTTTCCTAAATCAATTGTGCCCGGAATTGGAAACCCATTAAAAACGTATTTGAAACCCCACAAGATCGCAGAAAGAGACGCCAACCTCGCAACCCGGCACCGCGTTTGACCTTTGGCTCTGTCCGGCTAACCGGACACTTTCCACCGCCGCCATCATCGGGCAATTTTCCCCGGCCCTGCAAATTTGGGAAAAGGCGTCACAGCCTGCGGTGCGGCCCTATCGCGGACAACTAACTGGCTATTCCGGGCCGGTCGATCACTGGCGGGCCTTCGGCCAACTCCAGAGGCGCGTGGCACAGCGTCTCGGCCAGCATCAGGGCCACGCGCGAAGGCCGTGTAGCGCCACTGAGCCACTGCTGCACGGCTTGACGGCTCACCCCAAGATCACGGCCAATCGCGGTGAACGAGTGGCCCGCAGATCGCCGCGCCTCAATCCATCCCGCGAATTCAGAACGAGTCAGCATGTACCCAACTTACTCCACCCTGCGAATCAGCGCTGGAGCACGGCGGAATCTCACCCGGCGGACTGTGCCACAGGTTGTGCCACAGATTTGGCGTTTTGTGCCGTTAGCACGCGCCAGCAGGTTTTTAGGCCAAACGAAAAGCCCGCTGATTTAGCGGGCTTTAGCGTCAAATCTCTGGTAGCGCTACCGGGAATCGAACCCGGGTTTTAAGATTGAGAATCTCACGTCCTAACCCCTAGACGATAGCGCCACAACTTGTGCGGGGAGGCCCGCGAATGCGGGCGCCTTTATTACTTTAACAAAAATCGGCTCTCCGGCCAACGCCACGCCGAGCCGTCACAAGCCTTCGTTGCGCCTCAAATCCCCAGCTTGCGCACTTCGTCGTTGTAATACTTGCGGTACAGAATGTCCCACTCCTGCGAACCTTCCTGGATAATCTTGCGCTGGTTCGCGATCTTCAGCCGCGCTGCCGTATCGATCCGCGCCTCTTCCGTGAGCAGATCCTCCAGCACTTTGCGCGCTTCCTGCCGGATGGTGTTGCGATCGTCCAGAAACCCGACCTGCTCGATCTCGGCCAGCGTGTCAGCCACGGTGTGAGCCAGCTTGTTCAACTTGTCGCGGCTGATTCTCATAGCACCGCCTTGTACTTCTTGCTGAGCTCGTTCTTCACCTTCTTGAACATCTCCGCATATTGCGCACCACTCTTGCGCATTTCGTCGGAGTAGGCCTCGAGAATCACGCGCACTTCTTCGTTGATGCGGTCTTCGAGCGAAAGCTCTTCGAGCAGCGCCGTGTTGACGCGCTCTTCTGTCACCTTCAAATTGCTGGAGGTGATCAGCTTGGCGTCGATCAGGTGCTTGACCGTGCGGCGGGCGAGATACCCAATGTAGTCACGAGAAAAAATCATGGGCTAAACGTCAGGATACAGCATCGGGGCCGGGCATGTACACACTGCGCGCCTCAACTTTCTGCGCTTCATCGCGATACCGTCCAAAGATCCTTAGTCCCTCGTCCCCAGTCCCTTAGTCCCTAGTCCCTAGTCCCTGTTCTATGCGGACAGCTCTTCGTATTCACGCACTCGTCGGCAAGCCGCAGCCGCTCCACCGGCCGCCCGCCCACCAGGTGCTCCCGCACAATCTCTTCCGCGTCTTCCGGCTGCACGTGCCCGTACCAGACGGCATCGGGGTACACCACCACCGTGGGCCCGTGCTCGCACTGGTCCAGGCAGCCTGACTTGTTGATGCGCACCGTCGCGCCCAGCCCGGCCTCGCGCGAAAGCTGTTGCAGCCGCGTGTGCAGCGCACTCGTTCCGTCGCGGGTACAAGAAGGCCGCGGCGCATCGGCAGGGCGGCTATTGAGGCAGACAAATACGTGGCGTTCAAATGGGGGCAAGCGAAAGACCTCCTCAGTCCAATCAATCTCGTACGGCTCATTTCAGACTAACGTGGGTGCCCCCGGTGCCTCGCCTTTGGGCACCGGGGAGACGATGACTCTCCATTCGCGCCGCCCCCGTCCACCCATCCCCCCCGCCGCTTTCCACAACCCGTATGCCCACCCCGGCCTCATCTGCGAGAATGGGTGTTTGACGATGAGCACCGACAATCTACTTTCGCTTAAAGACGACATGGTGGCCTTCATCGAGGGCCACGGCATGCGGCGCCTCCCCGGCTACGTCACCGACGACATTCCATCGGTGCTCTGGGAGGGCCGCGGCAATCCTGACGCGTGGAAGGACTTTGTGGAGATGGCCAAGCACGTGGGCTCTCCCTTTGTCACCTTCAGCGAGATGACGCTCGACCACGAGGAGCTCGACGCTCTGATCGAAGAAGCCGGCGAGATGAACTTCCCCGATGAAGAAGCCGCGGAGCTCGTCGAGGCCAAGTGGCTGCGCAAGTACGCGGGCAAGCTCGGCTACATCCAGCTTGGATTCATCTACCAGGGCATCGTCTTCATGCACGAAACCACCACCGAGTGGTACGAGCGCTACCAGTCGCTGCTTGAAAACCTCGAGGCCTTTCACGACATCGTGATTGACGACACGCACTCGCACGACGACGAGGACGAGTAGAGCGCGTGAGCACGTCCAGCGCCGGCAATCGGGCCCCAGCGGCGCAACCCATATCGCCGCAACGTACGCCGCCGCGTCAACGCTGGATCCTCGACGAACTGCACCCTGAAGAATCCGCTGCCCTCGCCCGCGAAGCCCGTCTGCCCCTCGTTCTCGCCGAGCTGCTCGTCGCCCGCGGCATCACTGGAGCCGCCGAAGCCTTCGCCTTCCTCAATCCCGAGCCCGCGCATCTCCACGATCCTTTCCTCATGCTCGGCATGGCCGCGGCTGTTGATCGTCTCGAACGCGCCATCGCCGACCGCGAGCCTATCCTTCTTTACGGCGACTACGATGTAGACGGCACCGTCGCCGTGGTCCTGCTCAAGACCGCCATCGAGATGCTCGGCGGAGAAGCTCGCTTCCACGTACCGCACCGCCTCCGCGAAGGCTACGGCATGCAATCGAGCGTGCTTGAAACTGCATACGCCGAGGGCGTTCGCGTCGTCGTCACCGTCGACACCGGCATGAGAGCCTTTGCCGAAGCTGAAACCGCGCGCCGCCTGGGCCTGGATTTGATCATCACCGACCATCACTTGCCCGATGCGCACGACGCGCTCCCCTCTGCTCTCGCCATCCTGAACCCGAATCAACCGGGATGCCCGTACCCAGAAAAAAGCCTTTGCGGCGCGGCCATCGCGCTCAAGCTCGCCCAGGCGCTGCTGGAAAGACGTGAATTGGAGCGTCGCGAGCCACCGCGGGCACGCGAAAAAACCTTGCCCAGCTTCCTCAAAATGGCGGCCATCGCCACCATCGCCGACGCAGTCCCGCTCCGCGGTGAGAATCGCACCATCGCCGCCATTGGTCTGAAGGAACTGCGCCGTCCCATAGGCGCCGGCCTCCGCGCGCTCTTTGCCGCGGCCGCACTCGACCCCGCAGCCAAACAAATTACCGGCTTCGACGTCGCCTTCCGTCTCGCGCCCCGCATCAACGCCGCCGGCCGCATGGACGTCGCCTCCGATGTCGTCGAGCTTTTCTTAACTCGGGACTCGCACCGCGCTGCCGAACTCGCCGCCAAGCTCGATCGCCTCAATCGCGAGCGCCGCGACGTGGAAGCCGCCGCGCTCGCCGCCATCGAAGCCCTCCTCGCATCCGACGGCGAAATTGCTGCCGACCGCCTCCTCGTCATCGACGGCGATGGCTGGCACCGCGGCGTCATCGGCATCCTCGCCTCGCGCGTCGTCGAGCGCACCGCCAAGCCGGCCCTCGTCATCAGCATTGAAGACGGCCCCAATGGCAGAATCGCCCACGGCTCCGGCCGCTCCGTCGACGGCTTCGTGCTCCTCGCCGCCATCGAATCCTGCGCCGACCTCTTCACCCGCTTCGGCGGCCACGCCTTCGCCGTGGGCTTCGCGCTCCCCGCGGAAAACCTACCCGAGCTCAAGCGCCGCCTGCGCATGTACGCCGACGAGCACCTGGCCGCGCGCGAGCCCGAGCGCCTCTTGCGCATCCACGCCGAGTTGCCCCTCGACCGCATCACGCCCGTGCTCGCCGGATGGCTCAAAAAACTCGAGCCGCTCGGCCACAGCAACCCCGAGCCGCTCTTCCTCGCCCGCAACGCGCGCCTGCTCAAAGCGCCGCGCATCATGAAGGCCCGTCATCTAGCCCTCGAACTCGCGCAAGACCCATCGGCGCCATCCACCCCGCCGTTAGATGGCTCCTCCAATTCGTCGCCCGCCGCATCGTCGGCTCATCCATCCGGCAGCCCCGCACCCCTCAGCTCCATCCGCGCCGTCGGCTGGAACCTCGCCGAGCGCGCCATGGAACTCCGCCTCGAGCCCGGCAGCCGCATCGACGTAGCCTACCGCATCCGTGAAAACGACCACCCCGACTTCGGCGGCCTAGAAATCGAAATCATGGGTATGCAGTTGGCTGGCGCGTAAGGCCCGCAGCAACTCTGCCGCAGAAAAGCTCGACCACTGGGAAAACCGACGAGCGATAACCTTCCGCTGCTGCTCTCTCAATGAGTGATTTGGTCCGCGCGCGTCGATTCAAGCCAGCTATGTCGCTCAACCCAGCCGACTTCCGCGGAGTAATCTGAAGATTCAACCGTTTTCGGCTTGTGGAGGCAACTTCAGGCCGACCATCCGTGAAACTATGAACATGAGCACCCCGCAATTACCCGTGCCCCTCAACGAGGCGGACGCTATCGCGCAAAAATTGCTGGCTGTGGGAAATTCACTCAAGCCGGTGGACGACGCGCACTACTATTTCTTCGAAATTGTCCGCGAGCTTTTGGATGCCGCGATCAAAAATTTCAGTGAGCTTCGTCGGGGAAATGTTACCGGGAATCTTAACCTGATCGCATGGGCCTCGCGTAACCTACTAGAGCTGACGGTATTCACGAAATACGTATTGAGGTCAGCGGCCAATGCTCGGCGATTCGCTGACGACCGGCTCGTAGATGGCTGCGAACTGATCATCGCTTTGAGAGATCTCGAACACCACTATGATCTGAGTGCACCAACGCCAGGACTGGACGACGCTCTCAAGCGAATGGAAGACCAGAGGGTGGCAGAGAGCGTGACAGCTACGAAGCACCTGGAGACGAGTGCCCTTGCGAGAGAGGTGGGCATGGAGCAAGAATTTCGGTCATTGAATCGAGTGTCTTCGAAACTCGTTCACCCCACAGCTTGGTCAACTCTTGCAGAGAACGCAGGCAGGAGCAGCTACCCTGAGGCAAAGGACCTCCTCTTCGCAACGGGAATCGCTCAAATCAGTCAGATTTACTTGGACGTGAGGGGACATGACAAGGCGCGCGGTATGATGCCGCTGTCTTAATCAGTTACAAACGGAGATCGGTTCAGATATCTCATTCCGGGCAGGTGGCCTCGATCTTGGGGTGGGTAACCCAACTGAGGGTGCCACCGGTCCCTCGCATTTGGGGACCGGTGCGATACACTTTCGGCGTCTTCAACCAGCACAAAATCGCCAATATATTCCTCGGGCGCATAACAGCCGCAAGCACAAAGGCCCTCCGCACCGCGGAGGGCCTTTGCCAATTTGCTGACTCGCTAACTCGCAGTCTCTACCCGATCACTTCAATCCCCATCGACCGCGCCGTCCCCTTGATGCTCTTCACCGCCGCATCGATCGACGCCGCATTCAAATCCGGCATCTTCTGCGTGGCAATCTCGCGCACCTGCTTCTCGGTCACTTTGCCCTTCTTTTCCTTGTTGGGCGTGCCCGATCCCTTGTCGATCCCGGCCGCCTTCTTCAGCAGCACCGCCGCCGGAGGCGTCTTGGTCACAAAGCTGAAAGTGCGGTCGGCATACACAGTGATGACAACCGGAATAATCAGTCCGGCCATCTCCTTGTTCTGCGTACGCGCGTTGAACTGCTTGCAGAACTCCATGATGTTTACCTGCGCCTGGCCCAGTGCTGGACCTACCGGAGGCGCGGGCGTTGCTTTGCCGGCTTCAATTTGCAACTTCACGTAGCCGTTGATTTTCTTGGTCGTTGCCATGATTCGATTCCTTCGGAACCAGCTCTTAGCTTCTAGCTCTTAGCTCTTAACTGGCTGTTCTGATGCAAATTTTGGTGTCGAAACTTTCGCGTTGGCTCGCAACCGGCGGCAGCTAGAAAACCTCACCGGCTAGAAGCTGAAAGCTACTTGCTGAAAGCTGCAACTACTCAATCTTTTCTACCTTGCTGAACTCGAGTTCGACCGGCGTGGAGCGCCCGAAGATCGTCACCATCACCTTCATGGTCTCGCGATCCTCGTTGATCTCGTCCACCACGCCGTTGAAGTTTGCGAACGGCCCATCGGTGATGCGTACCTGTTCGCTCTTCTCGAATTTGATCTTGAGCCGCGGCTTATCCTTGGCGGTTTCGCTGCGGAAGAGTATCGAACTCACCTCTTCTTCGCTCAGCGCCACGGGCTTGTCGCCGGTGCCCAGAAATCCCGTCACCTTGGGCGTGTCTTTCAGCACATGCCACAAGTTGTTGTCGAGCTCCATCTCCACCAGAACGTAGCCGGGCAGAAATACCCGCTCCACCGTGCGCTTTTTGCCGTTGATGATTTCCGTCACCGGCTCGGTGGGAATCATCACGCGGCCTACGCGCTCCTTCAATCCAAAGGCCTGCACGCGGCTCTCGATCGACTCGCGCACCTTGCGCTCAAAGCCCGAGTAGGCGTGCAGGATGTACCACTTGAAATTCGGATTGCGCGCCGGCTCCGCGGCGGCCGGGGGCGCAGCTTCAGCGGCCTCGGGCTCAGCTGCGACAGCCACGGGCGCTGCTTTAGCGGCCCTGGGCTTCGCCGCGGCAATCTGGGGCGTGGCTTCAGCGGCCTCGGGCTCAACTGCGGCGCCCTGCACTGCGGCTTCCTCTGTCTCGACCGTCTCGTTCACGGGTTGTTCCAACTCCGGCTTTTCCAATTCGTCTGACATTACCCTCTCGATTCCGGGCTGCTCTTTCCTGCTACTGCAATCCACCCAGACTTTTCAGCAACGTCTGCACGCCCAAGTGAAACAGTCTGTCGACCACAAAGAAGTAAGCGCCGAACAGAAACACGGCTATGATCACAACGCCCGTGGTCGTCTTCACTTCCTTCCAGGAGGGCGAAACTACCTTGCGCATCTCCGCGCGTACATCGCGCAGAAAGCCGGCAAACTCGTTCCACTTGTTCATTGCACCGCCCCCAAACTCCTTGAGCGCGCCCGGCTCCTGCCGTTTGGCAGACCGCTCTTCGCCTCGTTCGACTGCTGTTTTCGTGGCCATGCTTCCAGTCCTTTTCCAGAAATCAGCGTTCAGAGATCGGAGATCAGTTCTTTTCGAGCTGCTGCCAAACACTTCATGCCGCTGCCCCGCGCTTTTCCGATCTCTGTTCTCTGATCTCTGTTCTCTGTTCCCAATCTGGCAGGGGCGGAGGGATTCGAACCCCCAAGTTCGGTTTTGGAGACCGACAGTTTAGCCGTTGAGCTTACGCCCCTGAATGCAGAGATCAGTGGTCAGAGATCAGAGATCAGTTTTTCCTCGCCGCCGCCGAACGCTTCATGCCAGCCCGGTCGCATTTTCTGATCTCTGTTCTCTGATCTCTGTTCTCTACTTACTTCGCTTCCTTGTGCACCTGGTGCTTGCGGCAGCGATTACAGAACTTCTTCAGTTCAAGACGGCCGGTGACGGTCTTCTTGTTCTTCGTCGTTGAGTAATTCCGCTCCTTGCACTGCGTGCACTCCAACGTGATGATTTCCCGCATTGCTCAGTCCCTTCGCCAGAGATCAGTTGCCAGAGATCCGTTCTTTTCCTGCTGCTGCCGAGCGCTATTGCAACCTCGGTCGCGTTTTCTGATCTCTGATCTCTGTTCTCTGTCCTGTTACTTGATAATCTCCGAAATCGCGCCCGCGCCCACTGTGCGTCCGCCTTCGCGGATGGCAAAGCGCAAGCCCTTTTCCATGGCCACTGGCGTAATCAGCTCAATGGTCAGCTCCACATTGTCGCCGGGCATCACCATCTCCACGC
>Ga0302320_10010460_pt1 | contig 19764 bp, 19 predicted proteins | sample Bog_T0_3_FD_202130 | JGI IMG/M metagenome (GOLD analysis project Ga0302320, IMG submission 202130) | Peat permafrost microbial communities from Stordalen Mire near Abisko, Sweden - Bog_T0_3 | ecosystem: Environmental > Terrestrial > Soil > Wetlands > Peat | place: Sweden: Abisko, Stordalen Mire... | reverse complement strand
CTTTTTGTTGAACACGCTAAGGGAGTTGAAAACGCAATCACCATTGCTAAATCTTTTGGTTGCGACCTGACATTGAAAGAAGGCGAATTTTTTGATACCAGCAAGCCTGAATTCATTTGCAGTCAAGTCATTCGCGCCACCTACTTACCCATTAAATCAACGGACATTTCGTCTGGAAAAGTTTTAACATTTGATTTGTATCACTTCATGCCGCAAAGAGAAAAATTCCTAAAATTCTGTTTTGAAGGCGATCAAATTGACCCTAAAAAACTTGAAAAACTGAAATCAGTAGATGAGGTTTATATTCACCGAGATCAGGCAGCCAAATTTGCTACCTACATGACCGTGGGTGCTAACACGACCAATGCAGAAGAAATGAACCGCCGCTGCCGAGGCCAGTTTATCGCATTCTATGCAAGCTACACTAATTTTGTATTTCAAATCACGGATCAAAGTGGCGAAAAAACCTTCCAAGCAGGATTAGATCTCCTTAAAAAGTGTAAAGCTTTAGCCATGGACCTACTAGTCACCCTGGCCACCCATCCAGATCCTTGGAACATTATCAGTAAAGCCACTGTTGGAGATTTCGGTTCACTGGAGCGTGCCCCTGCTGTCGCCGCTTATGCCGGAATTATTGGAACTTTGATGGGAATAGATCAAACAGAAGATCTCATGGTCTCTGCATTACTCTCTGAATTGGGCATCCTTTTACTTCCAGAGCCCATCATGGATCATATTCGCAAAGGCACCGTGGATCAACTCACAGAAGAACAGCTTAAAATATATAATAATTACCCCATGAAGAGCATCTCCATTGTTTTAGATAAAAAAGTTCAAATGGATGACCGACTCCGAAACATTATTAGCTCAACTCATGAGAGAGCAGATAAAAAAGGCTTCCCTGGTAAGAAGTTTGGGACTCATATTCCGGTTGAAAGTTACATTATTCACTTTGCCTTTGAAATCGACCAAAGAACAGCCGCTCGGCTCGGAAAACCCAGAATGGACCTAGCAGAGGGAATTACCAGCTACCTTACTGAGGAAATGGAAAACCCAGCCCATTTTACTTTACAGTTTGTTTTAAAACTCAAAGTGGCTCTCAAATCAAAATTAGCAATAAAATAACAGCAAGCTATGAATAGCAAGCCAAAAACCTCAACGACTCTACCTCGCGTCTTAGTTTAGTACACGGGAGGCACCATCGGAATGGAGCTCAAAGTGGAGAAGGGCAATCGCAAAAACCCTCTCCTAGCTGTCTCCCCTCTTTCACCTGCTTCCTTAAAAAAACGTCTTCAGAATCAAATTCCAGAACTCCAAAATCTCGCTCAGTGTGATTTTGATATCCTTTTCAACCGCGATAGCGCCCATATTGGACCGGATGAGTGGCTGTTGATAGCAAAAAAAATTCAAGATCATTGGAAGCACTATGACGGAATCGTTCTGTTGCACGGAACAGACACTCTTGCTTATACAGCTAGCGCTCTTTCTTTCTTGCTTCGACCTTGCCTAAAACCCATCGTCATCACAGGAGCCCAAAGACCGTTGAGCGTCCTGAGGACAGATGCCCGAACCAATTTGATATCTGCTGTGGAAATTGCTGCCCATGGTCCGAGAAAAATTGTAGGTCAAGTCACTGTCTTTTTTGGGGACAAGTTGTTCCAAGGAAACCGTGTTCGAAAAAAAAGTGCTTCAGATTTTGCTGCTTTTGAAAGCCCGCTTTTCCCTCCTTTGGCCGTTGTTGGCACCACCATTCGATACTCAGAAACCTACCAACTTCCGAATCAAAAATTTCCACGCCTAAAACCTTCTTTTAGCCATCAAGTTCTGGTCGTACACGTCACTCCAGCTTTCGCCGCACGAATTCTCCAACTTGATGGCCTAGATCACTTGCACGCTCTTATTTTAGTCATATTCCACTCGGGAACAGCTCCTACCCATCATTCGGATTTTTTGAAACTTTTAAGATCCGCTCAGCAAAAGCAAATTCCTGTCATACTTGTCACTGAAGGAAGCACCCAGCCTCCGAACTCGGAAAGTTTTCAGCTCAATTACGCTGCAGGTCGAGAGCTGTTGAAAGAAGGGTGCCTTTGGGGAGGCTCCATGACTCTGGAATCCGTGTATGTAAAAGCATCCCTTCTTTTGGCTCAGTCCAGACATTTGAAAAAATTTACAGCCCTTTGGCTCAAAAACCTGGCAGGTGAGGGCGCACCTACTTTTTAGCCGAATCAATTTTTTCAGAATAGCTTGAAGCCCAAATCTTTTGAAAAATGGCGTTACCCGTTTTTGCGATATCTGGTTTTCTAATGATCAACTCGACATTCCTAGAATTATAGAAATATCCTTTGCTCCAATTACTATTTCCAATCCAAAAGGATTCGTCATCTACAACCATATACTTGCTGTGGATCACGCGGGCATAAGGAATTTCTCCTCCACTAAACTGAGGAAGAGTAACTGTCTTAATCTCAATACCAGGAATCATTGCAAGAGATTTCAAGTAATCCATTGCCTTAAGAGTAGTTCTTCCATGGGATAAAACCATCTGCACTTTCACACCACGAAGAGCTGCTCCTCGAATGGCATCATCCAGGTCTGGCCAGTAAACCTGCGTAGTGGTACCAAAAACGGGAGAATAATCTAAAAGTTGAATATGCAAAGTCCGCTTCGCAGACTGGATCAGCTCTAACAGAGCACCTATCGCTGGCCTGACCTCGGGAGGGTTGAGCACTTGAGGACTAGCAACAAGTTCCACTCTCTTGGAATAATAAGGAACTGGAGATAAAAATGGAGGTAAATTTTCAGGAGGCAGTTGTTGAGTTTTAGCAATTTTCCAATCACTTTCAAAAAGTCGAGTCAATTGGCGAGCTAAATCCGAGTCCCCCACTCGAACCCCCAGTTCATGAATCTGAGTCAGTGAACGCCAATCAAAATTCTGACTTCCAACAAAAACTTCTTTTCCATCTACAATCCAATATTTCGCATGATGAACCTCTTCAGTCAGCTTAGTAAGATCGAAGATCCGGACATTCACTCCTTTCATGGATTTGAGCCGAATCAAGGTTTGAGGATCTTCACTGATTAAAGTTTCAGATACCAGGAGTCTACACTTGACTCCTCGTTTCCCCGCTTTTTCGATTTCATCAATCAAAGGCTCCAGAGGACTTTTTTTACCCATTTGCTTTGCCATTTTTGAGGCAATATGGGGATCCCATTTTGAATTTGAACTGACATAAAATTGAGCAAGATCCAGAGTCGATTTGGCATTTTTAATCATTTCAAGCCAAACGTCTGCTGTAAGCGGAATTCCTGGCTGAGCCAAATCCGTTTCTAAAGGAACCGATTGAACCAATTGAATCACAGGTTCACTCATTTCTGCTCGTAACGAAACACTCCCCAACAATCCTACTACCGCTAATACACTGATCCCCATCAGCTGCTTCATGAAGCCCCCTTCCCCCTGCTACCACACACCCGGAGACGAGCTAACAGGTCTTAAGAAAAGTGTCAACTTCATCCAGAAAAATCACTAGAGCCAGTCTGCAAGAATTCGAACCCAAATGGGAACCGTCAGAAAAGAAAGAGGGATCCCAATACCCACCATTAAGTTAGCTAACTCTGAATTCAATCCGTACTCCGCCACCACAATGGCAGCTGTAATCATCGGAGCCATACACCCTTCGACAATGGCTATTTGAATCTCCTCACCCCGAACCTGGCAAACAAACACATAAAAAAGTGTGATCAAAAAAGGACCGAAAATCAATTTATAGAAAAGCCCTCCGCACAGTGGGATACAATACTGACGCATGAGCTTTCGATTCAGATGAAGCTGATAACCCACCGACACCAGGGCTAATGGAGTAATCACACTTCCTAATCGGCTTAAAACCTCTCTGACTACTGGTGCAAACGGCACCGACCTCAAGACAATAGCCAAAATCAAGGCATAAAGAGGCGGAAAGGCTAGTACCCGCTTGAAGATCTTTTTAAACGAACACCCCCGACCCGAATAGATCGAGGCAACAAGTACGCCTAGCGACGCCAAGACTAAAAATGAGCCAAGTTGGTCAATCAAAATCCCAGTTTTCAAGGCCTCAGGCCCATAAAGAGCCTCCAGCATCGGAAATCCAACAAAAGACGTGTTCCCTAATCCTGCTGTCAGAATGAGAGCACCTTGAGTTTTACGATCGAGCTTCAAATACCATCCCAGGAATCCAAATGCCAGCAGACTCACCAGAAAAAGAATCCATCCCGACCAAACGGGCATTAATACATCCCTAGAAAAGGTAATATCGTGAAACTGCAAAAGAATAATTGCCGGAAACGAAAGATAAAAAATAAACCCATTTAAAACTGCAGGAGTTTCCTTAGGTAAACGTTTAAAAAACTTCAGCAATATTCCAGCTAAAAAACAAAAAACCAAAAACGAAAAATTCGACAATACATTAGACATGGAGTTCAAACACTATTCCCTTCTCAATACTTTATCGAGCACCCCAGACCTTGGTCCAGAGATTATCGACGCTACAGCTAACACGATCACCCAGTCTTGGATCTTCAAGAGTTTGAAGGAACACTCCCAAGAACTCAACTGTGGTAATTGAATCCTTCCTTTTTGACTGGCCTTATTCCAACCGATCAACTGGTATTGGGGCAAGTAAGTTCCCTGATTATAGGGATTCGCTTTAAATGCTGCCTCTTTGATCACCCAAATTTCCAGTGGACTGAGCCCATATCGGCTTTCGTCAGACGGTGAGATTCTAGGACCTAATGCACTATGGACAGGCCTCTCACAATTCTCAACATCAACACCCACAAATTGATCGCTCCCAATCACCAAAACTAGTCCGCATCTACCCCAAGTCGTATGAGAAACACTCATTTTGGACTGCAGGGGATCGACACATTCCTTCAATAACTGATTTTTCACTTTTTGCTTTAAGTCTGAGCTCGCCAAATCAGCCGTGCGAACTCCTTCTTTAGGTAAAACCTCTAAAAAAGCAATAGAAGGCCTCTCCTTAAAAAATTCTTTAAGCTCCTTTTGAATACCTTTTTCTAGTTCCTGTTCACGTTCATTTTTATGCTCGCCTGATGTTTTTTCAACATTCATGGAGTGGGATCAGTTACCATTTTCAAACTAAACCTGCAACTATTTTACACAAATCCTAAAAACGCGTCAAATAACCTCCGGAAACTGTGAAAGATCAATGGTTACCGTTGAGCCTAGCTGAAAAATATGCCATAAGCAGCTCATGAACTGGGACCCCTTTTTGCTTGCTCCCATCGATGCACGTGCGGACGCGCCTCGGTCTTTAGATACTTTTGAAGGCATCGGGGACCGATTAAGATCCGCAGCCTTTGCTGAAATTCAAGCCCGAGAAGCCTTTCTCTGGGCAGCCGACTTTTTTGAAGAAGCCCCTGTCGAACTCAGACAAGCCTGGAGGAGCCTTGCTTTAGAAGAACAAAAACATTTCTCGTGGCTTATCCAGCGAATGGAGACCCTCCACGTAGATATTCAAGAACGAAGAGTCTCTGACCAGCTCTGGATCTCGCTCACCCGTTGCCAGTCGCCCAAGGAGTTTGCCCTTTATATGGCAAGCGCCGAGGAACGGGGACGTAAAGCAGGAATAAGATTCCAAGAGGCCTTAGCAACGAAAGACCCTATTTCTGCACAAATTTTTGGAAAAATCGCAGAAGAAGAAGTGACGCATATCGCGCTGGCCACCCAGTTTTTTCCATCCGCGTGCGCCTCCAGAGCTAAAGAAACTTTTCTGATCAGATAAAATAAATTTCCAGTCCTCAGTGGCAGGGGCTCTGAACCCTGAAATCTCACTTAGCTGACTATAAAAATTTCTTTAGCCCTGCGTGCAAAACTATTTCCCGGTACTCCCAAATCCACAACTCCCTCGCCGAGTCTCATCCAGACTGTTCACCTCTTGCACCGCAGGAGTAGCAATGGGGAAAATCAGAAGCTGAGCAATCCTTTCTCCCCGCTTGAGTTGAATCGGTTCTTTCGAAATATTCCACAAAACAATATGAATTTCTCCCCGGTATCCAGCATCAATCACGCCTCCGGCTGTTTTGATTCCTTTTTTAGCCAAGGAAGAACGATCTGCCACCAACCCCACGTACCCAACAGGTAATGCAATGGCAATCCCAGTCTTAGCAACTTTTCCCTGACCCGCATCCAAGAGAATATCTTCCAAGTTATATAAATCCAGACCCGCATCATCGGGATGCGCTCGCGTAGGCAAAGTAGCTTCCGAAGAAACTTTCAAAATCCTTAACGAGTTAAAACCCTTATCCATCTCTCTTTCCATCTGATTTTTGCTCCCTATCTTGAACTTAATAATACCGATTGCAAATGAGGGATCAACTGACTTTCCTGAACTTCGATTTCAGTTCCCGACTTAAAATCCTTCAGCTTAAAGCACTTAGCAGCCCATTCATTTCCCGCAGCTATTAAAACCCAGCTATAGCCCTGTTCAGAAGCAAACTTAAATTGACTCTTAATCTTAGCTCGATCAGGAAAAACATCAGCTGTAATTCCCGCTTGACGCAATCCCTGAGCCAGGCAAGAAACCCTCCCTCGAAGCGATTCTTCAAAAACTGGCAAAAACACAGTTTTAGAAATCTGTTCTCCCTTTCTCTCGTTTTCAGCTAAAAGAAGAGCCAATCTCTCAAAGCCGATACTAAATCCACAAGCAGGAACATCCTCTCCTGTCAGTCGCCCCACCAACCGATCGTAGCGCCCGCCTCCTCCAAATGAGTACCCCGCTGAACGGTGCCTCAGTTCAAAAACTGGCCCCGTGTAATACCCCATCCCACGAACTAAAGAAGGGTCAAAAGTCATGCCTTCCAAAGGCAGCTTGAGTTCTTTTAAAATCTCTAAAATGGACTTGAGATCTTGTGCAGCCTCAGAATGGTAAGCTGACACTTCATCCAACCCCAAGTTCCCTTCGACCACTGCTCTAGCGTCAGCAGTTAATTCCTGACCTGAAAGCTCCTTGAGACTTGCCAGGAGCTCCTCCATCGGCATTTTATCTTTTTTATCGAGAAGGATTGCAAATTGCTCTAATTTCTCGCCTGAAAATCCGGCCTTTTCCCCCATGGCTTGAATAAGGCGACGGTCATTGATCCGCAATTCAAACCCTGAAGCGCCCAATTGATCCAACGCTTGAACCACAGCTTGAATCACTTCCACTTCAGCACCGATTCCTTTGGCGCCCAGGATATCAACATCACATTGTACAAACTCCCGAAATCGTCCTTTTTGAGGCCGCTCCGCTCGCCATACAGGACCAATATGAAATACTTTCCAGGGAAACCGAATCTGTCCTCGATGGTTGGCTACCACACGAGAAAGCGGCAGGGTTAAGTCAAATCGCAACCCATATTCGGCAATTTCAGCCTGCACTTGGTTACCAGGCTTGAATGCTCCAGCTAAAGCTTCGGTCAGCTTATCTCCCCGCTTCATGACTTTAAAAATCAATTTTTCGTTTTCCTCCCCTCCTCCACCCCGACCCAAAAGCAAATCCAAACTTTCTAAAACCGGAGTCTCCAGAGGGCTAAATCCGAAAGATTGATAAACCGAAGCAATCGTATGCATGAGTTGCAGGCGCCGACGTGCGTCTTCTTGCAAAAAATCCCGAAAACCTGACGGTGCGTTAACAGAAACCATTTGACGCACACTACTCCAACTCCTATAGTTTTGCCACTCGCGAGCAAAGAATTTCGCAACAAAGGAGATAAAAATGGCTTCCTATTCTGATCTTGGATTTACGAAAGACCTCTTTATAATGCCGTTTGACCATCGGGGATCATTCCAGGAAAAACTTTTTGGAATTAAAGGTCGGGTACCCACCCCTGAAGAAACTCGGGCAATTGCAGATTACAAAAAAATCATCTTTGAAGGTTTTGAAAAAGCAATCGCCGAGGGAGCTCCTCGTGACAAAGCGGGTATCTTAGTAGATGAACAATTTGGAACAGATATTCTGAAGGAAGCTAAGACCAAGGGATTTATGACCGCTTGCCCTGCTGAAAAATCCGGGCAAGATGAATTTGATTTTGAATATGGTGCAGAATTTGGAGCCCATATCAATAAATTTAACCCTACTTTTGTAAAAGTTCTCGTCCGCTACAATCCTCAGGGAGACTCAGATCTGAATCACAGACAGGCCGAACGTCTTAAGAAACTTTCAGAATACTGCCATAGCCATCACAACAAATTCATGTTTGAACTTTTGGTCCCGGCTACTCCTGAACAACTCAGTTCTGTAGGAGGTGACGTCAGTCGATACGACCACCAACTTCGTCCTGGTCTCATGGTGCAAGCGATGAAACAACTGCAGGACTATGGAATTGAACCTGACGTTTGGAAGCTCGAAGGAATTGAGACTCAAGAAGATTCCCACAAAGTTGCGGATCAGGCGCGAACCGGTGGTAGACACCAAGTAGGTGTCATTGTCCTGGGACGAGGAGAAAATGCTGAGAAAGTGAAGCTCTGGCTCACCACAGCTGCAAAAGTCCGCGGCTTGATCGGCTTTGCTGTTGGCAGAACAATTTTCTGGGAACCTCTTAAGAGCGTCAAAGACGGCAAGCAATCGAGGCAGGAAGCAGTCCAGCAAATTGCAAAAAATTACAAAGGTTTCTGTGACCTTTGGATCAGTGCTCGAAAGTAACCCCTCTATTCAATCTTGTAAAACCCCGCCCATCACGGGCGGGGTTTTGTAAATCTTTATGAAATTCTATGACATTCATGACATCCCTCTGGTGCAGAAATTCCTTCACGAGTACTCATGGTTAAACAAAAATGAGCCTGTATTTTTACTCCTACCTCAGCATCCAATAACCATTTCTCAATATCTAATACAAATAACCGAAAAAATAAACTCATTAAGAATGGTTTATGGAATCATTCCTACAATAGACGTTAATAATAATATTGACTGGAGTAAATACGGGATAAAAAATATAATCATTCGCATGGATGTTTTACCTCATGAAAACACCCCCGAAACCTGGCAAGGAGTTCATGGAAAACATCCTATCTCCTTAATGTTAATGGAAGAATTTGTTAATATAAAAAAATCTTACTCTCACCATTACTTAAATACCATTCCAGAAATTGTCATTGACAATGCTGGCTCATGGCTCGCTCCTTTATTATGGGAGCTGTCGCAAATGGATATTCCATTTATTGGACTACACTCAAAAGAAAACCCTCAACATCACACGGTTAAAACCCTTCAAGACTCATTTGAATACCTACAGATACGTCAAGGAGCCAAAAAGAATATTCACTTTCTACCGGATCAAAGCTACTGGCAGCAGTGGAATGCAGCTAGTCTCAATCCCTTCAGTGGGCCCTCTCAAGTACACATCGATATCTCTAATAAATGCACCCACAGCTGTCAATTCTGCGGAGTCTACTCACCGCAAGTCATTCAAATTGAAAAAGACAAGAACGGGGGAACGCTATCTCCAGACCACATTCGTCAGATGAATTCACAGATCTCTCGTGAGCAGTTTTTATCCATCTTTAAAGACCAGTCGCTGAATCTAAAATTTATTCAATTTGGAGGAGCGGGAGACCCTCTCCTTCATCCCAACATATTTGAATTTATCTCCACAGTCCGCAACCAAGGCATAGGATTAGAAATTTTAACCAATCTTGAATATCTCGATCCAGAGTCCTTACAAAAACTCCACTCCTGGGGAGGCCCCCACCAGTATGATCTTCGCCTCATTGTCAATATATCCGGAGCTAGCGAAGAAACCTATTTAAAAACAAGACCAAGACAAAGCCCAAAAACTTTTGCTAAAGTTATTAATAATATCAAAACACTCTGCGACCTTCGAACCCAATATAAAGGATGGGGAGCCCATATCACCATGATGTGCGTCCTTACCCAAGATAATTTCCATGAGGCTGTTGAATTTATCAGCCTGGCCCATGAATTGGGTGTAAATCAGGTTTGGTTTAAACCCATGGAAATTCACGACATCTACCAAAAAGAGCTATTGCCTACAAAAGACCAAATACCTAACTATGAAAAAGTTCTTCTTCAAGCACTGCAGCTAGCGGACCACTGGGGCATTGATGTCTATGGTCGTCAAATTATTGAAAATTTTACTAAAAAAAACCACGATGACTTTGGTAACGCTAGCGCTCATGCTGATACCGCACCTACTTCTGATAAGCATGTGGAAGTCGGAATCCTAGACGCTCAGACATCTTGTCAACTTTACAATCAAGTACCTTGCCGAGTGGGATTTGCCTACTCCCGAATCGAGGTCGACGGCAGCATCAAGCCCTGCTGCATCGCCAAATACCCCGTAGGAAACCTCGCTCATAAGACTTTTCTTGAAATTTGGCAATCCCTTGAGTATCAAACATTCCGCAATAAACTGGGCCGCATTCATATTGAGAGATTTCACACCCAGGATCCGGAATGGGCTTTTTGTCAGCAATGTGCCCATAAAGATCTCAATATCGAATATAGTGAATTAAGCAAAATCAGGGAAAAAGATGAAAAATAGAACCATTGCTAGTCTTTTTTTTGTAGGCTTCCTTTTTTTAATTTATTTAACCTACACTACAAAAACGACTGCAGATATTTTGAGCTTTAAAAAATATCCACCTATGGATGCTTTTTCCTATGATGAAAATGGACAACAAGAAATAATCATCACCGCTCTTGCCCGAGAGATCGATACTACAGCTCCCGTTAGAATCTTGAGAAAAAAAGAAGACGGAAAATATCATCTCGCTTTACTATCGGACAATTTAAGAACCCAACATGCTCGGCAGATCACTTTTTTTCATCCACCCAAAAGTGATGACTCCTTTATTTTCATTGCCGATCATGGCCCCGATTTTCCCCCGTTTCCTGGCGGGAAGAGTTGGTGGTTGAGAAAACCAAAGAACAGCAATATTTGGGAATCTTTTCAATTTCCCACCACAAGTGCATTCACGTTTAACATTACCCCTATCGCTTGGGACAACGATCAAAAGTGGGGAGTCCTGCTCACCAATATTCCCTTCCCACATCAGAAAAATGGATTTCAACTTTTGCAATATGACAAAGGAAGCTGGGTAAACGCAACCCATCTTCTGCCTCAAGAACTTCAGCGAGGCGGGTATATGACAAGCTATGCTATTGAAGTCAGTAGCACCTCTCAAAAGGAAATCGTTTTAGGAGCACAAGACATCAGCAGCAATCAAACAACCACTCCCTTTGACCGTGTTTTAGCTTGGAAAGGTCAAAAATGGGAACTCAGACCTAACACTACCTTACCCCCCAGAGAAAAGGACCCATCCTGGGGAACGGTAGCTTGGGCCTCTGGAGATATCGGTCAAAACTGCAAAAAATGCTTGGTTAGAATCACACACAACTTCGGATACACTCAGGCTTCAGCTGAAATTCTCAAACCTAGTTTGCAGCCTGAGCTTCATTTCAAAAAATATGTTATTCCCTTCCATCAAGAGCCTGGCACTCAGAGTTTCATCCCCTGGGTGTACATCTGGAAAAATAAAATTATTTTCTCTGTTCGGGACACCAAGGGAGCTAAAACTCAACGCCCTCACTTTATGTTTAGTTTTGATGGTTTATCAGTAACCGATCTCTCAGATTATATTCCACAAAGTATTCAATCAAAATTAGGACTTCTTATTCCTTTGCATCATCAACTCATGCTGCTCAGTGAAAAAGGACAGTTGAGCCCTATTCTTCTTTTAAAATCTATCGAGTAAATTAGAGGGAGTTGTTCACCTCAATAACGAGCGCCATGATCCACAAAAAATTGAACCAGATCCTCGCGCTTTGCTGTAATTGCGGCCTTGATCGCATTACACGTCCGGTACATGGATTCCGATTGAACATCAGCTCCCGCTTCTACAAGAATGCGCATAATCTCTAAAAAGCACATCCCTACTCTATTGTAGATCCGCATGTATTTATCAAACATATTAAGAGCTACGCTCATAGCAGTAACGTCATCTGGACCCACGGAGTGCACATTTGCACCTGATTGAATCAGGTCATCAACCACCTCCAGTGGTGCATACTTAACAGCATTCATCAGCACCGTCATACCATTGTTATCAACGTGATTAACCTCCGCTCCTTTAGAAATAAGAAAGGAAACGATTTCTCGCTGATTCAAAAAACGAAAAGCTACATGTAAAGCGTGATTAATAGTGCTTTTATCGATACTATGCGAAATCAGTTTTTCAGCAAAATCAAAATAATTATTGCAAATCGCTATTGTTAAAGCGGATACATCACCAGAAGTATAATTAGGATCTGCTCCAGCTTCAATCAGGGGACGAATCATATGAATACGATTGTAAGCAGCTGCTACCATAAGTGCGGAATGAACAGGAACTTCAGTAGTCGGATTAAATTTCTCATGATAAAAAATATAAGACTCTCCACTATTATCAATTTCATTGAGATTAGGTTTTGATTTGAACAAAACTGCCTTCATCAATAAAAAATCGTCACCCCTAATAGCATTGTAAAGATTCCTATTTGCTACGAATGAATAACTTCTTTTACTATATAAACTATGATTAGTAATCTCTGTATGCCGAGCAAAATTTTTGATTCCTATCGCTATCCAGGATTTACTCATGATAGCAAATGAGCGGTTTTCCATCAAAAATACAATGGACATAGCAATAATAAAGCAACCCGTTTTCTTGAACATAAATGTCTCTTTTCACCTTAAGTAATACTTTTAACTAAATGAGGATTAAAACCTCACCCGTTTATTCAATACAGTAAAATATCTTTCAATTTATTTATTTAGCAGCACTAAAAATTGTATCTAATTGATTTTATTATATTTTTTAAATAATTGAAAATTTTCACACTTTGAGTTAGTTAAATATTTTAACTAACTCGTTATAAACTTTAACTAAACGGGCATCCTGTTTGAGTGAAATATAAAAATGACCATGCCTTTAATAGTAATTCATTTAGATGACAATCCAATTGACCGAAGACTTGTAAAGACAAAATTATCCAACTTTACTCTGAGCACTCAGATGAAGCTGGAATCCTTCTCAGAATCCTCTGCTTTTTTAGATCGAATACAAACTACACCTACCCCGAACATTCTTCTGCTAGATATTGAATTAAAATATGAAGCAACCACGGGGATTCAGATTGCTCGCGAATGCCGATCAAAACTTCCCAAAGCTGTGATCATTCTTCTTTCAAATTTTCATGGAACAAAAATCATCCAGGATTCCCTTTCCGCAGGAGCAGATGAGTACTACTATAAAGACACCATCTCAGATGATTTTGCAGAAAAACTACTCAACTCCTATCATTCCACTTTGTACAAAAGAGGCATTCTAACCTCCTCATTGGAAGCGCCACACCTTCCCCTGAAGCAAGACCTTCCTCCATTTGTAGGCACAACTTTAGAAAATATCCAATGGAGTTTAACCAAGCACTTTCAAAAAACCCAGCTATCCTCTACCTTGATCATTGGACAAAAAGGAACGGGTAAAAATTTACTCTCTCAGATCATTGAAGCCTATCAGCCAAAAAACATTCCCTTTATTCGAGTCAGCTGCAAAACGATCCCTCCGGATGCATTTTCTGTTCGTCTTTTTGGATCCATTGAATCTCATCCAGCACTACCCACCCTAACTGAAAATAAGGGATTTCTTGAAGCAGCTCATGGCGGCTGGCTTTATCTAGAAGAGGTAGCTGCACTGCCTTTGACCTCTCAATTCGAACTTCTCAAGGTTTTAGAAACTCAGAAACTTCGAAAAGCAGGTTCCACCCACCCTCAAAACTGCTCTTTCAAACTCCTTTGTTCTACCGAACTTGATCTGAAAGATTTGGTCACAAAAAATCTCTTTCTCAAAGACCTTTACAAGCAATGCACTCTGTCAGAAATCACTTTACCTCCGTTAAAAAACAGAGGAAATGAAATTCTCGATCTGATTGAATTTCGGTGCCAAACTTTAGATGAAGGCCCCTACACGATTGACCAACCAGCCATTGAATTACTCTTGCAACACGATTGGGGAGCTGCAAATATTGATGAATTATTTCAGATCATAGATACGATGAAACTACAAACTCTTAGTAAAAATCTTACCGTATTAGCGTTACCCAGGTCTTTTTTATCCTTAATTCAATCAAAAATCGATACTACCCCTCCCGCCGAAGAAGACTCACTGACAGAAACGTTTGATCATTTTAATACAGTTTCTTATTTAGAACCAATAACTATTAAGCGACTGCCCAATGGAAAAATGACTTACCAGAACTATTGTGAACTCCTGCTACTTGAGCTCATTCGAGTTTTAATGAAAGAGCATTCAAAAAATAATGAAAGTTTTAATTTATTTTTTTTAGAAAAAAAATTAAAACTTTCCAGACAAACGATTGCATCAAAGATTAAAAAACTTTATAGTAAAAAGCTCATTACAAAACGAGAATTCAACCAATTGATCAGACAACGCGCTATTACGAGCATAATCAAATGACAAGGCACTCCTGACCCCAGACACCAATAAGCGGAATTGTACCTTTTATTTATATTTAAATACCTGTGAAGTTAACAAGAACTCCAGTAGAATAAATAAATGGGAAAAGCTATCCAACAATCCAATAAATTCGGACAGTGGAACGTGGTCCTTGTTCTGTACGTTTTTGTCACCCTCATTGGCAAGCTTCTTCCTAACAATATTACGAATCCAACCCTACAGTATGACCCTGCACTTCTCTTTCTCATTGCAAAAGGCATATTACCTAGTGATCCGCCCTTTGCTCCAACAGGGACATTTTGTAAAAGCATTCTACTCAGTTTACAGCACACGGTAGATCCATTCGGATTCACTTTCATACTACGTTTATGGACGTCGATTTCATCTCATATCGTTTGGATACGCCTCCTACCTTTTTTGTTCATGGTGTCTGGAATTGCGGGTTTTGGGCTTTTGGCTTTTCAACTGACCCAGGATTTGTATCTGTCAGCTATGCTCGCCTTAATCCCATTGACAAACCATTGGATTCTTCATTGGGGATTTGACCCAAGAGCTTACTCGATGGAAATCTGTGGAACTTTCTTCCTTTGTTGGCTTTGCTATCAAAACAATCGGTTTATAAAAAAACACCTAATTAAAACCCTTTTAGTTCTTTTGTTTTTTTCTGGATCTCGATATTCTTTTCTTGTTTCATTATTTGCATTCGCGATCAGCATCTTTTTGTCTCAGCTAGCATTTAAAACAGAGACAAAGAATAACTCCATTAAGTCGAGAACAAAAAAACGAATTCAATATGTAGGTTATGTTATTTTTTTATTTATACTATTTATTTCTGTTCTTTTCCCATTTTCAAAACATATTCATTTAAATGTTGGGGTAATCTCCAGTAGCGTTTTCTACGGAAGTACTTGGCCGCATATCTGCAGAATATTCAAAGAAAATTTTCTTGAAACAGCTACATGCATGCAAGAAGCCTTTGTCTTTATTTATTTATTTCTTCAAAAAAGCGACAAAGAAAAACAAAAACACTTTAATTTTTTCATCTTTTTGATCACCATCCACATGACTCTCATTCTTACCTCCAGCCTAGGCATCTATCCCTGGGATATGACAATTCGTCATTGCAATTTTTTGATCCCCGTCGCTTTCACGTCAGTAGCAGCTCTCGTTCAAATTCTGAAAAGCAAGCATGTCATTCAAAAACAAGTCCCACCAGTCATGTTTGTTATGGCTGCCATCTGCTGTTATCTTCTCACCCCAGGACGCAAGTTCAACTCTGCATCTCAAACATTAGAGGCAGTTCAGCTCATTCAATCTGACATAAAACAAGATTCGATACTTCTTAGTAGTTTGACTCAGCTAGAGGCTCGATACTTATTTGAATATGGAGTACTCAAGGGATCTCCTCTCTATCCTGATCGTATTCTACCTATTTATGAATATAATTCCATTCCAACCGAACAACAGTTGCAATTAAGCCGATACGTCATCGCCAATAAATATGAGGATGCGATGCAGTCTTTTTTAAAATCACGAAAGGACTTTCACAGCCTTCCAGATACTTTTCCAAATCTAACCATTTACAAAAGGAACGAATAAAAATGCAAGCTTACCACAAATTTTAGCCTAATTCTGTGGTAAGCTTGCAGATATGTATCCAAGACAAATCAGCCTCTAGTCACTCATAGCTCACAAGTCATTGATATTATTAGGACCTAGACAAACTGGAAAAAGTACCTTACTAAAGCATTTTGCTCCCGATGCTCTTGTCTTTAATTTACTGGATGATGTTATCTTTAGACAATTAGTGGCACATCCTGAATTTTTGAGACAGCAGATCCCCCTTCATCAGAAGAGCCCACCAAAAGCTCAACTGGTCATCATTGATGAAATCCAGCGCATTCCAAACCTCCTAAACGAAGTCCAGCTCATCTTGGACTCAAGAAATGACATTCGATTTGTTCTCACCGGCAGCAGTGCTAGAAAGCTAAAAAGAGGCCATGCTAACCTTCTAGGTGGTCGGGCTCGATTTGCTCAACTCTTTCCATTGGTTTATCCAGAAATCCAAACCCTTAAGCTAAATGAGCGACTCCTTCGAGGATCACTTCCTGCCATTTTTGACTCTCCTGAGAATCAAGAGGATCTTAAAGCCTATGTTGGAGGATATCTGAAAGAAGAAATACAGATGGAAAATTTGGTTCGTAATATAGGAAATTTTGCTCGATTCCTCGAGGCAGCTGCAATTTGTAATACAGAACAATTGAACTATTCCCAAATAGGGAGCGATACTGGAATCCCTCAGAGGACCATTAAAGATTTTTTTACATTGCTAGAGGATACCCTGATTGGCAATCTTCTTGAGCCCTTCTCAAAGACAAAAAAAAGAAAAGCCGTTGCGACTCCTAAATTCTATTTTTTTGACTTAGGTGTGGTGAATGCACTTTTGTCTCGATTTACTATTTCCCCCTCAACACCTGAATTTGGCAAACTGTGCGAACATCTCATTTATACGGAGCTCAAAGCTTGGTTATCTTACAACCGAAGAGACGATGTTTTAGGGTATTGGAGAAGTCAGACCCATTTGAAGTGGATTTTACTCTAGGAGATCACACGGCTATTGAAGTAAAAGCAAAACCATTAGTAACTGATCGCGATCTTTCTGACCTTCGAGCCCTAAAAGAGGAAAGAATATTTAAGAATTTCTATGTAGTATCTCTTGAACCTCGGTCACGAGTTACAAATGACCAAATTGAAATAATTCCCATTGAAGAATTTTTGCAGAGACTTTGGTCTAATCACATCACCTAATTAACGGATTTCTCCAAGCCAAACGTATCTAAAAAATAAAACGAATCTTTTTCTTTAGCTTCGTATTGACTTTGCTGGCAGGCATGCTACTAGTTTCTATTCAACACATATAAATTTAGACTATACCATCACTATTCATCAAATTCACCTCTTACTCTTAGAGGTAGAGCCGTAAAATGACTACCTACGAAACTAGATCAATTCAGAATGTTCAATGCTCTTCAATCCCTGCTTGGTACAGGCGTAGCCTACCCGATGGCGCTTTTTATTTTACTCCAGAACGGCGATCAAAAAGAAAGGTGATTATTGCTGGCCCCGGGGATCGGGACCCGCATCCAAACGAGCTTGCCAAAGCCCTTAACGATCATCCGGCTGCAGACCTTGAAAAGGGTGGAAAAATATTGACTGAGGAGGATGCTGAGGACACCTCTGAAAGCTCGTTGGAACTACCGAACGGAGTCTATAGTTACGAACCTGGAACACACGCCACACCAAGCCGTCTGGAGCCAATGGAACTGCGTTCAGATACATTTTTATCGTTGCCAGGAATTTATGAGAAATTCGTCGAAGATATTAGAAGCTTCTTATCTGCCGGGGCGATCTATAGAAACCTTGGCTATCAGTATCGGCGAGGACTTCTTTTGTATGGACCACCTGGCAACGGAAAAACAAACCTAATTCGCGAAACGATTCGAAATGTAATACCAGAAGACTCAATTACTATTTTTATGGAGCGGATACCGCCAAGAAATTTCATCCGTGCGATTCAAAATACCCTTCAGTCAAGACTCAAGGTTATTATCTTCGAAGAGCTGGCGGTAACCTTGAAAAGGTCAAATTTGGACAATGTATTAGCTTTCTTGGATGGTGAAAATAGCCTGGATGGCTGTTTGATTCTTGCAACCACAAATTACCCAGGCAGACTGCCGGGAAATATTGTCGATCGCCCGAGTCGGTTTGATCGATTGTATCAGATCAGTGATCCATCAGGTGATTCAAGAAGAGTCCTTTTAGAATACTATCTGAAGAGATCGATAGCTGATGAAGAAATAGAAATCACTCAGGGATTAAGCGTGGCTGGCATTCGAGAGGCATGCTTTCTCGTCCGCCTCCGCAATTTGCAGCTCAAAGATGCCAGTAGGATATTAAAAAATCATCACGACCTAGCCAAGCGAGAGTTTGGAGCAATGGGTGAAATTGGAATTCAAGGCCGTTCTTTTACAGAGGACTATTTCGAAGACTACTGAAGTAATAGAGAAAGTGATTACTTTATGGAAATTAATAACCAGTAGAATCCTGACTATTACCCATATCTTTCGATATGCTCTATTTAATAAGATGCAAAAGCCTCAAATCCTTGCACCATATCTATTAAGCAGTTCCAGCCTCTCCATAGGGTAATCATGCCCCTTCCTGTCAAGAAATCCACCTTTACGCGCTATCCAATGAATCGCATCTCTTAACGAGGGTATCTTTTTAGGTAATTTCTCTTTATGAGTGACGTAATAGAGGACCTTCAATTCAATCTCTGAAAGGACTGTTGTTGCCGGAGCTTTTGGCGATGTTCTCTGAACATAAGTCATCCATAGCATCCGCCAAGCTATCACTGTCATTAACGTGAGAAATCTAATCAATCTTGCAGCTTCGTCCAGTCGACAAGCTTCAATATTTAAACCTGATTTTAAGATTTTATGAAAAACCTCAATAGACCAATGGCTTTTATACCAGACGATTTTCTCGACAGCCGATTCAAAGCTAGGGATAGCTAAAGTTGAAAGTAAAAGCCACTCCAATGGCTCCTCATCTGTAGGTGGATAGAGCTCTTTTACGTAAATATAGATCAATTCAAAAGTTTTGCAATATCCGAGCGCAAAAATATACCTCTTAGCAAAGCCGGATCGTTTGACATTTTTCTGAGTTTACTTTTTGCGAAGCGAGTCAAATCTTTCAAATTGGTTGCTTGATGGCTTTTCAATTCCTGATGTTTTAAGTGATTCCAGATCTTTTCATCAGGATTCATCTCGGGAGATCATGGTGGAAGATAGAATACATGAAGTCTCTTTTGGCTAGCGATAAATGCTTTAGTCATTTTCGACACGTGTGGTTGTGCCTGGTCCATTACGACTACAATATGTCGTCTTGGGTGGTGCTTGAGCATTTGTGATAAAAATTGAATGATTTCAGGAGAGCGAAATTTTCCGCGTCGTAGATTAAAAATCAATCGTCCGTCTGAACTGATCGCTGAGATTGCGGCCACTGACCCGCGATTGCCTGTAACCTTTTGAATTGGAGTTTGGCCTTTCGGAGCCCATGTCTTTCGGGTCTTCTCGAATTGTAGTCTTTCTATTACCCATAAGTCTTTAATGCGTCGAGTTACTAATAATATTTGATTGGAACCCCCGTGGATGGCAAAAGCTTTCGGGGGGTATCTAGATGGCTAT
>Ga0302320_10010458_pt1 | contig 19767 bp, 15 predicted proteins | sample Bog_T0_3_FD_202130 | JGI IMG/M metagenome (GOLD analysis project Ga0302320, IMG submission 202130) | Peat permafrost microbial communities from Stordalen Mire near Abisko, Sweden - Bog_T0_3 | ecosystem: Environmental > Terrestrial > Soil > Wetlands > Peat | place: Sweden: Abisko, Stordalen Mire... | reverse complement strand
TGCAGATCCTGCAAGCGCACGTCCACGCCATCCACCAGGATCTGTCCCGCCGTCACGTCGTAGAACCGCATCATCAGGCTGGTCAGCGTCGTCTTACCAGCTCCGGTATGGCCCACAATAGCCACGGACTGTCCCGGCTCCACGGTGAAGGAAACATCCTTCAAAATCCACTCGACGCCATCCAGCGCCGCCAGCCGCGCCGCATTGGGCCGGCCGTGTTTCCCGGCCAACTCTGCTCCCTCAACAACAACTCTGTCATCCTGAGCGAAGTAGAAGGACCTGCGGTTGTTCGTCGGTCCAGCCCCACCCGCCGCCTCCACCGCCGCCCACTGCTCTTCCGTCAGCTTCTGATACGTAAACCACACATGCCGGAATTCAATCCGGTTGCTTTCATCTCCAGCAATCGGATGCTCCGGGCTCACAATCTCCGGCGCAGTATCCAGCAGCTTGAAAATTCGCTCGCACGCCGCCATCGCCGACTGCAAAATGTTGAACTTGTCGCTCAAATCCTGAATCGGCCGCCAAAACCGCTGCGAATACTGAATAAACATCGCCAGCACGCCGATCGTCACCACCCCGTGCAGCACCCCGTAACCGCCCCACCAGATCACTAGCGCAATCGCCACGGCCGACAGTATTTCCACCGCCGGATAGTAGAGCGCATACGCAAAAATCGTGTCCTTGAAGGCGATCATGTGCAGCCGGTTCACATCTTCAAAATCCTGGTAGGCCTTCTGCTCGCGGTTAAATAGCTGCACAACGGCCATGCCCGTGACGTGTTCCTGCGTAAAGCTGTTGATGCGGGCAATGGCGGCGCGCACGCGGCGGTAGCTCTCCCGCACGTGACTCTGAAACAGCCGGGTCACAAGCAGAATCAGCGGCAGCACAGCGAAGGCAATCAGTGCCAGCCACCAGTTAATGGTGAGCATCACGATGGCCATGATGGTGAGGTTGAAAAAGTCGTCGACGATGGCCAACACGCCGGCGGTAAACATCTCGTTGATCGCGTCCACGTCGGAAGTGAGCCGCGTTACCAGGCGGCCAACGGCATGCGTGTCGAAGAAGCCGATGTGCATCCGCTGCATGTGCCTGAAGATGTCGCGTCGCAGATCGAACATGATCTTCTGTCCCACCCACTGCATCATGTAAGTCTGAATGAATTCAAAGAAATAGGCAGACAGCAGCGCGCCCATGAAGATCGTGGCCAGCACCGTAATCCCGTGGTAAGGATCGGCCGGAAGCCGCCGCGTAAGCCAGTTGGTAGCCGGCCCTGGCGTGCCGGTCAGATAGCGGTCGATGCCCACCTTGACCAAATAAGGCCCGGTCACATCGCTCAGAGATTTCAGGCTCACTGCCAGCGAAGAGATCGTAGCCTGAATCCAATAGGGGCGGACGTAATGCCCCAGCCGCCGCATCAGCTTCGAGTCGTAGACCTTGCCGACCGGGTCCTCATCCCGCTTGGGGGATTCGGATTTTGCAGACTTGTTTTTCTCGTCATCCGCCATGCTGGGTGGGGTTTCAGTGCTCCATCTTTATTGTACGGTGACGCGGGGGGCCAGCATAAGGAGCGCCCTTGGCCCCATAGACCGGCAGCATCAACTAACCGAAAATCTTCCGTGCCCCATCCTTGCGATTTTTTCCTATCGCAAGGGTGGGAAAGCACAACCCCAATGTGCCCAACTGAGACGCGCCGCGTTATCGCCCGTGGTGCGCAAACGCCGCCGCCAGCGCCTCTTCCGGCTCCGGCCGCACGCGAAAATCCGCATGAGCCTCAGCAAACAGGACCTTGCGGTCTTTCGCGACCACGTAGGTTGCTGGAATGGGTAGGCGCCAGCTAGCCTCTCCATTCACGAACGGTATATTCACCAGAATCGACAGATAATAGCTTCGGTGGTATTCCGGAACGGTATAAACCAGCCCAAATTTCTCGGCCAGCGCATTCCCCGGATCATGCAGCACAGGGAAGGGAAGCCCGTGCTGTCCCGCCATGAAGTCGCTCTGCCGAGCAATCTGCGGCCCAATCGCAACCATCAGCGCCTCGCGCTCCCGCAGCCTCCCATAGAGGTCCCGCCAAGCCTCCAGCTCCGTAACGCAATACGAACACCACCGTCCGCGAAAGAACTTGATCACCAGCGGCCCCAGCGCCAGCAAATCCTCGCTCCGCACCATCCGCCCGCTGGCATCCTTCAGCGCAAACTCCGGCGCAACCGCCCCCACCGGCAGAATCCGCTCCTCAATCCCCGAGTTAAACAGCTCCGCGACAGCCCGCTCCCCCACAGCCAGCCGCTCCGCCTGCACCAGTTGCCGCGTGTTGGTGGTAATCTCGTCGAGTTGATCCTGCAAGCTAGTCATGGGCGCCTCCCCACGAAAGCCGAGAAACTGAACTCAGCGCCGTTGTGGGTCGAAACCAGGACATGAAATCCCCGTTTACCAAGAACATCTCTTTTGCGCTGAATGCGTGCGTTCTTGCTTGGATATTCCGAGCAAACAATCAGGATGCCCAGAACCGGAGAGTTCGGAGGCTGCTTTTGCAGAATCTTGCGCTCTTGCAGAAAGTCGACGGTCGCTTCGACCTGCTCGAACGCTCTGCGCAGGTCCGTACCTTTTAATTCAACGATCACGTCGACGATGCTGGGCATTGAGACCAGGAAGTCGGCTGCAGTTTTCTGCGGCGGCGCAAGACAGCCATCCACGCGAATGCGCTCCACTGCACGGTTTTCCGGATTGAGGAATATAGCGCTGACGTTGGTTCCCTTGTCGTGGACTTTGACCTTCGTGTGACGGACGGATTCAATACAGCGTGCTTCGCTACCCACCATATTGAATCTCCAGGAGCTGCCCAAACTCGTCTGCGATATCGCTGGAGATGTCATCCAGAATATCTCCGTTGATCATTTTGGTCTCGGAGTCCATGATGGGGCGAAGAATGCCGTCCTTGCCATCGAAGGCGTACGCAGCGAAATCGCTTGGTTTAATCCAGTATTGCTTAGGGATAATCTTCTCAATTTCCGTTACTCTGTCGGGCCGCTCCGCCGCAATGAGTCCCGCTTTGATCAGATCGTTGAAAGCCGTGAGGATGTAGGGGCTGTGGGTGGTGATGACCCAGGAGAAGTCCAAAACTGGATCGTTGGCGAGCCATGCGAGAAGTTTCACTAGATCATATTGCGTTTTCGGAAAAATATGTGCTTCCGGCTCCTCCAAATAGACAAGTGGACTATGATCGCTGACGTCAGCGATTGGAGATATTTTGGCCGTCGCTGTGCGCGCATATATATCCTCCTGAAAGCATGCCAACTGATTTACAACGTTGAACATTGGAAGCAGCTCAAGCGTGCCGGAAGACTGAACAGAAAGCGGCAAATTGCGTCCGTCGTCAGATACAAAATGAGGTCTTCCATCCTTAATGCCGACTGTTCCCCCAGCAATTCGATACATTCCTTTTTCAACTTCCTGAATAATGCCCCTGCCAGTTGTCAGGTAGCCAGCCTTCCATCGTGAGTCCCAGGCAATTAACCCACCAAATCGCCTCGTAATCGGGTCGATGTCTGGGTTTTGCAAGGCGACGATCGATGTTCCGGCACCAGAAAAAAGAGATCTTCCAGACGGGATATATGTAGTGGATTGGGTGTGTTTTCTGTTGAGCGCAAGGCTGATCTCGACGAACAGGTTTTGCCGCAATTCACCACGCGATAGGCTTACGTTTGGAAGTTGCTTGGATGGATTCCTGGCAAGTGCGCTGTAGAGATTCTCGAAATTTCCATTAAATAAGAACTCAATTTCTGAGGTCAAGAGTGTCCCAGCACCACGAAGCTGTATTGCATACTCGTGCGATGTAAAGGAAACTACGGTGCTGTCAATAAGCCAAGCTGCTTCAGCTGTTAGAAATCGCTTTCTGAACTCTCTGTTTACCGTTTGCTGAAATTCATCCCACGAGTTTCTATCGAGTAAAGATTCAACGGCAATCCCCGGAATTTCTCCGCCAAGAAAGTATGCGAGTTTGCATAGGAGGCTTTTCCCGCTCGATTGCGGCCCGATGAGCACGGTGATCTTGCCGAACTCCAGCTCAGCTTCTTTAATCACCGAGAAGTTCCTAACCGTCAGCTTCCTCATCGCGCCCTCCTTCCGGCAATTCTTACCGCCCAAACCGCTGTTTCCCGCCCATCCCCATGGCCCCCAACCCGCCGCGCATCATCTTCGCGCCCAGCCCGCCTTTGCCCATCTGCTTGAACATCTTGGCCATCTGCGCATACTGCCGCAGCAGGTTATTCACATCCTGCACCTCGGTCCCGCTGCCCTTCGCAATCCGCTTCCGCCGCGTCCCCGAAATGATCTCGTGATTCCGCCGCTCAATCGGCGTCATCGAATTGATAATCGCCTCCAGCCGCACAAACTGCTTCTCATCCACCTGCTTTGAAGCCTGTTGCAGCCCGGCGAACGGCCCCACCGAGGGCAGCATCTTCAAGATGCTCTCCATCGATCCCATCTTCTTAATCTGCCGCAGCTGGTCGCGGAAATCCTCCAGCGTAAATCCATCCCCAAGCAGCGCCTTCTTGGCGAAATCCTCGCTCTTCTTCCGGTCCAGCGTCGACTCCGCCTTCTCGATCAGCGACATCATGTCGCCCATACCCAGAATGCGCCCAACGATCCGATCTGGATGAAACGGCTCGAACGCGTCCGGCTTTTCGCCCACGCCAATGAACTTGATCGGCTGCCCCGTCACATGCCGAATCGACAGCGCCGCGCCGCCTCGCGCATCGCCATCCATCTTGGTCAGGATCACTCCCGTCAGCCCCAGCCGCGTATGAAAATCCTGAGCCGAGTTAACCGCATCCTGCCCCGTCATCGCATCCGCGATAAACAGAATCTCCGACGGGTTCAGCAGCTTCTTCAGCCGCTCCATCTCCGTCATCAATTCCTGATCGATATGCAGCCGTCCGGCAGTATCCACAATCAGCGTGTCGCAGCCCATGATCCGCGCCTCGCGCAGCGCTTCCTTCGCCAGCCGCACAACCAGGTCCGCCCCGGGCGTCTCGCCCTTCTGATCGCCCTCGTAGAGCTTGGCTTCGATCGACTTCGCAACCACCTTCAACTGCTCCCGCGCCGCCGGCCTGTACACGTCGACCGATACCAGCATGGGCCGATGACCGCCTTTTTTCAGCCAGGCCGCCAGCTTGCCTGAAGTGGTCGTCTTACCCGACCCCTGCAGGCCCGCCATCAGGATCACCGTCGGCGGCTGCGAGGCAAATTTGAACCGCGCCGTATCCTTGCCCAGCAATGTGATCAGCTCGTCGCGCACAATCTTGATCACCTGCTCGGAAGGCGAGAGCGCAGTAAGCACCTCGGTGCCAACGGCCTTTTCGCGAATGTGCTCAATCAGATCGCGAGCGACATTGAGGTTAACGTCGGCCTCGAGCAGCGCCACGCGAATCTCGCGCAGAGCTTCGGCAATGTTTTCTTCCGTGAGCGTGCCCTGGCCCCGAAGGGTCTTGAAGGCACGCTGAAGTTTGTCTGTAAGGTTTTCAAACATAGGTCAACCACCAGTGTATCGCGGCACCACCTGCGGTGGGGCAGACGGCGCTTGCGCGCCAAAGGGTTCTTTGGCGTTTACCTGGCCTTCATAATCTCAGCGCGTCCGCCAGCGCCCGTGAACCCCCGCATTTCATTGCTATTGCGCGCTCGGCTTTGCCAACTGGACCTCCACCAGCCGCACCTCGCTGGTGAACGGCGCAGGCGTGGAACGCGAATAGCTGACGTAGATGGTCTGGCCCCCATCGGCGTCGTATTCGGGGTGGGCATGTGCATCGTAGACGTTCCCCGAAGCCGGCTGCATGGCCATGAACGCGACAACCGCAACAGACCAGGGGCCTTCCGGACTGGGCGCGGTCCGCATCAGGACGTTCTGTGAAAATGGCTCGCTGAAGACCGCGATGTATTGCTGCAGATAATTGTTCCAGGCAACGCTGAGGATGCTATCTCCATTGAACACAGGCACAGCGTCGGCAAGCTGCGAAGACCAGTTGCCGCTTCCGGCATAGTAGGTCCAGGCGCCTCGGTTTTGCACATTGGCCGGAGCCACCTTGGCCAGCCTGCATCCTTTATCGGTGCTGCTCGATGGGATTTCGCAACCGTAAACGTAGAGCATTCCGGCACTGATCAGCGACGCGGACCCAAAGGTCGGCTCATTTGCATTGAACAGCAGGTCAGGGTGGTCCGCCACAACAGGAGGGTTGAGAGTGGGCCGCTGCGGTGTCGCTTCGAGGTTTTGCCATGTGGCCACCGAGCTGCCAATTTGGGAGAAGTTAAAGCTGCCGGGCACCGCGTAGACCAGCCCGTAGAATACCAGCGCCTGTCCCGTCGCCGGGTCCACCACGATTGAAGCCGGCCACAGCGCCCACCGCGCGCCGCAGGGTTGTTGCTGGCAGTTATTCACGTTGTGTGCGGCGTTAAAGGCCTGTTCCGCAGCTGTCTCCGGCAAAACCATGGTTGGTGCACCCACGGAATCGAGCTGTTCCTTGAATCCGGAAATCCCGTTTTCCGCCGTGAGATCGCTGGTATACGACCACGAATCGCTGATCAGCGTAAAGTTCTCCGCATTGGGATGGGCAAGAAAAGTGTCGCCGTATATCCAGACCGATTCTCCCTGAAACAGTGCGCTGTAGCCGCCGTCCCGTCCCAGGATGTCCGGATTCGTGGGAATCGCTCCTAGATCTGTCGCGCTCATCACCATCGGTGCCGGCGACGTCAGCGCGATGTGGTTACAACCGACTGTCCCAAGGCCGGCACTCGCCAGCAGCAGAATGCACAGCAAAAGGCGAACGCGGCTCTTAACCATCAACTCTCTGCCAGCAGGATTCCGATTGTGGACACCCGAGAGGAAGGCCATGGTTCACCTCAGGACGTGCATGCGCCGATCCGGCCGCTTGTTCTGCATGCAAGAATAGACGTTCATCCGCTGAAACGGTATTCGGAGCGGTGCTGAAAACTTCCGGGTGTGCGTAACAGAGGTAAGCTGAGCCAAGCATGAACATAGGCTGAGCAAAGTCAAGGTAGAAAATAAGGTATGAGGTACAAACATAAACCGGAGGCCGGATGGATCGATTGATTGAGGGACATAAGCGTTTTTTGGCCGAGGCATTTCCCGCGAGGCGCGACCAGTTCCACCTGCTGGCCGAGGGGCAAAAGCCTGAGACCCTGTTCGTGACTTGCGCCGACTCGCGTATTGTGCCCGACCTGATTTTGCAAACCCAACCTGGCGATCTGTTTATATGCCGCAATGCCGGCAACGTGATTCCGCGCTCCGGGGAGCCGGCTGGCGGAGTCTCGGCAACCATCGAGTACGCGGTGGAAGTGCTCCGCGTGCGTCATCTCATTGTCTGCGGCCACTCGGACTGCGGTGTGATCCGTGCTCTCATGGCGCCGCAATCGCTGCAAGGGCTCACCAGCGTGAGCGACTGGCTCCAGCATGTGGAACCCGCCTGGCAATACGTTGACGAAGTCGAGCGCAACGCAGGCGAACTCACCCGCCATACCGCCCTTACCCATGCCAACGTTCTCGTGCAGCTAGATAACCTGAAAACTCACCACTACATTCGCCGCGCCCTCGAAGAAGGACGCCTGAAAGTTCAAGGCTGGTACTACGACATCCTCACCGGCATCATTGAGCGATACGATGAAAGCGCCGGGAAATTCGTGCCGTTGATTGGATAAGTCAAAATGAAAATTGGGCCGGCCCTCGTAATTGAGAGCCGGCCCTTTTTACTGCTCCAGTCAACAATTGTTTACTGCGGAGGGTTGGATGTTCCACTTATGTTCTGGCTGGTTGAAGCCTGTGCGGCCGGGGCAGTCGTGTAAGGCTGTGCCGCAGGCGCCATGTTTTCCCCTTGAGGTCCCGGGGCGCTTTGCTCAACACCAATTGCGCTGCCGGAAACAACTAACTCGACGCGGCGGTTCTGCGCTCTTCCTGAATCGCTTGAGTTGTCGGCCACCGGGTCGTTTTTGCCGTATCCCTTGGCTGTTACGCTTTCATCCGCAACGCTCTGCGCAACCAGATAGTCGCGAACTCCGTCGGCACGCTGTTCAGATAGCTTCAAGTTATATTCATCTGACCCGATGCTATCCGTGTAACCTTCCACCTGAACCTTCAGTCCAGGATACGCAATCAGGATTCCAGAAACCTTGGCGAGCTTTTCGCGCGCTTCCGGCTTCAGGGTGTACTTGTTGAAATCGAACAGCACGTCGGACATATTGACGATCAATCCGCGGGCGGTTTCGGTAGTTTGCAACACCGCATTCAACTGCGCTCTAAGCCGTTCGCGGACTTGCTCTGCTTGCTGTGTAGCCTGCTGCGCACTCTGCTCGGCTGCAGCCTGAGCTGCGCGTGCTCTTTCCGCCTGCGCCTGAGCTTCAGCAGCAGCAGCGTCAGCCTGGGCGCGCGCAGCTGCCTGCTGTTCGGCTGCTGCCTGTGCCTGCTGAGCAAGCAATTGCGACTGTTGGGCATTTTGATCGGACTGGTTCTTGGCAGCCAACTGCGCCGCATCGTCTTCCGCCTTGATCTTTCGAATGGTGATGATGCGAGCATCTTCTGACGACTGAACTGCTTCACGCGCGAAGGTTATCGTCTCTTTGCGATTATCCTTGTGCAGATCGAGATCCTGCGCATTCTTGAGCGCTGTCTTTGCCGTTGTCATTGTGTCGGCCGCGTACTTGTCCGCTCCAGCCGCTTCCGCAATCTCGACAGCGTTCAGAGCTTCGTAGAGTTCCAGCGGCGAGCGCTCATCGCGAGTAATGGGATTCAGCACCGTGTGGCGACCGGCTGTTTCAGCATAGGCTCCGCGAGGCAGCAGCGAGTAGTGTGCATTCAGCTGCTCGATGACACCCTGCGTCTTATCCTCGACGAAGTTCTGCGCAACAACAAGATCGCTCGGCATGGTAACAGCGTAGTAGGGCTCCGCCGTGACGATCAGGCCGAAAGCTTGCAGGTTGGTGGTTACCGTGATCTGGTTCTTATCCTTCGATCCGGTGGGAAGAACCTCGCCAAGGTTGACGGGACGGCCTTCAGGAGTAATGGCCCACAAAACATAAGTGAGGTACTCTGTGCCGAAGCCATTGGCGGGGGACAATCCTTCGAAATTAGCCTCGATGGATGTTCTTCCCAGGCGGGCCTCCACTTTGGCCTGACCCTTTACCGCGGGCAGCAGGCTCGTGCCCTGAAAGCCAATCTTTGTGGAACCGTTGCGATGGAAGTAGTTGATCGCAGGTATGTCTCGCCCAACTACCTGAATTCGATAGAGCGGCACATCGTCGCGCGTTCCTGCCGGAGTCATGGGCACGGCGTTGGTTTGAACGGGCGACTGCGTGTTTGCCAATGGGTTAGCTTCTTGCGCGCCTACCAAGCCTGAAGCAGCGAGCAGAAGAATTGGAATGCAATAAGAGACGTTATTCTTGATCATCCGATTGTCCTCCTGGGTTGCGGTGCAAACCCCGCTTTCCGAGGCCAAGACTTCATGGACTCAGCCATGCAGTTACACAGATTGCAATAGATGCCCCTCAGCCGTGGTTAGTTGTCCTGGAGTGGTTTTGCATGTAGGTAAATAGGTAAAGAACGAAGCCAAGTCATTCAATCAATGTAAGTTAAAATAAATAACCGTCGAGATGATTAACCCTCGGTATTGACTTGATAATTGAGGCGGTGAGATTCCTCGTTCCATGAGGTTGAAGCAGCATCGTCACTCATTGAAGTGGCACCCAATTCCGATTCCTGATTTTCATACTCCGGAGGCTCCCACGCCCGCCCGATTTCCCTCAATCGGAACGTCTCTCCCACGAATGCTTCGAAATCAGCCGAAGGCAACGCGCGACTGAAGAGATAGCCCTGGTATGCGTGACAGCCATTCATCTTCAGGAATTCGCGCTGCTCTTCCGTTTCCACGCCCTCGGCAATTACGGACATGTTCAGGCTTCGCCCCAGCGTAATGATCGTGCGCACAATCGAGGCTTCCCGCGGGCCATTCATCACATCGCGGACAAAACTCTGATCGATTTTGAGTTGGTCCAGAGGCAGACGCTTCAATTGCGAAAGAGACGAATATCCTGTTCCGAAATCGTCCATCGAAAAACCGACGCCCAGCACCTTGAGCGCGGTCATCTTGGCAACCGTATCGTTTGCCTTTTCCATCATGAAGCTTTCCGTGATTTCCAGTTTGAGCATGTGCGGGTCGGCTTCCGACTCTCGAAGCACTTTCTCCACCAGCTGAACAAAGCTGGAATCGAGAAACTGCCGGATGCTCACATTCACCGCGATGTTCAACCCCGCCATTTCGGGCATTCGTTCCCATTCAGCTATCTGATAGCACGCCGTCTCCAACACCCAGTGGCCAAGATCGACGATCAGTCCAGCCGCTTCGGCCAACGGAATGAATTCATTCGGAGGCACCATGCCCCGCACCGCATGACGCCAGCGTAGCAGCGCTTCGGCCCCGGTAACGCGCCCGTCGCTGTCCAACTGGGGCTGATAATGCAATTCGAATTCCCGGTTCTGCAGTGCCCGCCGCAAATCCGCCAGCAGCGCTGCGCGGGCTGAGGCTGAAGACTCCATTGCCGGATCGAAAAAGCACAGATTATCTCTGCCCTGTGCTTTTGCCTGGTACATCGCCAGGTCCGTCCGCTTCAGCAGATCATCCAAAGTGTCCTGCGTACCCTGAAAAAGGGCTGCTCCAATGCTCGTGGTGCCATCGTATTTGTAGTTTTCTAGGGAATAATCCTGGCGGCACGCTCGAAGTATCTTTTCCCCAATAGCTGCTACTTCGCTTGCGGCAATTTCGGGGTCTGTGCTCAAACCCTCAAGCATAACTCCAAACTCATCCCCACCCAATCTTGCCACGGTGTCTACCTTGCGCACACAGCTTGTCAGGCGGCTCCCAACCGCTTGCAGCAAGAGATCGCCAATGTCATGCCCAACGGTATCGTTCAGAGTCTTGAAGTCATCCAGATCGATCAGCAGCAAAGCGCCTGGGTGCTTCTCCTTAACGTTTGCCGCCAGCGCGCTCTCCAGCCGTTCCCGCAACAGCACGCGGTTAGGCAGGCCCGTGAGAGCGTCATGGAAAGCGAGATGATGGATTCTGCTGTCCGCCGCTTTCCGCTCTGTAATGTCGGTGTTGATGGCAAGAATGGAAGTGGGATTTCCTTCGTCGTCCCGTACCAGGGTCGTACGGCTTTCGACTATAAGCAACCTGCCGTCCTTGTGCCGTTTCGGCATCTCTCCCGTCCATTCGCCCAGCTTCGTGGTTGAATTGAAGGCGTTTTCCACATCGCCGATCGTCTGAAAAAACACATCGCCAACGCGCCTTCCCATCACTTCATCCGCAGACCATCCAAACAGCCGCTCCGCTCCTTTGTTCCAATAGAGCACCCGGCTCTCCAAATCCTGGACGAAAATTGCGTCCTGCGCCTTGTCCAGCAATTCAGATTGTTCGCGGACACGATTATGCGCCGCCTCCAGCTTGTTGCGCGACAACACCGACTCAGTAATATTGCGAAAAAAGAGGGACATCCGGCCGGCCTGCGGGAAGCACCGCATCTCGTACCATTTGCCTTGCTCCTCGCAATGCGCCTCGAACACGCTTGCCGAGCCTTGAGCCAACGCCGCGCTCAATCTGACCGTCATCGAATGCGAACAGAAGTGGGTGACTGCTTCTGAGATGGTGCGGTTCAAGGCCGCGCTCCGTTCGACAGCGAATTCAGCGCATGCGGCGTCGTTCATATAGACAAGCCTGAATTCAGAGTCGAGCGAAACAAAGCAATCGGAGATGCTCTCCAGAACCTCCGATTCAGTTCTCTGCGATTCGGCACGCTCCAGCTCCACAATGTACGCTTCGCGGTAGCGCGTCACTGCGTTCAGCATCGTCGCAAAGCAGGCAAAACTCAAGCAGGCGGCAGCCGTCACAACCAGGGTTATCGATGAAAAGGTCTTCCCCGATAGAAACAGGCCGGCAATCACCATCAGCGGGGCAATGGAGATGACCTTCGCCAAAACCCGGCCCACTGCCGGAGAATTTACCAGCTTGTTGAATACCAGCAGCGGAAAGAACCAGACGATATAGACGAATAGGCTGCGGTGATCCGGCTCCGTATAGATCGCGAAAACCATCCCCGCGCAGAGATAGGTCGCGTAAAAAATCGTTGAGGCCGTTGCTACCGTCTGCGCCGTAATCCAGCGATGAAAAAACTGGCTCAGCAGAACTCCCAAGCCGAATACGCCGCCAGAAAGGATGAGGATCGTCTGTTCGCCCGAGATCAGCCCGCGCAGGCACGCGAATACTCCAAGCCCTGACCCGCATAAGGCAATTGTTGCTGTAGTCAGGATCGCATTCCGTGCCAGAGCCTTCGAATTCCGGTCAACGCTGGCAAGTTCTCTCATGCCGGGCCCCACGATGCAGTGCGGTTCAGTTCCATTGGCTGGTTGACCAGGGGACCGAATCTCAAAGATCGTCTCTCTTGATGAGACGAATCCTTGTAGAAAGTCAACCGGCCCCAAATTGCCTTGGGGCGATATGGTCGACGTCTATGCGTAGTTGGTTCTTGTGTTGGTTATCGGATCAAATGCCAGTCTAGGTGAGAATTCCGATGACTAAAGTCTGAAAGGGTTGCGAACTCACCCGGAACCCGCCCATATGTGTAACCTGCATGCGTCTGAGCCGTCGTGACCGGAGGCTCGGACTGCACGCGAACAAACCCACAAGGCTCCCGCTTACCCGCGGGGGCCTTGCTCTTTTCCGGCCAGAGTGGCGTGTGGCTCGAGAACGGCTTGTTGCTTGCGGAACTCAGTGCGCCCCCGGCGGTGGCGCCGCGTTCCTTGCCGGCTTCTTGAACAGCCAAGTAGCCAGTGCGCAGAAAAACGCCAGCAGCGCCGTCCACCGGAACACATCCACATACGCCATCAGCGCCGATTGCTGCTCCATCAGCCCATAGAGCATCCCAAACGACCCCGGCCGCGCCTGCCCCGGCCCAATCTGGTGAGCCAGGTAGTAACCCAGCGCAGCGGACTTCTGCTGAAGAATAGGGTTCGTCGGTGAAAGCCCCGCGCCAATCTCGTTCTGGTGCAGCGCCGCTCTGCGAATCAGCGCCGTCGTCGCCATCGAGATTCCAATTGACCCGCCAATGTTCCGCAGCATGTTAAACAGCCCCGTCGCGTTCCCCATCTCCTCCCGCGGAATCGTGGAAGTCGCCATCGTAGCCAGCGGCACAAAAACAAAGCTCAGTGCGAAACCGGTCAGCGTAATCGGAATCAGCAGCGTGTACGGCCCAATGTCGAGGTTCACCGTGCCGAACATCAGCGCGCAAATTCCAAAAACCAGAAACCCGCCGCAGAGAAGGATGCGCGAGTCAACCCTGGAGCCAAGAAACCCCACCACCGGCGACCCAATGAACGAGCCAATCCCGCGCGGCCCCACCACCAGTCCGGCCGTAAACGCGGTATACCCCAGCACCTCCTGGTAATAAAGCGGCAGAATCGCAATCGTGATGTAAATCGCCATGCCCAGCATCGCGATCATGAAGCAGCCCGTTCGAAAATTCCGGTCCTTCAGAATGTGCAGGTCGACCAGCCCTTTGGGATGGGTCCACGAATGCCAGATCCAGCCGATCAGCGCCACCACCAACGCAGTAACCGCCCAGCGAACCCAGATCGCCCCAAACCAGTCGTCCTCCTGCCCCTTGTCCAGAACGATCTGCAGCGCCCCGGTCCACACCATCAGCAATCCAAAACCGATGTTGTCAAAGGGGCTCCATTTCGCGTTCTTGATATAGGTTGGGTCGTGCACAAACCGGCTGATCAGCACCACCGCCAGAATCCCGACCGGAATATTGATATAGAACGCATACCGCCAGCTGAATGTATCCGTAAGCCAGCCGCCCAGCGTGGGACCCAGAACCGGCGCCAGCACAATTCCCAGTCCGTAAGCCGCCATCGACATCGAGCGCTTCTCGATCGGAAAGCTCTCCAGCAGAATCGACTGCGAGAGCGGCTGCAGCGCCCCGCCGCCCGCTCCTTGCAGCACCCGCGCCAGCAGAATCACCCCCAGCGAAGGCGCCGCCCCGCAAAAGAACGAGGCGATGGTGAAAATGATTACGCAGCTTAGCAGAAACCGCTTCCGCCCAAACCGCCGCGCAAACCAGTTGGAGGCCGGCAAGATCACGGCATTCGCCACCAGGTAGCTGGTCAGCACCCAGGTCGCCTCCGAATTCGAAGCCGAAAGCGATCCGGCGATATACGGCAACGCCACCGAAGCGATCGCCGTATCCAGCACCTCCATGAAAGTAGGCAGCATCACAGAGACGGTGACAAGCCACGGATTTACGCCTTGGGTCAGCGGGTAACGGGCTTGGGCGGCGGCGTCAGGCATGAGCAACAGGAACTATTGAGGGTAAATGATCCGGCTGCCGGCTATCTGTGACGCAAATCAGCCGGTTGGTATGCTCCCCCTTGGCATCGCGACAGTTGCGGTACGATTGTTCATATCCCCGGTCATCATCGTCATGGGAGGCGACCTCTATGCGGCATTTTTCCTTCTTCGGCTTAGGTGCAGTCGCGGTTTGTCTCGCGGCTTCAACGGCAGCTCTGGCCTCCAAGCCGGATCCAGACGACTATCCCCTGCGCGTGCACATCCTCAAATTCATCACGCGTGCCAGTGCGAGCCGCGAGCCGAAGCACCCCTCCGACTCCCCGGACTACGTGAGCGGCATGGGCGTGGCCGACCTTTTCGAGAATGGAGACCCGCGCGGCTTCCAGTTCAGCTTCAGTTGCATGGGCGGCCTTAAAACCTCCGCCGGATACGCGAACTTCCCCGCCCGCTGGAAGAAAAAGGACAAAACCCTGGAAATTCTGCTCCCCGAGACCGGGAAACCCTGGAACCTCGAACCTTGCCAACTGCAGACGGAGATGCGCCCCAGTCTGGCTTTCTATTGGAAGGACGCCAAGATTGCGGAGGAGTCGGCCGCCTCGCTCAAAGATTGGATGGTCAAGCACCAGTACGACCCCGAGAAGGGCAGGGAAGAGCCAATCCTGCTGCCCGGCGAGTCCGCGGACAATGATGGAACAACCGGATCGACCCTTGTGAGCCCGGAATAGATCAGCCCCGAGTAAGATGATTCTTTCGTACACGGCCCCGAGCGTCCCGCGGAGCCATGAAACTCGTCTCGCCCAATTCTCCCGCTAACTCGCTATCCCCGCGAAGCGGGGGCTAACTTGCTGAATCAGATCCCCAAGAACCGGATTCCTCGGCCCGCGGAGCCCCAACACCCCGGTTTATGTAAACTCAATCAAATAAAGTTGACACTAAGTCACTCAATCGTGCATCTTATAGAAGTCAGTATTCTCAGGAGACAGGCAGGGTAAACCAACATGGGAAAAATTATCGGTATCGATCTCGGCACCACCAACTCGTGCGTAGCCGTTTTGGAGGGTGGAGAGCCAAAAGTCATTGCGAATGAAGAAGGTGCGCGCACCACGCCCTCCATCGTCGCGTTTTCAAAGAGCGGGGAGCGCCTCGTAGGCCAAGTCGCCAAGCGCCAAGCCATCACCAACCCGGAGAACACCATTTTCTCCATCAAGCGCTTCATGGGCCGCCGCTACAACGAAGTCAACGATGAAATGAAGATGGTGCCCTACAAGGTTGTGCAGCAGGGCGACCACATCGCCGTCATCGCCCAGGGCAAGGAGTACACTCCGCCCGAAATCTCGGCCATGATCCTTCAGAAGCTCAAGAAGTCCGCCGAAGCCTATCTGGGCGAAACCGTCACCGAGGCTGTGATCACCGTTCCGGCCTACTTCAACGACGCCCAGCGCCAGGCCACGAAGGACGCAGGCAAGATTGCCGGCCTCGACGTCAAGCGCATCGTCAACGAGCCCACTGCGGCCGCACTCGCCTATGGCCTCGACAAGAAGAAGGACGAGACCATCGCCGTCTATGACTTCGGCGGCGGCACATTCGACATCTCCATTCTGGAAGTCGGCGAAGGCGTCATCGAAGTCAAGTCCACCAACGGCGACACCCACCTGGGCGGCGACAACCTCGACCAGCGCATCGTCGAATGGCTCATCGCCGAGTTCAAGACCGAGCAGGGCCTCGACCTCGCTTCCAAGGGCAACGAAATGGCCCTCCAGCGCCTCAAAGACGCGGCCGAAAAAGCCAAGATCGAGCTCTCCACCACCGTCGAAACGGAGATCAATCTCCCTTTCGTCACCGCGGATGCAACCGGCCCCAAGCACCTCGTCCGCAAGCTGACCCGCGCCAAGCTCGAGCAGCTCGTTGAAGACCTGCTTGACCGCTCGCTTGAGCCTTGCAAGAAGGCCCTCGCGGATGCCGGCATCGGTGTCGACAAGATCGACGAAGTGGTTCTCGTAGGCGGCCAGACTCGCATGCCCAAAATCCAGGAGATGGTCAAGAAGATGTTCGGCCGCGAGCCGCATCGTGGCGTCAATCCTGACGAAGTGGTAGCCATCGGCGCAGCAGTCCAGGCAGGCGTGTTGGCCGGCGAAGTCAAGGACCTCCTCCTTCTCGACGTAACGCCTTTGACCCTTGCAATCGAAACCCTGGGCGGCGTGGCCACGCAGATGATTCCGCGCAACACCACCATCCCGACCAAGAAGACTGAGACCTTCTCCACGGCTGCCGATTCGCAGACCGAAGTGGAAGTTCACGTCCTCCAGGGCGAGCGCCCCATGGCTGCGCAAAACCGCACCCTGGGCAAGTTCAAGCTGGCCGGCATTCCTCCCGCGCCGCGCGGCGTGCCGCAGATCGAAGTCACGTTCGACATCGACGCCAACGGCATTCTCAACGTCACGGCAAAGGACAACGCCACCGGCAAAGATACCCGCATCACCATCACATCGAGCTCCGGCCTGAGCAAGGACGAAGTCGAAAAGATGGCCAAGGAAGCCGAAGCCCACGCTACTGAAGACAAGGAAAAGCGCGACGAAATCGAGTCGCGGAACGCCCTCGACGGCCTGGTCTACAACATCGAAAAGATGCTGAAAGACTCCGGCGACAAGATGCAGGGTCCTGATGCCGCCCCGGTCAAGTCGGATGTGGAAACGGTTCTCGCCGAGTCCAAGAAGGTTCTCGAAGGCACGCCATCTTCGAAGGAGCTGAAGGACCAGCACGAGAAGCTGACCCACGCCAGCCACAAGCTAGCCGAAGTCCTCTACAAGGCCAACGCTGCGTCAGCCACACAAGGCGGTCCCGGCCAAGCAGGCCCCGAGCCACCCGCCGCCGAGCAGAAGAAAGACGAAGGCGTAATCGACGCCGAGTACGTAGACGTCGAAGACAAGAAATAGTATTTGCCATGCAGGCAGCCCCGCCGTTCCGGCGGAAAAACAAGGGGTGGGCAACGACAAGTTGCCCACCCCAACTTATTACCTCACTAACACTGTCATCCTGAGAGTTTGTGACTTTTTTGAAATTTCGCGGTTTTTTGCCGTATAAGTCGTTTGCTTTGAGCGCCGATTTTTACGGAAATCAAAAAAGTCACAAGCTCTGAGCGAAGCGTACTTCAGCGGAGTCGAAGGACCTGCTTTTCGCTGACAGCTCCGAATACGTTACGGTAAGGGGATTAGGATGGGACAGTTTGATTTGGAGACCGATGCAGCATTAGGGCAAATCAACTTTGAAGAGTTGTCCACGATTCCCGGCGGAGAGTTCGCTGAGATCATTGGCGATCTTCTCAAGTTAGTCGGGGGCGGCGGGCCTTTGGGCGTCGCTGGTGGGATTTTCAACCTTCTGCTAAAGGTCCGGAAACTAGCCGGCGCGAGCTACGGAAGCAACTTGATTTACACGATCACAGCGGTGCGAAATGACCTTGCGACGCTTTATGAGCGTTATGGGGATCTCCGCGAACGGATTGACTCTCTCCGAACCGACCCAAAGTTTGCCGAGGCGATTTCAGCTCTTGCCCTCCAAGCAATGCACACCTCCGTGAAGGACCGACTCAAGCGACTCGCACGTATCGTCGTGAATGGAGTGAAGGAGGGCGACCTTGAGCCCGAAAGTCTGGACGACATGATGCGCGCCGCAACGGAACTCAGTGAGCCGGATATCCGTCTGCTGAAGGAGCTTTACGAACACCACTCCGTTCAGCCTATGAATATGAACGAAACTGGAATGGACAAAACCGAATTTGTAGAACGATTAGAATCGGTGGCAAAACTACAAGCCGCGGCCTTTGTACACCTGAGAACACCTGGAGGGGACCAGGGAGCGAATATTGTCGTTTTGTTCCCGAGAGGCAAGAAGTTCTACGAGCGGCTTCAGGAGATTTCCGCGCCATCATAGCGTCCGAATAGGTGCATTCTGCGATTGCTCTAAGTAGTGCAATGCACTACAATGAATCTTGCCTGAGGCCCGCCCCATCACGGTAGTAGAAATGCCGGAATTCCTGGCTGCGACGAAAAAACTGATGGATGACGCGGAGCGAGGCAAGTTATTGGAGTATCTGGCCTACAACCCCACTGCGGGCGATGTGATTCAAGGAACGGGCGGCGTGCGCAAGGTCCGCTGGGGTTTAGAAGGTCGCGGCAAGCGGTGCGGAGCGCGCGTAATTTACTTCTTTCATGACTTGGAAATGCCGCTTTACCTCTTCAGCGCATACGCCAAAAACGAACACGAGAATCTGGATCAATCCGAATTGAAGGCATACCAAAAACTGGCGCAGATATTGGTGGACATACACCGCATGCGGAGGTCGACAAGGTGAGCAAAATTGGAGCAAGCATTCTCAGGGGAATGAAAGAGGCCATCGCCTTCGCCGAAGGCACAGCGGATATGAGCCTCTACAAGGTTCACATCCCACCCGAGATCGACGTGCGTGCCATCCGCGGACGTCTCGGCCTGACGCAACGGGAGTTTGCCATCCGCTTCGGATTCAACATCAACACACTCCGCCACTGGGAACAGGGAAGGCGTGTTCCCGAAGGCCCGACTCGCGCCTACCTGATGGTGATCGACCGCGAACCCCAGGCCGTGCAGAAAGCCCTGCGAATCGCATGACCTTTGCCCGCTGCCCCAGGTTCCCTGTTTGGAAACTGGGACAGAAATGATCTTCGACGGAGCGGCCTGGCGCAAGGCGGCATTGATCCCCTGATGCGTGATGCGCTACACTTAACGCGTGATCAAGAGCTTCCGTCATGCGGGCGTCGAACGATTCTTCAGGACGGGAAGCAAGGCAGGCATTCAACCGGCTCACGCCGCGAAACTCGCGAACCAGCTTCAATTGCTCGATTTCGCAAAATCCGCCGCGGACATGAATATGCCGGGATGGGATTTACACAATCTGGCCGGCCATCTCACGGGCCATTGGGCAGTAAAGGTGAACGCCAACTGGCGCATGACCTTTACCTTTGAAGGGGAAAACGCAGTTCTCGTCGATTATCGGGACTACCACTAGGAGCCGTTATGGAGCGAATGTTCAATCCGCCTCACCCCGGCAAGATTCTGCGCGATGCGCTGGGCGAAATAAGCGTCACCGTCGCCGCAAAGAAGCTGCACGTTTCGCGAACTACGCTGTCCCGGATTCTCAATTGCGCGGCAGGCGTTTCCGCCGATATGTCGTTGCGCCTGTCTGCTGCGCTGGGAACCCACGACAGTCTTTGGTATGAACTGCAGATGAGCTACGACATGTGGCAGGCGTCGCGGAAGAAGCGTCCCAGGATCGAGCGATTCGACGTCGCCGCATAACGTGCAAAAGGCGCTGCGGATCGCATGACTTTTGCAAAAG
>Ga0302320_10010456_pt1 | contig 19768 bp, 12 predicted proteins | sample Bog_T0_3_FD_202130 | JGI IMG/M metagenome (GOLD analysis project Ga0302320, IMG submission 202130) | Peat permafrost microbial communities from Stordalen Mire near Abisko, Sweden - Bog_T0_3 | ecosystem: Environmental > Terrestrial > Soil > Wetlands > Peat | place: Sweden: Abisko, Stordalen Mire... | reverse complement strand
CATCGCTTTTTAAGGAATCAATCCCATCCGGCGCCGGGTCCGCCAGGTCCTGCCGCCATTGCGGGGCCCCGTTGGAGGACACGCGTTCAATCGCCTCGGGATTCTGCTGCGCGGGCTGCGCCTATGTGCACCGCCTTGTGCACGAGCATGACCTTGGCGGGTACTATCGGATCAAGGACTCGGTGACGCCTCCGGCGGATCCGGCCATTTTCCAGCCGCGGGACTACTCCTGGCTCGAGGAGGCGCAGCGCGATGCGGAAAATGCGGTTTCAGCGCCGGGATCCCATCCGGAGATCATCCTGGATATCCAGGGAATCTCGTGCGCCGGGTGTGTGTGGCTCATCGAAAGGCTCTTCCAGCAGCAGCCCGGGGGGCGCGACTGCAATGCCAGCGCACAATATGGGACGATGCGCCTCCGTTGGACTGCCGGCCGGTTTTCGGCGGTCGAATTCGCGCGCAAGCTTCAGTCGTTTGGCTACCTCGTCGGCCCGAACGACCCCGACCGGGCCGATCCTGAGAGCCGGGACCTGGTGAGGCGGGTCGGGCTGTGCGCGGCCTTCGCGCTGAACGTGATGCTTTTCACCCTCCCGGTGTATTTCGGCATGGCCAAGTCGTTTCCCTATGCCGGCCTCTTCGGACTGCTGTCGCTCGGTTTCGCGACGCTGAGCTTTCTGGTCGGGGGCAGCTATTTCCTGGGGAGGGCCTGGCAGGCGGCCCGGGCCGGCCTCATGCACCTCGACCTGCCGATTGCCATAGGTGTGACGGGCGCCTACGCGGGATCCCTGTACGGATGGATGACCGGCAGGGACCGGTTCATCTACTTCGATTTTGTTGCGACCTTCATACTTCTGATGCTTGTCGGGCGGTGGGCGCAGACGGCGGCGGTCGAACGCAACCGTTGCCGGCTGCTCCGAAGCCAGCCGGCCGCGCAAAAGCTCCGCCTCGCGGACGGATCCCTGATCGCGAGGGAAAGGATCGGGGCCGGAGCCGAATTCCTGACCGGCCCCGGCCAGACGGTGCCCGTTGAGTCGCGGCTCGAGGAGGCGGAGTGCCTCTTTTCATTGGCATCCATCAACGGGGAGTCGGAACCGAGGCTGTTCCGTCCCGGTCAGCGCGTGCTTTCGGGGGCAGTCAACGTCGGGCGCTCCCCGGCAAGGATGGATGCGCTCGAGTGCTGGAGCGATTCGCTCCTCGCCCGCCTTATCAGGCCTGGAGAGCGGGCGGGCCGGCTCCAGCGGATGCTGGAAAGGATAGTCCGGGGTTATCTCGCGGGTATCCTGATTGCGGCTGCGGCGGCCGGCGCCTACTGGTGGATGAGAACCGGGGACGCGCCCAGGACATGGTCGGTCGTGATCGCCGTCCTGGTCGTGTCCTGCCCGTGCGCCATCGGGCTTGCCTTCCCGCTCGCGGACGAATTCGCCACGACGGCTCTGAGGCGGCGCGGCATCTTTGTGCGCGAAAACGACCTTTGGGCGAGCCTGTCGCGGGTGAGGAAGGTGGTTTTCGACAAGACGGGGACGCTCACGTTTGAGAACCCAACGCTCCTGAATCCCGGGGCGATTTTGGATCTGGACGTGCCCGCCCGGTCCGCCCTGTTCGCCCTCGTGCGTGGCAGCGCCCACCCGGTCAGCCAATGCCTTCTGGCCAATGTCGCCGCGCTTGGCGGAATCGAGCCGCTGCCGGGCGAGGTCCGGGAAACCCCCGGATTCGGCGTGGAGGTGGGTCCATGGTCGCTCGGGCGGCCGGGTTGGCGCGGGAAAAGCGATTCCGGGCCGCGGGGTGCGACCGAACTGGCGTTCGAGGGCCGGACGGTGGCACGCTTTCTCCTGTCCGACGAGGCCAGGCCCGACGCCCGGGCCGAAGTGGCTGCGCTGATCGCGGCCGGATATCAGGTGCAGATCCTCAGCGGCGACGACGGAGAAAGGGTGCGGAAAATGGCGGAGGATCTCGGCCTGCCCGCCGACTGTGCCATCGGTGCGCTCTCGCCCGATGGAAAGGCCCGCTGGATAAGGGAACATGGCGCCGATGACGCCCTCATGATAGGCGACGGAGCCAACGACAGCCTGGCCTTCGACGGGGCCCTGTGCCGGGGAACCCCGGTGATCCACCGGGGAGTGCTTGAGCAGAAATCCGACTTCTATTATCTTGGGAGGGGAATCGGAGGCATCCGCGCTCTCTTTGAGGTCAATGCGGTGCGCCGTCGGACCCAGGCGATAGTCCTGGCCTTCTCGATTGTCTACAACCTTGTCGCGCTGGGTTGGGCCGTCGCCGGCCGGATAAACCCGCTCGTGGCCGCCGTGCTGATGCCGGCCAACTCGATCATGGCGCTAGGCCTGGTGGGCGCCGGGATGCGCAGCGTGTGGCGAAGCGGAATCGCTCCCCCCGAACGGATGTGAAGGGGACCATTGCCGAAGTTTTACACATCGTCATATGACGCAATCTACTATCGGCCGTTTCTGCAATGAATCGGCACTTTCCTGCGGATGAACCGTTCTAAGTGCCGAAATATGATTGTTTCAATTGAGTCGCCTTGGATGACCATGACCAAATCGCCCGGGAAAGGGTCGCGCATGAGCGCGTCCGGATCCAGCACGCGCGCCGGCAGCCGCCCGCCAGATCGGATATGACGGAAGATATCGCCCTTCTCCTGGTCTTGGGCCCAGCCGCTGATGAGTCAGTGGTCGAAGCAAGGCTTGCCCCGGCGGGCTGCCATCTTCGCATCAGGAGGGTGGAAACCGCGGCGGCGATGCGGGCGTCCCTAAGACAGGGCCCGTGGGACATTGTCATAGCGGACGTGAATCTGCAGGGATTTGAAGGGACGAAGGTCCTCGCTGACATACGCAAGGCGGGCCCCGGCTGCGCTTTTGTGGCTGTCGTCGATTCTTTCGACGAGGACCGGGCCGTCGGACTCGCCAGGGCCGGTGCACGGGACTTCGTGACCATGGACAGCCTTGAACGGCTGGGCCCGATCATGGAGCGTGAAGTGAGGGATGCGATATCCAGGCGGGAAGACCGGCGAGCGCGCGTCCTCCAGGAGGCAAACGATGAACTATTCGCCCAGATGTTTTTTGTCAGCCCCGACCTGATCAGCCTCAGCCGGCTGGACGACGGGACCTATTTGGAGGTCAACGAGAGTTTTTCCAGGGTGACGGGCTACAGCCGGGAGGAGGCAGTCGGCCGACCCGCCGGGGACTTGGGCATCAGGATCTGGGTCGAATCGGAGGAACGCAGCAGATTTGTTGAGCGGCTGAAGGCTGAAGGCTCGGTCTCAGGCTACGACGTCCGCCTTCGGTGCAAGGACGGGCGTGTGGTGATCGGGCAAGTGTCGGCCAAGATCCTCAATATAAGCGGCGCAAAGTGCCTTCTGGCCATTATTCGCGACGTCACCGAGGCGGCGCGCATCGAGGGCGAACTCCGGAAACTGTCCCAGGCCATTGGACAGAGCCCGCTCAGCGTCGTCATCACCGACACCCGGGGAAACATCGAGTACGTCAACGCCGGCTTCACAAGGACGACGGGATACACCCTGGACGAGGTGCGCGGGAAGAATCCGCGCATACTGAAGTCCGGATTGATGCCCCCCGAGTTTTACCGCGACATGTGGGAGGCAATCGGCGCTGGTGGCGAATGGCGGGGCGAGTTCCACAACCGGAAAAAGAACGGCGAGCTCTATTGGGAGGAGGCCATCCTATCCGCCGTTCGCGATCGGGACGGCCGGACCACGCATTTTCTCGCATCCAAGGAGGACATCACCGCGCGGAAAACATTGGAAACGCGCCTCGCCGACGCCCTGCGCTTCAACGGGTTCCTCCTTGAAAGCATTCCCCTGGCGATCATCGCCTACCGTGCAAACGGCGACGCCCGGTGGGCCAACGGGGCGGCGGCGCGGCTCGTGGGAACTTCCCTTGAGACGGTGAAGCTGCAGAACTTCCGAAGGCTGGACTCATGGCGGAAGGCGGGATTGGACGCGGCGGCCGACGCGGCGCTCGACACGGGTAGAGAGCAACAGCTGGAGGTGGACACCGATAGCTCGTTCGGCCACCGGGTGGTGCTGTCGGCGCGCTTTGTGCCGTTCCGTTTCCAGGATGAGGCCCATGTGCTCGGGGTATTCGCGGACGTCAGTGCGCGCAAGGAGGCTTTGAGGCGAAGCGAACAATCCTTTGAGCTGCTCCAATTGTGCAACGGGGCGACCGACGTCCGCGCGCTGGTTGTTGAGCTAACGGCCTTTTTCCGGCGTTTGACCCGGTGCGAAAGCGTCAGTATCCTTCTGGGCGAGGGCGGCCCCTTCATCGGGACCCGCGGGTCCGATCGGGAGCGAGCGGAGGGAGAGTGCCGGCTTTGCGCCCCCGCAGCGCAGGGTGCCGCTGCGGACGCCGCGGCCCGCCGTCCCGATTCCTCGTGCCTATGCTCGGACCTGCTCGACGGGCGCTTCGACCCCGACCGCTCATCTTTCACCAGGAACGGCAGCTTTTGGACCAACAGCGCCTCGGATTATCTCGCCCGCGCCGGGGAGGAAGGACGCGGGTCCTTCGCGCTCAGCGGGTGCGTCGGCTGCGGCAACGAGTCGATCGCGCTGATTCCGTTGCGCGGCGCCCACGGACCGGTCGGATTGTTGCAATGCGGCGACAAGCGGAGCAACCTGTTCACCGCCGACCTGGTCTCGTTCCTCGAGGGCCTGTGCGCCACGGTTGCGATCAGCATGACGAGGCTGGATTCGGAAGGCGCCATGCGCTCCAGCGAGGCGCATCTCCGCGAGGTGATCGAGACCGCCGAGTCCGGCTATTTCTTCCTCGATCTCGAAGGGAGGTACCGGCGGGTGAACCGGGCCTGGCTGCGGATGCACGGGTATGAGGAGGCAAGGGAGATCATCGGCCGCGATTTCATCGCCATGCAGGCCGCGGCCGATATCGACTCCGCGCGCAGGATCCTCGCCGAAGTGCTGGCCGGGAAGGCTGTCCCTCCCGGGGAGGGCTCCCGCCGGTGCCGGGACGGCTCGACAGGCTATCATACCCAGTCCGTCCATGCTGTACGCGAGAACGGAAGGACCATCGGCTTGGAGGGCTTTATCATCGACACCACCCGTTTTCGTGCCGCAAAGGCCGAGTACGCGATGCTCTTTGAGCAGATGCTCGACGGTTTCGCGCTGTACGAGATGAGTTTCGACAAGGCCGGCGCGCCGACAGGCTATCGGTTCCTTGCAATCAATCCGGCCTTTGAGCGCCTCGCCGGAGTCAAGGCGGCCGACGTCGTTGGCCGATGGGCGAGGGACATCCTTCCCGAGGTGGAGTCCAGATGGATTTCCGCCTATGCCGAGGTCGTGCGGACAGGCAAGCCTCGGCGCTTTGAGGATTTCAACGAAATGCTCGACAAGCATGTCGAAGTATTGGCCTTCCGGCCCCAGCCCGGGCGTTTCGCCTGCCTTGTCCAGGACGTCACCGACCGCAGGAAACTCGAGGTCCGCCTCGTGCAGGCCCAGAAGATGGAGGCGGTGGGACAGCTGGCGGGCGGCGTGGCCCACGATTTCAACAATATCCTGACTGCGATCATGATGCATTTGAGCCTCCTGCAGATGGGGCCCGGCGTGACACCGGACATCGCCGCCTCGCTCAAGGAACTCGAGGGCGACGCAAAGCGGGCGGCCAACCTGACCCGCCAGCTGCTGATGTTCAGCAGAAAACAGCTCATGCGAGTGCGTCCGGTCGGGATCAAGGATGTCCTGGGCGACCTGCTGAAGATGCTGCGGCGGCTGCTCGGCGAACACATCGACCTGGTGTTTGAGGCGAGCGCGGAGGCCCAATGGATTGAGGCCGACCCGGGGATGATCGAACAGGTGGTCATGAATCTTTCGGTAAACGCACGCGACGCAATGCCCGCCGGCGGCCGCCTGACGATAGGCACGCGGATGGTGGGCCTGACGGAGTCGGAGGCTGCCGAAAGGGCGGGCGCCCGCCCGGGGAGGTTCCTGTGCATGACCATCAGCGACACCGGCACGGGCATGGGTGCGGACACGATGAAGCACATTTTTGAACCCTTCTTCACGACGAAGGCCCCCGGAAAGGGCACCGGCCTTGGGCTCGCCACGGCCTATGGAATCATCAACCAGCACCGCGGATGGATCTCCGTGGAAAGCGCCATTGGCCTGGGCACGACCTTTCGCGTTTATCTTCCGGAGTGCGCCGTCCCCGCCGAAGCCGAAAGCCCGGGGCCGTCCGACCCGATTCCCGGCGGGACCGAAAGCGTGCTCGTGGTCGAAGACGAGGCCGGGCTGCGGCGGATGGTCACCGGAACGCTGCGGCTGTTGGGCTATCGGGTGCTGGAAGCGCCCAACGGCAGGGAGGCCATGGAACTTTGGAATGCGCACGCGGCCGAGATCTCCCTGCTCTTCACCGACATGATAATGCCTGGGGGCATATCGGGCCTGGCCCTCGCACGGCGACTCTGGGTGGAAAAGGCGGGGTTGCGCGTGATTATATCAAGCGGCTATAGCGAGCAGCTGCTCGAAGCGGATCCCAAACAGGAGCCGCGATTGGAGTTCCTTCCCAAGCCATACACAGCCGAACAATTGGCGGCCGCAGTGAGAAAGTGTATCGACGCGAAATGGTGATCGGGTCATATACCTGGCGTGGAAAGCGCACCGCGAACGAAGATTCTGCTCGTGGACGATCATCGTATTGTCCGCCAGGGCGTAAGGCTGCTCCTCGAACAGGCCGGCGGCCTGGAGGTTGTCGGCGATGCCGCCGACTGCGTCGAGGCCCTGGCCAAGGCCGGCGAACTCAGGCCGGACGTTGTCGTGCTGGACATCCATATGCCGTTGGTCGACGGATTCGAGACCTGTCGCCGGCTGACCGACCAGAATTCTCCGCCGAAGGTCGTGGTTCTTTCGTCCGATTTTGAGACCGAATCAGCCCAGCGCGCACTCAGATCCGGGGCTTCCGGCTATGTCCTGAAGGAGGCGGCCGGTGAGGAGCTGGTCCAGGCAATCCGCATCGTAATGGCCGGCCGACTTTATTTGTGCCCGGAAATCACGACAAAGCTGATCCGTGCCGGCGGCTTCCAGGATAACCTGGGGGACGTTCCCAAATTGTCGGCGAGGGAAAGCGAGCTGCTCCGGCTGATCGCGGCGGGCCTGAGAAACAAGGAGATTGCGGCAAAGTTGGAGCTGAGCATAAAGGCGGTTGAGGCAAATCGATCGCGACTGATGGCGAAACTGGGCTGCAAGAGCCTGGCCGAGCTGGTCCGGTTCGCCGTGCGCGAGGGCATCGCCCCGGTCTGAGAGGGCATTCGGTAGGGTTTTCCCTACACGGGGCGCGGGTTAATTGCCGGAACTTTCGGGCAATTCCGCATACTGCCGGCACCGGGCGGGACGATGTAACCTTCCATGGGAATATTGCGTAACGAATCAACGCTGCGCCGCACCCGGGCCGCCAACCCGGGGCGCCCGGCCCCCCGCCCCTTTTCCCGCCGATGACCGCCATGAGAAGAACGATCCTGACCGTGGATGACGCCTCGACCCTTCGGAAGGTGATTTCCCTGACACTCCATGGAGCGGGTCACGATGTGCTCGAGGCCGAGGATGGCGTCGCCGCCCTCAGCCTGCTGGGGCAACGGAAAGTCGACCTGATCATCACGGACGTCCACATGCCCCGCATGGACGGCATCGAGTTCACGCGCCAGGCCCGTCTTCTGCCGGGCTCCCGGACCACGCCGATCCTGCTCCTGACCACCGAGTCGGACCCGACCGTCAAGGCCCGCGGACGCGCCGCAGGCGCCACCGGCTGGATCGTCAAACCCTTCAAGCAGGACGAACTCATCGCCGTCGTCGCGAAGGTCCTGCCGAATTGAGCCAACCTTAGTCCCCATCGACCGCCATGACTGACAAACTCCAGCAGCAATTGATCAACGACCTGCTCATCGAGAGCTTCGAGGGCCTGGATCGCTTCGACCGGGAGCTCCTGACCCTGGAAAACGGGGCCGCGGGCCCCGAGACGATGAACACGATTTTCCGCGTCATCCACACGATCAAGGGCACCGCAGGCTGCCTGGGGCTCGGGAAGATAGAATCCACGGCGCATGTCGGCGAGAGCCTCCTCAGTCTGCTCCGCGACGGAAAACTTCATCCGACGTCGGAGATGGTCACCGCGCTCCTCGAGCTTTCCGACGCCCTGCGGGGCATGCTTCGGAACCTTGAGGCTTCCGGAAGCGAAGGGCAGGCCGACCACAGCGCGATGCTCGCGAAACTCAACGCCATGCAGGCCGCGCCCAGTCCGGCCGCGGCTCCCGTTCCCGCCAGGCCCGCGGCCTTCGGCCTGTTCGAAGGGCCGGGGAACGACCAATCCGAACACCCGGGCCAGCCGAGGTCCCCTGAGGGGGAACCGACCGCGGGCGGGCGCGCCTCGGTCTCCGACAGCGCCATACGGGTCGACGTCGGGCAGCTCGACAAGCTCATGAACCTGGTGGGAGAGCTCGTCCTTTCCCGCAACCAGATCATGCAGAACGCGGCTCACCCCGACCCGGCGGCCCTTCTGATCGCATCCCAGCGCCTCAATCTGATCACCACGGAGCTGCAGGGCAGCGTCATGAAGACCCGGATGCAGCCCATCGGCAACATCTGGACAAAGTTCCCCCGGATAGTCCGGGACTTGTCCCAGGAACTCGGCAAAAGGACGAATCTGGTGATGGAGGGCCAGGAAACCGAGCTCGACCGAACGATCATCGAGGCGATCAAGGATCCGCTCACGCACATCGTGCGCAACGCCATCGACCACGGGCTCGAGCTTCCCGCCGCCCGGGCCACGGCGGGCAAACCCGAGGAGGGCCGACTGGTCCTGCGCGCCTTCCACGAGGGCGGCCAGGTCAACATCGAGTTCAGCGACGACGGGCTCGGCATCGACACGACCCGCGTCAAATCCAAGGCCGTGGAACGCGGGTTGATCACAGCCGACCAGGCCGCGCGCATGGGCGAACGCGAGGCGTTCAACCTCATCTTCCTGCCGGGCTTCTCAACCGCCGAGAAGGTGACCACGATCTCGGGACGCGGCGTGGGCCTGGATGTGGTGAAGACCAACATCGAAAAGATCGGAGGATCCGTCGACATCCACAGCAACGTCGGGGCCGGCACAACGGTCAAGATCAAGATACCGCTGACTCTGGCCATCATCCCCGCGCTCATGGTGACGAGCGGAGGCGAACGCTTTGCGATACCCCAGGTGAGCCTTCTGGAACTTGTCCGGCTGGACGGTGAGGACGCCCGGAAGAAGATCGAGACGGTCTACAACGCCCCGGTCTATCGGCTGAGGGGGCTGCTGCTGCCGCTCGTCGACCTCAACCGCGATCTTGGGTTGGAGTCGAAGGCGGGCGCCGGCGCGGTCGTCAACATCGTGGTGGTGCAGGCCGACGGCCGGCAGTTCGGCCTGGTCGTCGACGCGATCAACGACACGGAGGAGATCGTGGTCAAGCCCCTGGGGAAGCAGCTCAAGAGCATCTCTTGTTTTGCCGGGGCGACGATCATGGGCGACGGCCGGGTGGCGCTCATCCTCGACGTCCTGGGAGTCGCGCAGCACGCGAGCATCATCTCCGAGGTGCGCGACCACGGCGTTTCAAACGAGGGCAAAAGCCAGGAGCAGGGCGACGCCCGCCAGACGCTCCTTCTCTTCAGGGCCACCAAGGACGGCTGCATGGCCATTCCGCTTTCGATGGTTGCACGCCTGGAGGAGTTTCCAAGGAAGGCTGTCGAGAGGACCGGCGGCCAGGAGGTTGTCCAGTACCGCGGCCAGATCATGCCCCTGATCCATGTCTCCCGCTACGTCGCGGGCGGCGTGGACGAGCCCGACGCCGGGCAGGATCCCCTGCAGGTGGTCGTCTACTCCGACCAGGGGCGCAGCGTCGGCCTCGTCGTCACCCAGATCAGCGACATCGTGCACGAGGCGCTCACCGTCAAGCGGTCCTCGGCCCGCGACGGCATCCTGGGCTCGGCGGTCATCCAGAAGCGGGTCACCGACCTGCTCGACGTTCCCAGCATAATACTCAAGGCCGACTCCGGCCTTGTCCAAACAGGCTCAAACTAAGCCCGCATCCCATGAGCGATCATCAGCAGTTCTGCACCTTCTTCCTCAAGGATCTCATCTTCGGCGTCGAGGTGCTGAAGATTCAGGAGGTCATCCGCTACCAGGAAATGACGCCCGTGCCCCTCGCCCCGGCGATGGTCAACGGGCTGATAAACCTGCGCGGCCAGATCGTCACCGCCATCGACCTGCGAAACCGGCTTGCCATGCCGCCCCTTCCGGAAGGGGAGCTGCCCATGAATGTCGTCATTCGGACCGAGGACGGCGCTGTCAGCCTGCTTGTCGACGAGATCGGCGACGTGGTCGAGATCGACTCGGCGGGCTTTGAGCCGCCTCCCGAGACCCTGCGGGGAATCGCCCGGGAGCTGGTCGACGGCGTGTACAAGCTGAAGAGCGGCCTCCTGCTGATCCTCAACACGGCCAAGACCGTCAACTTCACCGCCGCCTCCGTGGCCGACCCAAGCGCACCCCAGCAGGCGGCCTGACCCCCAATCCACCCATCCAGCCAGAATCCATATCAGACCATGAAACTCACAAACCCGATCCTCAGCAACACCCGCACCTCCGGCAACGGCCGCAGCGGCGTCAAGAACGGCCACAGCGCCCCACAGCAAGACCAGGAAATCACCGAGCTCCGCGGCAAGCTTGCCGCCATCGACAAGGCTCAGGCCGTCATCGAGTTCAATCTCGACGGAACCATCGTCACGGCGAACGACAACTTCCTCAAGACGCTGGGCTATGCGCTCGACGAGATCAAGGGTCGCCACCACAGCATCTTTGTGGAGCCGGCCTATCGTGAAAGCGGCGAGTACCGGCAATTCTGGCGCGACCTCAACGACGGCAAGTTCCAGGCCGCTGAGTACAAGCGGATCGGCAAGGGCGGCAGGGAGGTCTGGATCCAGGCAAGCTACAACCCGATCTTCGACGCGGACGGGAAGCCGTTCAAGGTCGTGAAGTTTGCCACCGACGTGACCGCGACCAAGATGAAGAACGCGGATTACCAGGGCCAGATCGCCGCGGTGGGCAAGGCGCAGGCCGTGATCGAGTTCAATCTCGACGGCACCGTCATCACCGCCAACGAGAACTTCCTGAAGACGCTCGGCTACGAGCTCGACGAGATCAAGGGCCGCCACCACAGCATGTTCGTCGAGACCGCCTACCGCGAGAGCAATGAATACCGCCAGTTCTGGCGGGATCTCAACGATGGCAGGTATCAGGCGGCCGAGTACAAGCGGATCGGGAAGGGCGGCAAGGAGGTCTGGATCCAGGGCAGCTACAACCCGATCCTCGACCTAAACGGGAAGCCGTGCAAGGTGGTGAAATTCGCGACCAACATCACCGGCCGCAAGCGCAGCGAACAGGCCATCAGCCTCGTCCAGGCGATCATCGAGTTCAACCTCGACGGCACCGTCATCACCGCCAACGAGATTTTCCTCAAGACGATGGGCTACGCCTTTGAGGAGGTGAGGGGCCGCCACCACAGCCTGTTCGTCGACGCCGCCTACCGCGAAAGCGCCGAATACCGGCAGTTCTGGCGGGACCTCAACGACGGGAAATTCCAGGCCGCCGACTACAAGCGGATCGCCAAGGGCGGGCGGGAGGTCTGGCTGCAGGCCATCTACAACCCGATCTTCAACGAGGACGGCAAACCCTACAAGGTCGTGAAGAACGCCATCGACATCACCGCCCGGATGAAGGCGGAGGAGGGTCTCAAGGTGACCATAGCGGCGGTCAACGCCAACTCCCAGTCCCTGGCCTCGGCCGCCGAGGAACTGACAGCAACGAGCCAGCAGATGAGCTCCAATTCCGAGGAGACCTCGACGCAGGCGAACGTCGTGGCCGCCGCATCGGAACAGGTCAGCAAGAATGTCGCCACCGTCGCGACGAGCGCCGAGGAGATGAGCGCGAGCGTCAAGGAGATCGCGAAGAACGCGAATGAGGCCGCCAAGGTCGCCACCGCCGCCGTCAGGGTGGCGGAGGAGACCAACCAGACGGTCACCAAGCTCGGAGCGAGCAGCATGGAGATCGGCAAGGTGATCAAGGTCATAACGTCGATCGCACAGCAGACGAACCTGCTGGCCCTGAACGCCACGATCGAGGCGGCCCGCGCCGGCGAGGCGGGCAAGGGGTTCGCCGTCGTCGCCAACGAGGTGAAGGAACTCGCCAAGCAGACCGCCGCGGCCACCGAGGACATCAGCCAGAAGATCGAGGCGATCCAGGCCGACACCAAGGGAGCCGTGACCTCGATCAGCGAGATCGGAAAGGTGATCGTGCAGATCAACGACATATCCAACACGATCGCCAGCGCCGTGGAGGAGCAGTCCGCCACCACCAATGAGATCGCCCGCAACGCCTCCGAGGCGGCCAAGGGCAGCACGGAAATCTCCAAGAACATCACGCAGGTCTCGGAGGCCGCCAAGAACAGCAGCGTGGGCGCCAACAACACGCTCACGGCATCGACCGAGCTGGCCAAGCTGGCGGCCAACCTCAAGGCGATCGTCGCACAGACCAAATTCTGAGGTGCCGCCGGCAATCGGCGCCTCGAGACCCCGAGCATCCCCCGGAGGAGCGAATCACCTCCGGGGGATTGCAGCCCCCCCGGCGGGGCGGGCCCGTGTTTCCCCATGAAGATACTCATCATAGACGACTCGAAGGCCATGCGGACGTTCCTGCGCTTCCTTGTGCAGGAGCTCGCATTCGAGTCCGTTGAGGCCGAGGACGGCTGCCAGGGGATCGAGGCGCTCAAAGCCGACCCTGGGTTTGAGGCGGCCCTGGTCGACTGGGACATGCCCCGGATGAACGGCCTGGAATTCGTGCGGGCGGTGCGCGGCAACAGCGCGTTCGACAACCTGAAGATCATGATGGTGACAACCCAAACGTCCATGGAACACGTGGCCCAGGCGCTCGCGGCCGGGGCCACGGACTTTCTCATGAAACCCGTCAGCAAGGAATCGCTCGAGGAGAAGCTGCTCGTCCTCGGCGTCCTCCGATAGGCAGGTGGCACCGGTCGGCACTCCATCATCATGAGCAAAATCCGCGTATTGGTTGTCGATGATGCGGTCGTGATGCGCCGGATGATCACGGAGTCCCTCGGCCGCGACCCGAACATTGAGGTCGTCGGCGCCGCTGCGCATGGCCGGATCGCCCTCGCCAAGATCCCACAGGTCAATCCCGATGCTGTAACGCTGGATATCGAGATGCCCGAGATGGACGGCCTTGCGACCCTCAAGGAGATACGAAGGTTCTATCCGAAGCTGCCGGTGATCATGTTCAGCACGCTTACGCTGCGGGGAGCGGCGGCGACCCTGGATGCGCTGGCGGCCGGCGCCAGCGACTACGTTACAAAACCCGGCAACATCGGGAGCATCATCGAGGGACTCGAGCGCCTGGAGCAGGAGCTGGTTCCAAAGATCAAGCTCCATTGCCGGCGCCTTCTGGAACCGGGGCCCTTCAGGATTCCGACCGCCGCCGAGACTCCCGCCGCCGCCGCTGCGCCGCCGCCGGCCCGTCCTCCCTGCGCCGTTCCGGTCGAACTAGTCTGCATCGGCACCTCCACCGGCGGGCCCAACGCCCTCGCGGAGGTTTTCGGGTCCATACCCAGGAATTTCCCGGTGCCAATCGTCATCGTGCAGCATATGCCGGTTCTCTTCACAAAGATGCTGGCCGAGCGATTGGACCAGCTCGGCTCGGTTCGCTTTCAGGAGGGGACGGAGGGCGAGGCGCTCAAGCCGGGCTGCGCCTACATCGCCCCCGGCGGGCAGCATATGGAGGTGCGGCGCGAGGGAACGAGGCTGGGATTGCGCCTCAACAACGGAACCCCGGAAAACTCGTGCCGCCCGGCCGTCGACGTGCTTTTCCGAACGGTGGCCGACGCCTGCGGCCCGGCGGCGCTCGCCGTGATCATGACCGGGATGGGACAGGACGGCCTCAGGGGCAGCCGCAATATCCGGGAGCGCGGCGGCCTGGTGCTGGCCCAGGACGAGGCTTCAAGCGTGGTCTGGGGGATGCCCGGATACGTGGTGCAGGCCGGACTGGCCGACCGCGTGCTCCCTCTGAAGGAGATCGGCGGGGCGATGGGGCGCCTGGTTTCCCCGCGCCGTCCAATGGTCGTGCCGCCCATGCAACTCAAAGCCTCCTAGCCATGGCCGCAATCACCACAGTCGACTTTGATTTCATAAGCGACCTCGCCTACCGCACCGCCGCGATCGTGCTGGAACGCGGCAAGGAATACCTGATCGAATCGCGGCTGGGACCGCTGGCAAGGAGGGAGGGCTTCTCGTCGCTGGCGGAACTCATCGCGACGATCCGGGAGGGCAGGGCGAAGGCCGACCTCGGCGCCAAGGCCGTGGACGCCCTGACCACCAACGAAACCTACTTCTTTCGCGACTTCCATCCGTACGAGGCGCTCCGCAAGACCATCCTGCCCGACCTGATCGCCCGGCGCGGTACGCAGCGCAGGCTGACGATCTGGTCGGCGGCGTGCTCCACGGGGCAGGAGCCGTTCAGCGTGGCGATGCTTCTCCGGGAGCATTTTCCCCAGCTTGCCGATTGGAACGTCGACATCATCGCGACGGACTATTCTCCAACGGTGCTGGCCCAGGCGGCCGCCGGCCGGTACAACCAGATTGAGGTCAACCGCGGGCTGCCCGCTCCCTACCTGGTGAAGTACTTTACCAAGGCGGAAGACAGCTGGATCATCCGGGACGATATCCGGCGGATGGTGCAATTCCGGCCGATCAATCTTGTGCGTCCGTGGCCGATCCTGCCGCCCTGCGACCTCGTCTTCATCCGCAACGTGATGATCTATTTCGACGTCGCGACGAAGAAGGCGATCCTCGAAAAGATACGGAACTGCCTGTTGCCCCACGGCACCCTTTTCCTCGGAACGGCGGAGACTACGATCAATCTGGATTCCAACTGGGCGCCGGTCTCCCACGGCCCGGCGGTGGTGTACCGAATCGCCGCCAACCTTCCAACCCCGACACCGCCATGAGCCCGACGGTCCTGGTCGTCGACGATATGGCGAGCGTGCGCCTCTGCCACATGAGCCTCCTCAAGAGGAAGGGGTACCAATGCATCGCCGCGTGCGACGGCGCCGAGGCCCTGGAAAGGCTGCGCACCCAGCTTGTGAATCTGGTGCTGCTCGACCTGATGATGCCCAACATCGACGGCGAGGAGTTCATCAAACAGGCCCGCGCGCTGCCGGGCATGGCGTCGCTGCCCATCCTCGTCATCACCTCGGAGGCTTCCCCCGAATGGATCGAACGCCACGGGGGAACGGGGGGCGTCGCCGTATTGTCCAAGCCGTTGATGCCGGCCGACCTGTTGCAGGGTGTGCAACGGACGCTCCCGCAGCCGGATGCCTGCCTTGCAGATCGGACAGCGGCACAGGCTCATGAAGCCAAATAAGCCATGGCATCGGTGGCTCCGGTTCGCGCGAGGCCTTGCGGCCTGGAGGCGGATCGGCCGGCTTGGGCCGGAGCTGGAGGCCCATTGCGGTGAATTGCTGCGGTTTGGCCGGGAGTCGGACAGGGAATTCACGGCCCTCGCCGAGGGGCTGACGGGACTGAACTCGGAAATGGAGGAACTGCGCGCGCAGAACGCGAAGCTCGATCAGATTCTCCAGGACCAGGACGAGGAGCGCGCGCTGGCATCGGCGTCCGGGGTCTACAGGCGATCCGTCGACCTGGTGCACGCGAGCATGGGTCTGTCGGTCGCCGAGGAGGAGCAGATGGAGGAGATCGAGCAAAGGCTGCTCGCGAACCGGGAGCGGTTCGTCAAGAACATCATGGTCTTCAGGGTGCTGGTCATGTTTGTGCGCACCGAGAGCGCCAGCCTCAGCTCGGAAAACCAGAGCACCTTTTCCGTCGTGGCCGCGGACATCGCGGACATGGTGCGAAAGATGAGCGAGGTCTCGGTCACCGCGTTTGGCAAGATTGAGTCCGTGGTTGCCGAAGGGGTGGCCGGCCGGGCCGAGCTTCTGGAGCTGCAGGCGGACCTCCAGCAGCGGGCGCAGTGCAGCGTCGGCCTGCTGCAGGAGGAAATGGCGAGGATCAAGGCCGCAATCGCGCCCTGCGCCGAAAGCAGCCGCTGCGTCTCGGGAATGCTTGCCGATGCCGGAACGGGGACCACCCGCATCCTGACCGCCCTTCAGTACCAGGATATCGTCCGCCAGCAGCTTGAACATATCGTCGCGGGATTCGGCGACATCATCGGACTCATGGGGGAGAGCCGGGGCGGCAAGGGCAGGTGCGATCTCGCCTATCTGCACCACGCGATTCGATTGCAGCAAAACCACCTGCGCATGTCCCGGGAGAGCATTGAAAAGGCGGGAAGGGAGGTGACGGATGGCCTTTTGGAGCTTCTCCGGACAGGGGAGGCGATCGTGGCCAGCCTTGACCGGATGGAGGCCCTGACCGATGCCGCGTTTCGCGACAGCCAGCTCGCGGAGTTGTTCAAGGCCGAGACCGGGCGCCTGGTGCAGATTGCCGGCCAAAGCGACCGGACGAACCGGCGCATCACCCGGCTTGTCGAGGAAATCGAGAAGTTCGCCCGCGTCATGTCCCAGGAAATCACAAGCCAGGAATACGAGGTGCGCCTGGTCGCCCTGAACGCCCAGGTTGCGGCGGCGCGGCTGTCCTCGGCGGGCGCCCTGAACCGGCTGGCGGAGGAGATCAGCCGTCTTTCGGACAGCACAGCCGAATTGACCCGGACCATGTCCCGCGAATTGGGTGACACCCTGGCGCAGCTTCAGAGGAAGAAGGGCGAATCAGGGGAGATCCGGCTGACTTTGGGCCGGGAGGAGGGCGAATTGAAGGCGGGGACGGCGGAGGCCTGCGCCAAGCTGGAGCGCCTGAATGACCGGGTCCGGGGCGGAACATCGGAGGTGGGTAGAAAGTTCAGCGTGGTATATGACGAAGTCGGGGCCCTCCTTCCCGCCTTGAAATTCCCCTCCATGATAGCGCAATGCTACGGGCCCGCCGAAAGCCTGTGCGAGCGCCTGTTGGCGGCCACCGCGGAATTCGCCCATTCGGAAGACTTGAGCGACGAGGCCGTCGAGCGCCTGGATGCGCACAAGAGCAACTACACCATGCACCGCGAACATCAGGTGCACGCCGATGTGCTTGGCGCCCCAGGGTCCGGCGCGCCGTCGGCGCCCTCGGCGGAGCTGGAGCTGTTCGCAGACTTGACCCTACCCGCCGATCCGCCGGCCGTCCCGGCCGGCGGATCGGGCGCGGAGGCCGCAAACAATGGAGTCGAATTGTTTTGAAAGGCAGCTTTCCCGGGCGGTTGAACACAGCACGGCTTCCGTCGTTGTCACCGACGCGATGGGGAGGATCGAGTATGTCAATCCCGGCTTCGCCTCCACCACCGGTTACACGGCCGAGGAGGTGATTGGCCGCAACCCCCGGCTGCTTCAGTCAGGAAAACACGCACCGGAGTTTTACAGCCGGATGTGGTCGACAATCCTGGCCGGCGGCAACTGGCGGGGAGAGATTCTCAACAGGCGAAAGAACGGCGAGCTGTTCTGGGAGCAGGCCACGATCTCAGCCGTGCCCGACGAACACGGCAGGATCACCCATTTCATCGCGGTCAAGGAGGACATCACCGACAGGAAACGGGTTGAAGACCAGCTCCTGGAGTCCAATGCCCGCCTGCAACAGACAAATGCGCAGCTGGAGCGCGCGCTCGCCCAGGCAAGGGACCTCGCGATCGCCGCGGATGCCTCAAACCGTGCGAAGAGCGCGTTCCTGGCGAGCATGAGCCACGAACTGCGCACGCCCTTGAACGCAATCCTCGGCGTGGCGAGCACCCTGGGAGCCGACACTGCCAAGGACGACCTCGCCCAGTGCTCCGCGCTCATAGTCGAGAGCGGCAACAACCTCCTGGGCATCATCGAGGAGATTCTCGATTATTCCGGGTTGCAGGCGGGGAAGGCCACGCTCGAGGCGAAACCGTTCGAACTGCGGGGAGTGGTGAATCATTGCCTGCTCCTGGCGGAGGAGATGGCCCGGCCAAAGGGTCTTGAAGTCAGCCATCGCATGGGCCTGAACGTTCCGCCGACCATTGTCGGCGATTCGCGGCGGATACGGCAGATTCTGCTGAACCTGCTGGCCAATGCGGTCAAGTTCACCGACCTGGGCCGGGTGCATCTGGGCATCTCGGCGCGGGCGCTGTCCGGCGGGACCTGCCGGCTCGTATTCACCGTTTCCGACACTGGGGTGGGGATATCCCCCGAGGGAATCACCCGGCTCTTCCAGCCATTCTCCAGGATCAGGAACGAGCTGACGGCCGCTGCTTCGGGGACGGGCCTTGGACTGGCGATCTCGCGATCGTTTGCCCAGATGATGGGGGGCGATATCATTGTCCGCAGCCGGCCAAACCGGGGCACGACGTTTCGCTGCGCCGTAACTGTGGGCGCAAACGGGAGCGAGGCCGGGCTTTTGGACGACAGTCCCGAGCCTGCCACGACTGGAAAAAAACCTTTGACAGCCGATGGCGGCCGAAGCCTGACCTCATCCCGGGAGACGCCGGCGGCCGCGGAAGGAAGCCCGGGCCCGGACGGAGGATCGCAGATTCTCGGCCGCCGCCTGCCCCTGCGAATTCTTGCCGCGGACGACATCAAGACGAACAGGGATATGCTCAAACTATTCCTGCGGAAACTGGGATACGGGGTGGTCCTGGTCAACGACGGCAGCGAAGTGCTCGCTGCCCTGCGGGAGGCTGCTTACGATTTGGTGCTGCTCGACGTGCACATGCCTGTGATGGACGGCCTCACGACGGCGCGCACGGTGATTCAACTCCACCCCCGGGCCTCGGAGCGACCCAAGCTGGTTGCCCTCACCGCAAACGCCCTCCCAGGGGACCGTGAAACCTGCCTCGCTGCGGGCATGGATGACTACCTCAGCAAGCCCGTTATTCCCAAGGACATTGAAACCTGTTTCCTACGGCTGTTTTCGAAGGGCCAGGGCGCACCGGCGGCATTGCAATCGCAACCAGCTGCCGCGGAGGCGCCGTGCCTGGACCTCGCCTACTTTGAAAGCGTGTTTCCCGGGCTTGCGAGCGGCGAGGACCTGGCGGCCGTGATGGAGATGCAGGCCGCCGCCGCCGACGACTATCGACGCGTCCGGGCGCGCCTTTCCGAAGCATGCGCAGCCAGGGATTGCGCTGCGCTGGCGGAGTGCGCCCACGCGTTGAAAGGATGCTTCGCCTCCCTCGGATGGGCCAGGACCGCCCGGCTGTGTGCCGAGACTGTCGCCCTTGCACGAAATGGCGAATTCGACCAATGGGACACCTGGCCGGGGGAGCTGGAACAGTGCATCGCGGCATCCAGGGAGGCCATGGAGAGCCATCTCGCCAGCATTGCCGGGTTCGGATCGCCAGTCACGGCGTGACTCGGTGGACTGGGTCAAATAACCGCCACGGCCTCCATCTCAACGAGGAGGTTGCTCCGGCAGACGTCGGCGAGCACGCACACCTTGGGGAGGGCGGGCACCCGAAGCAGGCGCATGGCCCGCTCCCAGCCCTCCCAGGCGTCGCGGTTCTTGCAGAACAGGGTCGCCGACGTTATGTTGTGGATGCCGCCGCCCTGTTCCTCGAGGATTGCGGCAATGCTCATAAGGGTCTCCAGGCTCTGGTGCTCGGCGTCGCCCAGGTGGGTGCTCGCCCCCGCAGTATTGATGCTGGCGGTTCCGGAGATATGGACG
>Ga0302320_10010455_pt1 | contig 19769 bp, 11 predicted proteins | sample Bog_T0_3_FD_202130 | JGI IMG/M metagenome (GOLD analysis project Ga0302320, IMG submission 202130) | Peat permafrost microbial communities from Stordalen Mire near Abisko, Sweden - Bog_T0_3 | ecosystem: Environmental > Terrestrial > Soil > Wetlands > Peat | place: Sweden: Abisko, Stordalen Mire... | reverse complement strand
CTTGAGGAGCTGGAGCCAGCCCCACATGCGGTCTCGCTCGAAGCAAGGCGGGAGCGTCCGGAAGACGGGGGTGACGTTGGTGAAGGAGACGAGCGATGGAGAACCCGGCGTGCTCACGCTCACGTCGCCCACACCGAGCTTCTCGGGGCGCTCGCCGTCGGTCACGTGGACCTCGACGCGAGCGTTCTCCGCGCCCTCGGCGTGCGGTCCCTCGAAGGTGAGCGAGACGACCGGGTCGTGTCCGAGCACCGACGCGCGGCGCTCGATGGAGTGGAACGTCTGCGGGGCGCCATCGGGGTCAACGATCGGGGGCGTGAACGCGGCGAAGGGCACGGTCTCGCGGATCTTGTGATCACGCCCGACGACCAGCACCCTCCCGATGGTGTGGACCTGGGCGCCAGGGCGCGGCAGCACAACGGGGCACCTTCGCCCCCGCACCGGGAGCGGCAGCGGATCGTTGAGGCGCTGCACGTTGAGCGCCGGCACGCAGTGCAGGCGCACGGTGTCGAGGTCGAGCCGAATCGAGCGCGCGACCGGGGCTGCGAGACGAAGCACGATGTCGAGCCGGCCACGCTCCGCAGCGAGCGTCGCTGCCCGATCGATGTGCGGGACATCCACGAACGCGAAGAACGCGGGACGCGCGAAGTACTGGCGGAGCGCGACGACCTCGGCGTGCTCCGTCTCCTCGAGCGTCGGCCCCACGGCAGCGAGCGTGCCCGGGAGCAGGGAAACGCTGCGGCCAGCGCCGTCGGTCGCGAGGATCTCACGCGTACCGCGCAGGAGCGCGCTCCGCGCGTCGAGCGCCATCGGCGTCGGCCCCGCGAAGAAGAGCCGCAGCGCGCTGTCGCGAGCGAGGCCGTCGAGCTTCGCTCCCTTGTTGAGGACGAGGCCGAGGCGCAGCTCGCGCCGCTCGCCTTGGAGCTCGACTCTCTCGAGGCGCCAGGGGCGCACATCCGCGCTCGACGTCGATCGGAAGATGCACGGGCCGCCATCGATCGGGCGACTCGCGAACGGCGCTCCGGCGGGGACGACCAGCGGCGCCGCCATGTTCGGTGCCGGGCGGAGCTCCAGGATCGTGGCGCACGGTAGCGGCCGAAGTAGCGAAGGCAGGATGCTTTCGATCACCGGGTGGATGACTTCCGGCAGGTCGTCGTCGAGTCGCTGCCGGAGCCGCGCGAACACGAACGCCGCGCTCTCGAGCAGCCGCGAGACGGCGGGGGAGGCGTCCCGCCCGAGAAGGGGCGCGTCCTCGGGGTACTTGCGCGCGAGCTCGCCCGCGTGGTCGTAGAGATAGTCAAGCTCGGAGGCGTAGTCGTCGCGCAGCGTCACTCGACCGTCCGATCTTCGCTGAGGGGCGGGAACGCGACGGTGCGACCGTTCCCTGTGAAGCGCACGGTCGTGCGCGCAAAGGAGTTCAGCGAGCACTCGTGGGCGAAGAGCTGGGCGAGCACACGCGCGAACAGGATTGCCTCGCCCTCACTGTCGAACGCGCGCTCGGCCAGCTCGAGGAGCACGTCGCTGCCGCGCGCGACGCCGCGCTCGATCGGGTGCGTCGCCGCCCGCATCGTCACCGCGGCAATCGCCTCGAGCCGCTGCGCGTGCGCGCGCGCGGCCTGGCGGTCGGCGGTGCGATGGAGATTCAGCGCGTGGAGGAGCGTCCGCAGGGAGTCGGCGCGCGCGATCGGACGTGTCGTGAGCCCGAGGAGGGCGAGCGTCCTCCAGCGCAGGTCGTCCGCGAGCGGCGCCGGCCGGTACGGCGTGACGGCGACGATGTTCCGGAAGGTGCAGGAGGGCGGCGACCACGGCGTCGCGATCCGCACGTCGCCCACGCCGAGCGTGCTCGGGAGGCTTCTGTTCGTCGCCCACACGTCGAGGGTGAGGACGTCGAGCTCGGGCGGCTCGGGAGCGTCGGCCGCGACCTCGAGCTCGAGGCTCAGGTCGGCCGCGCGCCCCGGATCGGGCGCCGCGCGATGGAGCGTGTAGAAGACTCCTCGAAGCGCGCCCGGGGTGCCGTCGAAAGCGGCCCCCTCGGCGATCTCCGCGCGCTCGCCGGAGCGCTGACGCGTGGTCACACGGCGCACCCCGTAGACCTCGGCGTGCGCGGGGGGGTAGCCGGCGGGGCGCAGCACGTGCGAAGGGCGCTCGAGCGCGACCCGCAAGGGGTCCGTCGTCGTGCCGAAGGTGTTCGACACGGGGAAGCAGTTCGTGCGGAACGACTCGCGCGTCACTTGGACCGAGGCCGGCAGCGGCGTCTCGAACCGGAGGCGCAGGGTGTGCCGCGGGGCTGCGGGCGTCGGGGGCGCGCGATCGCCCTCGATCTCGAGGAACGCGAACTTCGTCGGGAGGATCAGAAGCTCGCGCACGAGGCGGTAGCCAGGATGCTCGAGCCGCTCTTCGGGAAGGAGCGCTTCGGAGGCGCGCAGGCCCCAGCGGCGGAGCGCCGAGCGGGGGACCTCGACAGTGTGCTCGCCCGAGACGAGCTCGATCGCGGCGACGCGTTCCTCGATCGACGACAGGAGCGTGAGCGCGCTTCGCGGCTCTCCGGCGATGTGCAGCCGAAGGGGGAGAGGGGACGGCAGCACGAGGCTCTCTCGTCCCTGGAGGGGGGCAAGCACGATCTCGAGCGACTGCCCGCGCTCGGTGGACCAGGCGAGGCGGGCGTCCTCAACCCGCCAGGGATCGAGCCGGACGGGCGCGTGGGCGCGGAAGCGGGCGCGCGTGCCCTCGACGGCGACTCCCTCAAACTCGAGCCCGGGGGGGAAGGAGCGCCGCTCGCGCGCGGCGGTCCCCGTCGGCACCACCTCGACGATTGTGGATGCGGGAAACGGGCGGAGAAGCTCGGGGAAGAGCAGATCGGCGAAGTGAACGGCCGCACGGGGCGCCGTCGCATCGAGCACGCGCTCGACCCGAGCCGCCAGAACGGTCAGGCCGTGGGCTACGGCTTCGACGGCGGGGTTCCGAAGGGGGCGCCCGAGGTTCGCGGCGATCGTCGGGAACGCCCGCGCAAACGCCTCGCGTCCGTCATCCTGAAGGTCGAGCAGCCGGGTCATCGCCGCGCGAGCCTACCGTATCGCGCGGGCGGGTTGATACGCGCCTCACGAGGAACTCGACCATCGCGAAAGCGCGACGCGAGTATGCTGAGCGCCGCCGAAATGAGACGCGCCCTGATCACCGTTGCCCTCTCTGTCTTGGGAGTCGGCTGCCGGCGTCCCACCGATCTGCCGAGCCTCGACGCGGGTGTCCCAGCGAACGTGTCGGAGACGGAGCGCTCCCCCGTTGACGCGATCACTGACGCCAGCACCGAACTCGCTCCGCTCGAGGGTGAGTGGATCGAGCGCTGGACGATGCCGAGCGGCGCGGTCGTCTTCGTCACAAGACCGCAGGGGGCCACGCGAGCTCGCCCGATCGTCATCGCCGTGCACGGCGCGGAGGATCACGCGGATTGGGCTTGCAGTGAGTGGCGCGCAACAGTCGGAGGTTTCGCCTGGGTCCTTTGCCCGCAGGGCGTGCCGCTCCGATCCGGCTACGCTTGGAGCTCCGCGGAGATGATCGCGGCGCGCGCGTTCGAGGCGCGCGATATGCTGCAAGCCCGCTACGGCCCCTATGTGGCCCCGGGCCCGCTGCTCTACGGTGGGTTCTCGCAGGGGGCGACCTTGGCATCGTCGGTGGTTTCTACGCATCCTGGGCAGTTCGATCGAGTCGTCATGGTGGAGGCCGGGCACACGCCTCTCTCCCCCTCCGGAGTGATCTTCGGCCTGAAGAAGGGCCAGGTCGGCATGGCAACGATCTCGTGCTCCACCGGAGGTTGCGCCGCGTTCTCCAGCGAGCTCCTCATGGCGGCGAGGAACGCTTCGTTCGACCTCCTCACGAATGACGGCGGTCGGCGCGGGCACGTATTCGACGGCGTGACGATAAAGTCGCTGGGAGATACCCTCGTCAAGATGGTCGCGGCGGACCCTCGGTTTGAAGGACTCGCGAACGCGGTTCATGGGGGACCGTAGAGCCCCGTCCGCAGATCGCGGCACGCCCGCGCGGAGCCGATCCGGCGCACCCTTCGGCTTCCCCGGAAGCCCGGGTAAGAAGTTCCCCGAGCCTTGCGCGGGCGGCGCGGATGCGACGGTCGCCGCTTGGCGCCGCCGCCGCACCCAAGTAGATGACAGCGCATGACTTTGATCACGGCACGGGTCATCGCCATCCACGAGACCGGCGTCGCACTGCTCTGTACCGCGGCCATTGCAGTCGTCTGCGGCGGATGCACGAGATCGCGCGCCGAGCACACCGAGACCACGACGGTCGTCGCCCCGCCACCGCCTCCTCCGCCGAGGGGTCGAACCCCCACGATAGACGCCGGCACGCTCGACGAGCCGGCGAAGGCACGCGACGCCGCGCCCACGTGGACTGACACAGAGCTGGCTCCTCTTTTGGCCGAGGCGCGCTCCCGATGGGGAAAGGACGCGCGTGTGACCCCGCTGCCGGGCACGGGTGCTGCGATCGTGGAGACGCCGGCGGCAATCGCGCTCCTGGGACGCACCTCATGGATGATTTGTCGGGCTCCCCCGCCCGCGGCGGATGAAGTGACGCCCACAGCCCACCCAACTCCGCCTACGAAGCTGCCGGGCGACTCGCTCCCCCGCTACCGAAACCCGCCCGAGATCGCGAGCTTCGTGGTTCCGATCGAGACGCCCGGCGGCGATGCAACCTCTCCCGTGTGCCAACCGATGCCTTCGCTCCGTTTCATCGTGAAGGTCACCGGGGCACCGAATCGCTCGAAGCTCTGGCACCTGCGCGACCCGGCGGGCGCCCCGAGCGTTGTTCTCACCGGCATGCTGTGCGAGGCGCGCCACGTGATGAACGTGGTCTGCCCGCGCGTCTCTCTCGTCTTCGACCTCGTCGAGGGACGTTGGACGCGCGCCGCGACGTCGCCCGAACGTCCCGACCAAGGGAAAGACTACGACGGAGACGGCCGCCTCGAATTCCCGCGGACGGCGTTCTACTTCGGCACGCGCGACTCGGACGCCGCGCTGTTTGACACGTTCGTTATCGACGCACCCGCACTTGAGGCGTGGGACGGCGCGGACTTCTCGATGAATGCGCCTGGACTAACTCAAGCGTACCACGCTGGAGACGGTTACGGAGGTCTCGATCCTGACAGCCTACATCGCTTGGTGAACAGCGCCCGCGGCGGCAAATGTACCGAGAAGAATTGGGTTCGAGCCGTCGAGACAGCAATTGGTGAATACGAAAAAGACCCCGCGGATGGTGACGGTGGCTTCCTCATGGGAGAGAGCAGGATTAGCGTGCCGCGCGAATCGGCCGCGTCATCCACCCTTGATAACCTCAAGCAGACCGTGCCGCTCTTCGGGACCCTACAGGCCGACTGCGATAGCGCGCTCGAGGATAAGCTCCGACAAGAAATCGATACGAATCTCTACAAGGTACTTCTTGCCATCCCTCCAGCGCGGTAGCCGACACCCCACGCACTCACGTGAGATCCTGCACCAGTTTCACGACCTCGGGGACGTGGGTAAGCCCCAGCGGAGTGCGCCCCGCGTAGAAGGCTCTGGCGGCGAGCCATGAACACGGAAGCTCCACCAGATCCTCGGGGTCCTGGAATCCCTTCGGATTGATGACTCGCGCATATGCCTCGACGGTAAGCGCCGAGGTGATGTCGTACTTGAAGATACGCAGCCTCTTGTGCTTCTTCTTGTCGTCGTTGTTCTCGATAAACCACTGATCGACGCGCCGCTGGTGCGCCTTGGGGAGGAACTCGTTTCGGTACACGTCAGTTTTGACAAACTCCTCCAGCGTAGGAACGTCCGCGTCTCCCTTGGCCTTTCGGTCGGCGAGAGCCTTGGCGGCGGCGTCGCGTGCCACCCGGTCGTCTTCGGCCACATCGGCTCCGAGTCGCTGGTTCCGGTAGTCAGCAAAGTCTTTCGATGCCGCGACACTAGCGGCTGATGCGCCTGGATGGTCCTTCAGGTACTGCTGAAGGATTTGGTCGTTCAACCGCCGCTGGTACACGAAGTCGCCAAGAATAGGAGAGCTCTCCAGCTTCTCAGTCGTCGTGAAGTCGCTGAGTCCAAATCGACTGAGGCATGCCTGACACTCGAAGGAGGGCGCATCCTTGCTTGGATAGGAGCACGGCAGCTTCTTTCTCGAGCTCACGAACTTGTCCTTGATGTGGTGCATCGCGAAGGCGAGTGCCGCCTGTGGAACGACCAGCGACGCTGGCCACGCCTTCTCGTCGTCTATCGGGATCGGCAGGCCATCGCGAAACTGGAACGCTGCTTGTTCCCCGGTGTGATCCTCGGACGCATTTCCCGCGATACGCTTCGCGTACCCGAATGATCGATCGTACCCGCTTTCGTTGCCGGGTGAGTTTTGCCCAATGCTCCACCCCCGATTGAATCCGAACGCCGGCGCCTTGACGCCAAATTCGTCAAAGGTCTGCGGCCCTGTCTTCCCATCAGCACCGTCGTTGTTCGCATCGATTCCCATCGTAACGTAGCGGAAACCCTCGAAAGAGAAGCCATAGACCGTCCAGCCGCTTTCGTTGAAGAGCATGGCGTAGAGAACGGTGTAGGCGATCTTGTCGGCCGGGAAATCGTGGAGTGCGCGTTGTGCAGCGTCCCGCATCAGTCGCTCACAGAAAGCTCTGTCCGCCCGGAGTGGGTGCAGGCCATATGTCTTCCCCTCAAACGTAGATAGCAGGATCTCGTGCGCCTCTGGTGCAACCCAACAGCGGCGCCCATTGAGTTGGCGCTCGGCAATCATCTTCTTGATACAAAAAGCGGTGGCCTGGTCCACTCGCGCAAAATCCCGAAAGTCGTTTCGGTATTGGGCGAGCGCCAGATCGGAGTGATCGTCTTTGAGTGCCGCGGAAAGGGCCGCCAACTTGGCGTGTACCGCCGCAGCGTCCGCACGCAACGCCTGGGTCCGCTCCGGGCCGAGCGCACCGCTGTACGCGGGCGTCGCGTCGATTGTCGCCAGGATGTCGTCTACGAGGACACGAAATTGAACGATGTCGCCTTGCCCCGTCTCCGCCTGATTTTTGACGATCTTCTCAAGATCGCTATGGTGGCGCTGCATCTGCGCCAGGACTTCCTTCGCGCGCTCGGCGCGATCGGAGTCGAGCCCCCAATCGTTCGTTCCGTGGCGCGTGATGGAGGTGATCGTGAGCGGCGAGACTTTGGTGAGGACGGCATCCGCACCTGCCAGAAGCGTCTTGACCGCGTCGTCGATGGTCTCAAAGAGTGCCGCGACCGCCTCCGCGTTGCCCTTGGCCTTGATGGCCTGCCACGTCCGGGCGGTCTTCGGGACGTCCGTGATGAAGTGGTTCCACTCCTTTGTCTCGATCGTGATGAAACGAGGATTGGGAATGCGCTTGTAGAAGATCGGAAAGGGTGAATCGAAGGGCGGGCTCTTCGGAGACGCTGTAGCCCCGCTGAGCACGGGCTCACCCTCAAGCCACTCGGCGATGGACACGCCGAAGCCGTTTGCGCTCTGCGGCTCGGCCAAGTCGCTCTTGAGCAAGTGGATGGCGGAGAGCACCGAGATCGAGAACTTCCCTGAGTCGAAGAGGAGGTGGGGCGGCGCGTCCTTTCGTGCTAGCCAGCGCCCTTGCGTGAGGTACCCGAGTTGAATCAAGTCGCGCTGAAGCTCCGCGACGTAGCGCGCACCCTCGTGCGACGGATCGCTGGGGGGTTTAGCGACGAGCGGGGTCGTCGTACCGCCTTCCCAGGTGCTGGTGGTATCGTCGTCTCCGAGCTGCAGGACGAAGCCTCCGTACGGCTTGCCTGGTAGGACGAGAACCTTGTGCAGCACGTCGTCTGCATCGGAGAGGGGGACCGAATCGACGGGAACAGCGACGACGGGCTCGGTGTGCCCCCGTGGACAGTAGATGTCCCCCGCGACGGGCGCATCGCCAGAGACACACGTGATCGGCGTTACGTGATTCGGGCACGAGGGATTGGCGCAGTAGACTTGGAGAACCTTGTGCGGCGTGTCTTTCGTCTTCGGCATGGCTCATCACACGGGCGTGCCGCCAGGCGGTACGCCATCGGTCTCGGCGGGGCTAGTCTCGACGTATGCGGCGTGGAGCTCGTCAAGATGGCGGCGGATGGTGACCCACGGATCCTCCTCGTCGGTGGCACGGGTTCCGAGCGAGGCGACGTCGTCGGAGGACGCCTCCGGGTCGCCGGGTGGGCGTGCGAGGGCGTAGACCGCGCCTGTGACGTGTAGTACGCCCGATCGACCGTCCGGCAATGAAACGGAAAGATCCGCGTCAGGCACGACCGCGCTCAAGACGCCGCCAGGATCGGTGGTGCCCGGTAGCTCGGCTCCCGCCATCTGAACCGAGCATGCCTGCGATGGCATCGGCGTACCGAAGGGGTCGAGGAGCTGGACCTGAATCCGTGCGCATCCCCTGAGCGTCTCGCATGCCGACCGCATAGCGAGACCGTGGTAGAAGCGGCAAGCGAACGTGTTTCGAGCCTTCTCGAACTGCCTCCGCTCGTCCCCATAGGTGCGCCGAACCTTCGCGTCCGACCAGAAGCGCTCCTTGCAGCCGGCACCCCCTTCGCTCGTCCTCGGGCAAGGGAAGTTCGCGGGGTCGCTGAGGGTAGTGCGGGGAGAGAAGAGGTAGACGAGGATGCGCCGGTTGGCTGAGTTCGCGCTATCACGAGCTGCCTTGTTCTCGGGCTTGTCGAACGCGGCCTTCTCATCCTTGGAGAAGAAGATGACGGGGTTGAACTCCCCGCAGCCCTGATAGTCCGCCTTGCCGTGCGGGTCGAGGCCGCGACCGAGGAAGCCCTCGCGCGCGACGATGAAGGGCTGGCCATCGCTGCCCTTGCAGATCGCATCCATGTACTCGGGGATGAGTATGGCGCGCGTCTCGCGCCCCGCGTCGCCATCGACATCGAGTCCGCGAGCGGCCTGGTACGACTTGACCGCGCCACTGGCCACAGGCGTCAGGGTGTCGCTCGCAGGGCCGTCGAAGAAGCCGAGGGCCACCAGCATCTGCTGCACGTGCTTCGTGCCCCAGACGTCGTGTCCAAGCGGGGTGCGGAAGAAACGCTCCCACATATCGACGCTACGCGTGAGAACCGCGTAGACGGACTCGGCGCGCCGGCCGCTGAGGGTCTTATTGTACTCGTCGCTCCCGGTCAGGTCGGCATGGCCGAACACCGAGAGCGGCGAGTCCGGGTGCGCCTGAACGAGCGCGGTGAGCGTCGCGAACTCCTCGCTCGCTTCGGCCTCGATGAAGGAGGAATCGAATCCGAAGCGGGCGTCATCAAGACGCCAACAGGCGATGGTCAGGTAGCCCGGGCGGATCGTGTTGAAGGCTTTCGAATCACCCGCGGCTGGAGCGACCGCGAACGGAAGGGAGCGCTTCGGATGCTCCGCGGAGAGTCCTCCGTCCGAGACGGAGAGGAGCGTTGATAGCCCTTTCATCGCCGATCTCCGCTTCTACGAGCCGTGGGCCTCGGTGAGCTTGTCGAGGAACGAAGTGTCGATGTTCGGGGTCGGGTCCATCTTCTTGTCCTTCTCGAATTCCTCGACGGCCCAAGCCAGCGCCTCGGCGAGCTGCTCGTCGCTGGCGTCATCACCATCTGTGTCATGGTCATCGTCGTCGTCACCTGCGTCGTAGCCCAGGTTCCACAAGCGCTGGCGGATTCCGGTCCGGGTCTCGACGGGGGACAGCAGACCGATCTCGCACGACGTCGTCGCGCCGCCGAGGTCCAGCGTGAGCGCGGAGGCGTTCGCCGCGATGGGGACGTCGAAGACGCCGTTGTCGTCCGCATCCACGGCGTCGGGCGCATCCAGCGCTAGGACGTCGGCATGCGTGGCCGCCGGCCGTTGCACGTCGGATGTGAGGAGGCCGATGCGAACATGGACCTTCGCCAGGAAGACGTAGAGCGTTCTCTCCGTCCCCGTGGCGATGGAGAACGCGGCGGGGTTCCTTTTCGGGATGATGACCTCGTCTCCCTCAAGGAGGGCTTGCGGATTCACCCTGCGCTTGCGGAGGCCAGCGTTCTCCGGCGCGTTCCAGATCGTCTCGTAGTTCGCGAAGCCAAATTGGCGCGCGATACTCGCAAGCGTGTCCGAGGCGCCGACCTTGTAGACCGTATCGCCGCCGTTCGCCGCGGTCACCGCGTCGTTGTCCGACGAGCGCGAGCCCATGAGCGGGGTCGGCCTCGCGAAGTCCTTGACGTCGAAGTCGGCGAAAACGACGCGGCACGTGCCGGCCGCAGAGATGCCTTCGAGCCGAAGGATGCCGCCCGCGCCGGTCGAACCTTTGACTACGCTGCCGTCCGGAAGGGACACCTCGCATGCAGCGTTTGCGACGCCGTTGCTGCCCTGATCGACGAGCCGAACCCCGACGAAGGTCGTCTCCTCTTGGACGACCGGCTGCGGCTCGTATGGAGCGGGCTGGTCCGGGAGGTCGGGGAAGGGCCACGGCATGGGCGCGACGTGCTCGACGACGAGCCGCCCGGCGGCGGCTCCCCGGTGCAGCGTCTCTTGCAGGTGCTCGTTGAAGTGGAAAAGGAGCCGCTGGCGATCGCTGGCAAGATTCGGCACGCGCGCCGAGAGCGACGCTCCCGTGAGCTCGTCGTACGCTTCGAGGAGCCCCCTCGCGACGTCGCCCTCGCCGCGGGGGCCGAACTGGTCGAACGCCCCGTAGACGAGCCGGCTGATGGGGTAGCGGTACGAACTATCCTCGGCCGGGGGAGGAACCGCGTCGAACGGGCGTAGAACGCGCAGCCGCCACCTCTCCCCGAAGTTGTCGCGGACGACCCATTGTTGCGCTCCCACCCAAGGCACGGCGTCGGGACGGTAGCCGCGCCGAACCGGCCGGGCAAGGCTTGCTCTTGCCCAACGGAGCGCGCCGAGCCATCGTGCCGCGCCATGGCGACCGCGCTCGATGGGGGGGCCCTATTCGGCCCGTTGCACGACAACATCACGTGCCAGGTAAAGATCGTAGGCGTCGAAGAGGGGGCGGTCCGCGTGGCGAACGTGAGCGCGCGGGAACGACTCTCGGACCTGTTCGGCTACGAGCTCGAGGTCGGAAGCGACCCGGATGGCGTCGCGTCGCTCGAGAAGGCGCTCGGTGCCGAAGCGACGGTGCTCCTCACGCGAGACGGCCAACGCGAGCGCGTCGTCCACGGCATTCTCACGGTGGTCTCCCCGGACGGCGTGTTCGTCGGCAAGGGGCAAGCGCGCACGCGAATCCTGGTCGAGCCACGCCTCGCGAACCTCCGGTACTCGGGAGGGCACCGTATCTTCCAGCAGATGAGCGTGAAGGAGATCGTCGCCGAGCTCGTCGCGCCTGAGCAGATCGAGATCGACTGGCGCGTGCTCGACGAGCTACCCAAGCGCGACTACCGAACGCAGCTCGACGAGTCCGACCTCGACTTCCTGATGCGGCTCGTGGCGGACGAGGGGCTGCACTTCTTCTTCGACCACGACGACGAGAAGACGACGCTGGTGTTTACCAACGAGCCCCTGGGCTTCCGCGAGCTTGATGGCGGCGCGACGTTCGACTTCCGGGACACCGCGGGAGTCGTGTCCGCCGAGCACGTTCGGACCATCGCGCGCGCCCAGCGTGTGCGGACGGGCGCGCTCGAGCACCGGGACTACGACTTCCGAAACCCCCGCCTGAAGCTCGTCGCCCGCGAAGAGACTCCTGATCCGCAGACCGAGGCGAACACGAAGCGCCGCGAGCGGCGAGAGTACCCCGGCGCGTTCGATGACCCGGACGTCGAAGGAAATCGGCGCGCGCGGATGCGCCACCAGGAGCTCCGCTCCGACGCCTACACGGTTGAGGGCACTGCGTCGTCGCTCCGACTCCTGGCGGGGCGGGCGTTCACGCTCGGCGGGCATCCCGATCGGGCGTTCAACCGGAAGTTCATCGTCACCGAGGTCTCGTTTTCGGGGAGCGTGGGCGGGGCGTTCAATGGCGCGCCGAATCCGGGGGGGCACGGGAGGACGTCGCCCAGCCTCGCGAGCTTCGTCGCCGTGCCGGCCGACGTCCCGATTCGGCCGACTCGCAAGGCGAAGCCCACGGCGCGGCTTCAGACTGCGCGCGTTGTCGGGCCGAACGAGGGCGACCCCTTCGTGGACGAGTTCGGGAGGGTCAAGGTCCAGTTCCCGTGGGACCGCGACGGCAAGGAAGACGAGCACAGCTCATGCTGGATCCGGATGGCGACGCCGGTGGCGTACGATCGGGGTGGGTTCTTCTCGCCTCATCGCGTGGGCTGCGAGGTACTGGTCGACTTCGTCGACGGCGACATCGACCGCCCGCTCGTGACGGCTGCCGTCTACAACGGCCAGCAACGCCAGTTCCACAAGCAGCCGGACGAGGCGGCGAAGAGCGCCTGGGTCGAGCGCAGCGTGCCCGGAGGCGAGGGGTACAACGGGATCACGTTCGACAACACCGCCGGCAAGGAGAAGATCGAGACGCACGCCGAGCTCGATCGCAAGACGCACGTCGGACGAAACCACTCGGAGACGGTCGGCGCTAACCAGACGATCACCGTGGGCGCCAACCAGACGTCCTCGATCGGCGCCAACCGCACGGCAACCATCGCAGCGAACGACACGACCACGGTGGGCGGGAATCGGACCGAGGAGGTCGCGAAAGACGAGAGCGTCACGGTGGTGGGAGCGCGCTCGCACACCGTTAAGGGGAAGAGCGACGAAACGCATGTGACCGATGGCGACTGGACGGTCAACACGGACAAGGGCAACAGCACGCGGAACACGAAGCTCCTCGACAAGGTCGAAGCCGACAACGTCGAGATCCACGGGCGTTACGACATTCACGCCACGGGCGATCGCAAGGTTCAGGTGAAGCAGGGGGACACGACGGCGACCTTCGAGGGGGGCAATGTTGACGTCGAGGCCGCCGGCCACGTGCGCATCCACCACAAGAATACGACGGTCGAGATCAACGAGTCGGGCAAGGTCAAGGTGACCGCGGATCCGGAGCTCGAGATGGACTGCGGAGGCGCGCAGGTGAAGATGGGGCAAGGCAAGGTGGCGATCCAAGCGCCGCAGGAGATCGAGTTCGCAGTCGGGCAGACGGGGCTCAAGCTCGGACCCGACGGTTGGGAGGTCACCGGTCCGAAGGGAAAGTTCACCGGCCTGACCGGCCCCATCGAGGGCGCCGCGATGATGATCAAGCTGAACTGAACACCATGGGCGCGCAGACCAAGCCCTTCTTGAAGCTGGCCGAGGAGATCACGTACTTCGTGCGCGCTACTGAGGTGCGCGTGCTGAACGTCGTGACGAGCATTGAGGACCGCGAGGTCGTGGTTGCGCAGCTCGGGCTCGCCGAGGGGCACGGCTACAACCACAGCCCGTTCTTCACGATCGAGGATGCGCATTCCGCGGAGAGCGACGGCTGGGCAGGCCGTGCGGAGCGGATGCGCTCGCTCTATGAGGAGCGCCGCGAGGGGATGGCGAAGGAGGGGATCTCGCTCCCGGCCCTTCCGCGGCCGTCGCACGCGGAACAGCCCGGCGGGACGTTCGGGCGTGTGTGCGCGCACATCCTCGATGCGGTCACGAAGGCTACTCCGCTCCTCCAGGGGCTCGTCGTCGTGCTCGCGCCGACCGAGATGGCGCGGGCGACCGCCTTCGAGCAGGTCTTGCGGGACATCATCGCCATCCCGGCGCTCGAGGCGCTCCGCTTCATCGTCACGGACCTCGACACCTCGTCGGTTCCCTCGCTGGTCCAGGAACTCGGCGAGGAGCGGGCCATGGACACGACGTGCATCGTGGACCGCGACGCTGTGCGGGCGGAGCAGCAGAGGCGAATCGCCCGCGCTGCGGCAGCCCCCGTGGATGCCCCCCTTCAAGCCCAGATGGGATTCGCCGCGCCCGACGTCGCGCCGCCGCCGCGGCCAGGGAAGCCAACCGGGACAGCGCTCCCGAAGGAGCTGGCGGCGCTCCTGGGGCCAAGCGCGGCGCTCTACGGGGAGGCGGGGGCGGAGGTGCGCCGCAACGTCTACGCGGCGGCCAACGCGCTGCAAACGAAGCGGGGCGACGACGCCGTCCGGCACCAGCGCGCGGCGGCCGACACGTGCTTCGCCCTGGGCCTCGAACGCGAGGGCTCCATCCTCGAGCTCGTCCTCGCCGCGTATCTCCTCCAGCTCCAGCAGGCCAAGGCCGCGCGCGAGGTCTACGCGCGGGTGGGCAAGCGCGCAGAGGCGAGTGACGGCGCGCTCGCCGCGCGCGCGTACCTCGGGCTCGGCGCCGCGCTCGCCGTGGAGCGCGAGGCAGAGGCGACCACGACGGCTTACGCCCGCGCCGGCGAGCTCGCCCAGGCCGGCGGCGAGCCCCTGCTCGCCATCGAAGCGTACCGCCTCGCCGGGCAGGTCGCCTTCGAGGCGACAGCGACCCAGCTCGCGATGTCGATGTGGCAGCGGGCGCTCGGGATCGCCGAGGGGATCCCGCCCGAGAGCATCGCCGTCTCGAGTGCGGCGGCAACGGCCCGGGCGCTCGCCGCGGCGTGCGAGCGCCGCGGACTGCGCGAACAAGCTCGCTCGCTGCTCGCACAGGCCGATCGATTCGAGGCCGCAACGAACGATCCGGGACCGTCGGAGTAGGGGAGGAAACGTGTTCGCTGGCGCACAAGGAGATCTGGTCATTGGCGTGGACATCCACATGGAGATGGTTCCCACGCCCGCACCCGTGCCGACGCCGTTCCCGATGCCGTTTGTCGGGATGATCGAGCCCGACGCGCTCGGATTCCTCGTTCAGATCGGGGTCGCGAAGGCGATCTCCTGGGCGTTCGACGTGCCCCCGTCGGGCCCGGTGCTGATCAACGGGATGCCCGCGGCGAAGACGGGCGACGAAGCGAAGAACCACAAGACGCTCCCGCACATGATCATTCCGCCGGGGACTATGTGGACCCCGCTGCCGAAGCCTCTGAAGCTCACCGTACGCCCAGGCGTCGCACCGAAAGTGGACTCGCCTGCGGCGCCGGCCGGCGACGCGATCCTGGTCACGGGCTCCGACAGCGTCTACATCAACGGCAACCCCGCCTGCCGGCTCGGCGACACCGCGATGAGCTGTGGCGAGCCCGTGCGCCTTCCATCCTCGACCCTGCTCGCGATCCCGAAGGGGCTGCCCGTCATCATCGGAGGGGGCAAGAAGCTCGACTACCAAGCGGCAGCGAAGGCGGTCTTCCTGCGCAACAAGTGGACGGCGGGCCTCTTCCATCAGCTCGTCTCGCTCCTGCCGCCCGGTCGTATGCAGGACCTCGGTGAAATCGCTGCCTGCTTCTTCACCGGACACCCGGTGGACGTCGCCACTGGGCGCATGATGACCTTCCCGGTGGACTTCGAGCTGCCGGGCCCGATCCCCATCAAGTTCCAACGCGTTTATGCCTCGTCCTGGTGCGAGCGCGACTCGGCCCTCGGCTACGGTTGGAGCCACACGTTCGATGAGCGCATTTGGCTCGAGCGCGCGAAGGTCGTCTACAAGACCGGCGAGGGTCGCGAGCTGGAGTTCGACACGTTCGACCTGTCCCGCCGCCGCATGTCGCCCGGCAGGGAGCTCTGGCACCCCATCGCGAAGATCACGCTCCGCTGCCACGGCGACGGCAAGTGGTCGATCCGATCGAAGGACGGCCTCACGCGCGAGTTCGCGTTGCTCCCCGACGACACGAAGATCTCCCGGCTCACGGCGATTCGCGACTGCGTCGGGAACCAGATCACGCTCGAGTACGACCGGAGCAACCGCCTCGAATGGGTCAAGGACAGCGCCGGTCGCGAGCTGCGGTTCGTGCACGATCGCGACGGGATGCTCCACCGCATTGCCCTGCCAGCACCGACCTGGAAGGGCTGGTTCGACGCGGTCACCTTCAGCTACTCCAACGAGGGAGACCTCGTCGGGGCCAAGGACGCGAACGGGAAGTGGACGCGGTACGAGTACGACCGGCACCTGATGGTCAAGGAGACCGACCGCGACGGGGTGAGGTTCTACTTCGTCTACGACGGTGACGACTCGACCGCGCGGTGCCTGAGGACGTGGGGCGACGGCGGAATCTTCGACCACGTGATCGACTATGACCCGCTGCACAACCGCACGTTCGTAAGCGACTCACTCGGCCACTCGAAGACGTACCAGATGAACCCCGCGAATGCAGTGATCGCGGTGCACGACGCGCACGGCGCGACGACGCGCTACGCCTACACGGCGGCGCTCTGGAAGACCGACGAGATCAACCCGCTCGGGGCCACGACCCATTGGGAGCACGACGCGCGCGGCAACGTCACGAAGACGGTGCTCCCCAACGGTGCGACGAGCACGGTCACGTACAATCGCTCCGACCAGCCCATCGAGGCGCAGGACATCGCGGGCGTCCAATGGTGGTGGCTCTACGACGAACTCGGGCGCCTGAAGGCACGCCGGACGAGCGCCGGGGAACTGATGCAGCTCGAGTACGAGGACAAGCTCCCCCGGTCGGTGGCGATCAATCACGACCGCTACGAGCTTCGGCACGACGACCAGGCGAATCTGACGCACATCAAGCGCCCCGACGGCGCCACCTACGTCCGCGGGTTCGATGCCCTCGGGCGCCTTCTGGCGTCGAAGGATGTCGCTGGGAATCCGACGGTGCTCGAGCGAGACCTGCTCGGGCGTGTGCTTCGGATGACGTCTCCGGATGGCACGGTGCGCTGGGCGGAGTATTCGGCGGAGGGCGACGTCCTCCAGATGTTCAACGGCTACACGACCGTGAAGCACACGTACGAGGGCTTCCACTGGCTCGCTTCGCGCACGATCGCGGGGGACAGCCTCCGGTGGCAGCACGACAAGGAAGGTCGCCTCGTCGAAGTCACAAACGAGAACGGGGAGGTCTACAAGTTCGTCCGCGACGCGCGCGGGGACGTGAAGCAAGAGGTTGGGTTCGACGGGCGCACTCACGTCTTCGTCCGCGACCCGGCACGTCGAGTGACGATGCTCTTCAAGCCGAGCAAGTCGCACCAGAAGCTCGCCTACGACCTCATGGGTAATGTGACGGAGATCAAGTACCCGGACGGCACAAAGGAGTCGTTCATCTACTCGGAGACGGGGCGCCTCCTCAGCGCGACGAACGAAGCGGGCACCGCGTGGTTCGAGCGCGACGCGCGCGGGCGCGTCCTCCGCGAGGGCTTCGGCGACGAGTGGGTGGGATCGACGTACGACGAGAAGCACCGCCGCTTGGGCGTCGCGACCTCGCGCGGGCTCGAGGAGCAGATCGAGCGCGACGTGCTCGGAGCCGTTCGCTCGGTCTCGGTCCCGGCCGCCGGATGGCAGGCGACGTTCGAGCGGAACGTCTTCGGACAAGAGGTGGCGCGCACTCTACCGGGGGGTGTCCACGCGACGTGGGAGCGGGATCCGCAGGGACGTCCGCTCGCGCAGCACATCGCGCAGCACGGAGAATGGACGCGCTCGACGACGTACCGCTGGGAAGGCGCCGAACGGATCGCGGAGATCACCGACTCGGTGGACGGGACCACGCTCTTCTACCATGACGAGCGCTCACGCCTAGTCGGCGCCGACTACGTCGGCCGCCGCGAGCGCCAGCACCGATTCCTCGACCCCGCGGGGAACATCTACAAGCATGCCGACGGGAGCGACCGACGATACGGAAAGGGCGGCGTACTGCTGGAGGCCGAGGGGACGAAGTACGCCTACGACAACGACGGGAACGTCATCCTAAAGGAGCTCCCGAACGGGGAACGGTGGAAATACCTCTGGAACGGCGCTGGGCGCCTCACGGAGGTGTGGAAGCCAGACGGCTCGAGGGTCACGTTCAAGTACGACGCGCTTGCACGCCGCGTCGAGAAGGCAGTGTTCGACCAGGGGGTGAAGGAGCCTCGGTCAAGGGTCCGATGGGTGTGGGACGGGAATGCTCCCGTTCACGAGCTCTTGAATGATGAGTTATCGACCTGGCTCTTCGAGCCGGGTCGATTCGCGCCCATTGCTCTGTTTCGCAGCGATGACGTTCAGGGCTACGTTCCGGATCATCTCGGAGTCCCGCGCCAGTCTTTCGATCGGACAGGAACGCGCATCTGGAACCAGTACCTGGATACCTTCGGCTCAAGGCACGCGGCCGAGAACATTTCGTTTCCGTGGCGATGGCCAGGTCAATACGCCGATGACGAGACCGGTGCGGTCTACAACAGGTTTCGTTACTACGATCCCGCGGAAGGTCGCTACCTGTCTCAGGACCCGATACGGCTTCTGGGTGGGCCGAAGCTCTATGGCTATGTCGATGATCCTCTCACGTGCGGGGATCTCTTTGGACTCGAGAAGACAAAGACACCCGTTCTCCGGGGCCTATGGGAAGACTACACAGGGAGCCCTTCGACGGGGCAGATCCACCACGGCCTGCCGGAGGAATTTGCTGACGAGTTCGAAGAGCTCGCGGGGATGGACGTTAACAACCCGAAGTACTTCTTCGATCTCTCTGCCGCACAGCACAACCGCCTGCCGGATGGCATCCATACAAACGGAAGTCCACTGGGGCAGGAATGGAACGCCTCCTGGCGAGACTGGCTTGATAAGAATTCCACCCGCCTCTCCGAAATGGAGGAGGACGACGCGCGCCGGGTCGTCGAGCGTCGCCTTGGGTATATGGCCGACCGAGCGGAGATTAGTGACGAGCGCTCAACTCGAAGGCGATGCGGGGGATGACATGATGAAGATGGAGGTGCGACCCATAGCGGCAATCGTCGCCTCTCTGGAGTCTGACTTCGGCTCTGCGAGTGTCGCCGAGAAGAAGCAGGCGACCGCCGTCGCCGACCTAGTGCCCGCTCTCTACGTCAACGTGAGAAAGCGAGTTGGTGTCGGCGAGATCGCCGCGGACTTCACTTGGCCGTCAGCGCCCAACCTGAATGATGAGAATCGCCTGAGAGATTGTCCTCTCTGTGGGCTCGGGCGCCAGTGGTGGCTGTTCTCCGTAACTGGTACTGGCGACGCTTGGCTGGTCCGCAGGGCGCCAAGGCCCGCCGACGAGGTGTCCTTTCTGAACCACGACGAGGAATCGCGAGCTATCCCACATTCGCTCGGGATCTCCTTTGGTGAATGGCTCCAGCTCGCCGACGTAATGCGTCAGGTCGACCGAGCGTCCAAAGCGGATCGCTCGCTGCTTGATAGACGATACCGCCCGGTCCCGGAATTCGAGGAAGCCATCCGCGCGGCACTAGCCCGAGTTTCACCTTCGCTCTCGAGGACCTATCCGCTCGGCCTTTGAGACAACATTGTTATGAAGACACTACGTTTTGACGAACGCCAGTTGCGCGACCGCCTTTCGTCGCTGGATCCAACGCGAATCGTCCTCTTTGGTGCGGCCTGCTCGGCTCGCTTATTTGCCCGGTCAGAGGGAGCGATGTTTCGGCTGCATATCGGGGAGCCGGATGTGCTCCGGAGCACCTTCAGGTCGATCGCGCAGCGCGCGGTTGAGCAGGGCATCGATGCGGCATGGGCGACACCGCGTCTCGAAGCCGTCAGACAGCAGATCCCGGACTTGGATGACCGTCAGGACGTACCGGAGACTGATGCTGTTAATGCGCAAGTGGCACAGCATACGATCATGGCGCTGACAGCAGCGCTGCGCGCCGGCACGGGACGCGCGGCCGAGCGTGGCGCTAGGGGCGTGGATTGCGCTCGGATCTCGTGACTCAGGCGACCTCGGCGTCCTGGATGTTCGCGGCGTAGCCCTTGGCGAGGTGTGACCAGAATCGAGGAAGGCGGTCGCTTTGGTCGAGAGCACGCAG
>Ga0302320_10010452_pt1 | contig 19770 bp, 20 predicted proteins | sample Bog_T0_3_FD_202130 | JGI IMG/M metagenome (GOLD analysis project Ga0302320, IMG submission 202130) | Peat permafrost microbial communities from Stordalen Mire near Abisko, Sweden - Bog_T0_3 | ecosystem: Environmental > Terrestrial > Soil > Wetlands > Peat | place: Sweden: Abisko, Stordalen Mire... | reverse complement strand
AAACGGCTCCGCGTATCCCCAGTGAAATCTTTTCCCCTCACCCCCATCCTGCGCCATAGTCCCTGCAAATGTCCGCAGCCGTCCTCAGTGCCCGCACCGTCTCCCTCTCCTATGGATCCGAAAAGATCCTCGACGAAGCCTCCCTCGTCATCCACGAGGGCGAGCGCGTCGGCCTGCTCGGCCGCAACGGCTGCGGCAAATCCACATTCCTCAAGATCGTCGCCGGCGTAAACCCGCCCGACTCCGGCGAGGTCATCCGCCGCCGCGATCTCATGACCGGCTACCTGCCCCAGGTCTTCGATCTCGACGACGACCGCACCGTCCACGCGAACATCCTCGCCGGCGCCGCACGCATCCTCGAGTGGATCGCCGAGTACGAGACCGCCCCGCCCGATTCCGCCCGTTCCTCCGAGCTCCTCGGCCACATCGATCACGCCGATGGATGGGACCTCGAGCATCGCATCAAGTCCCTCATGTCCCACCTCGGCACCCCCGCCCCGGACCGCCTCGTCAGCGGCCTCTCCGGCGGCGAAAAACGCCGCGTCGCCCTCTGCCGCGCCCTGCTCGAGCAACCGGATTTCCTCATCCTCGACGAGCCCACCAACCACCTCGACACCGAGTCCATCACATGGCTCGAGGATTTCCTCCGCCGCTACCCCGGCGCATGCCTCTTCGTCACCCACGACCGCTACTTCCTCGACCGCGTCGCCACCCGCATCGTCGAGCTCACCCGAGGCAAATTCATCGCCTACGAGGGCAATTACACCGATTACCTCGCCGCCCGCGCGGAGCGCGTCGCCAGCGAGGATATGCAGGAGCACAAGCGCCAGCGCTTCCTCCAGCGCGAGCTCGAGTGGGTCCGGCGCGGCCCCAAGGCCCGCCGCACCAAGTCCCGCGACCGCATCGACCGCTACTATCAGATCGCCGCCGATAAAGGCCCCGAGCAGGAGATGGACGTCGAGCTCCTCATCCCCCCCGCCCCCAAGCTCGCCAATCGCGTCGTCGATCTCACGGACGTCACCGCCGTCGTCCCCGGCGGGCGCACCCTCTTCAGCGCCCTCACCTTCAAGCTCGCCGCCGGCGAGCGCATCGGCATCGTCGGCCGCAATGGCCTCGGCAAGACCACCCTCCTCCGCTTGATCCTCGGCGAGATGGACCCCGCCGCCGGCGCCGTCGAGATCGGCGCCCGCACGGAGATCAATTACGTCGATCAATCCAAGCTCCTCCTCGACGACGAGAAAACCGTCTGGCAGGAGGTCGGCCAGGGCAGCGAGTGGGTCAAGCTCGGCGAGGAAAGCGTCACCCTCCGCGCATGGCTCCGCCGGTTCCTCTTCACCGAAGAGCGCCTCAATACCAAAATCCGCCTCCTCAGCGGTGGCGAGCGCAGCCGCGTCATGCTGGCCAAGATCCTCCGCCGCGGCGGCAACCTCCTCATCCTCGACGAGCCCACCAACGACCTCGACCTCGCCACCCTCCGCGTCCTGGAGGAAGCCCTCGCCACCTTCGGCGGCAGCGTGCTGGCCGTCAGCCACGACCGCTATTTTTTAAACCGCATCTGCACCGGCATCCTCGCCTTCGAGGGCGAAGGCGTCGTCCGCTACTGCGCCGGCAATTACGACTACTACCTGGAGATGCGCGAGCGCGGAACCATCCCCGAGCCCGCTCCTGCGCCCGCCTCGAAAGTCAGCCAACGGACTGATCCGTCCTCAGGCGGACCCGCCCCCAAAGGCCGCAAACTCAAGTGGAAAGAAGAGCGCGAACTGGAAACCATCGAAGCCGACATCCTTACCGCCGAGACCGAAGTCACCCGCCTCGAGTCCGAATTCGCCTCCGCCGATTTCTACGAAAAGCACCGCAACGACTGGAACACCCAGGAAGCCCTCCTCGCCTCCGCCAAACACAAAGTAGCCCGCCTCTACGCCCGCTGGGCCGAGCTCGAAGGCATCAAAGCCGGCAAGTAACCCCCCGGCCCCGCCACCCTCCCGAGTGGCCTCCACCCCACCGCGAAGCGCCATACTTTGTCAGGAAGTTCCTTGTATTTCCTGCAGCCGGGTTTTCGTTTGGATCCATGAAACCGGATCAACAGCAGGTGAAGATGCAATGTGACCTCGTGAGACAAACCTCCTATGACATTCATGCCTACCACGGCCATGGGCACCTGGAGAAAGTCTATGAGAACGCGCTGGCACATCGGCTCAGGAAGACTGGGCTGGACGTTCAACAACAATATCCAATCAAAGTCTATGACGAGGACGGCACATTAATCGGCGATTACCTCGCCGATCTGCTGGTCGACGGCTGGCTGGTCATCGAACTCAAAACGGCCAAAGCCATCGCTCCTGAACACGAGGCTCAGATATTGGGCTACCTCAAATCCGCAAAGCTGGGGCATGGGTTGCTCATCAACTTTGGCGCTTACAAATTCGAGATTCGCAAGTACGCGTGGACCGAAAATATTACGAAGAAGAGGCACAATCCCCTCGGACCGCTGCTTTTTGCGATCTCTGCGCTCTTTGCGGTTAGAATATGATTTTTAACCGCAAAGAGCACAAAGATCGCAAAGGAAGGAGACACCCCACCATGGGGCGTTTCTCCAAAACCGTTGGTTTCGTGCGGTGGCGCTTCTACATTCAGTTAATGCTTATTGGTCGGTGACGAATCTCCGAAAACCACAGCGACTTCCCCCATCGCTCCGCAGTTCAATGAGCGATGCCTCCCCGCCGCTTCCCCGCGTCCCTCATCTTCTCTCTCTGCCTCGCCCTCGGCATCTCCCTCCTCCGCGCCGATCCCAGGACCATCGTCTTTAACCAGCCCGTTTCCTCACAGACCTGGACCTTGCGGCAAATCAACCCCGCCCTCCCCTCGGATTGGACCGGGTACGACTATCTCGTTCTCGAATTTCGCGCCTCTTCCAGCCAGCGCTTCGAGCTCGCCCTGCAATCCGGCGGCAGGATCGTCTCAAAACGCATCCACCCTTTTCCCGGCGTCTGGGTGCGCGCCTCGGTTCCGCTCCGCTTCTACCGCCAGGGCCTCGGCAATGCCGTGGATCTCGCCGCCACCGTCAATCAGCCCCGCAATTCCTACTGGATCAATATCGAGACCGGCGGGCGCGACCCGCTGACCAGCGTGTCCGCGATCAGTTTCACCATGCGATATCCGGTCGGCTCCCCGACGCTCGAAATTCGCTCCGTCACCCTCTCGAAAACCGATCCCGGTGACGCTGTTCTCGGGGGCAAACCGCTAATCGACCAGTTCGGCCAGTACACCCATGCAGAGTGGCCCGGCAAGGCCCACTCGGTGTCCGATCTCAAAACAGCATGGACCGCCGAGGCCGTCGCCCTCGCCCACGCCGGCACTCTTCCGGATCGCGACCAATACGGCGGCTTTGCCTCCACCCGCGCCAAAGCCACCGGCTTCTTCCGCGTCCAGCAAATCGACGGCGTCTGGTGGTTCATCGATCCCGCCGGCCATTACTTTTATTCCGTCGGCGTCAATGGCATGCGCCCCGTTTCCGCCACTCATGTGAACGGCCGGGAAGACTACTTCGCCAGCCTCCCCCCGATCCTTTCGCCACAGACCCCTTGCTCGGCCCTGGCCCCGGCGCATCGCCATCCGCCGCACCCTCGCACGGCGCTTCGCCCACCCCTCCAGTGCGCATGGTTTCCTACTACACCGCCAATCTGGAAAAACGCTTCGGCCCTCATTACCTCGCGCCCTGGGCCTCCCTCACCTCGCAACGCCTGGCTGCATGGGGGATCAACACCGTCAACAGCAATTTCCTCAACAACGCCCTCGGCGCCGATGGCCGGAAATGCCCCTATGTCACCGGCCTTCGCGGCTTGCAGACACCCCCGCTCGTCATGGGACTGCCCGATGTCTATTCCGCCACATTCCAGCAGCAGGTCGGCAAAACCGTCGAAAAACAGGTCGCCCCGCTCAAGGACGACCCATGGCTCATCGGTTACACCTTTGGCAATGAACCCCCGTGGCCCGGACGCGAGAGCCAGTTCGTCGACTTCGTCCTCCAGGGTCCGCCCACCGGCATGCAGCAGCGCTTCAAGGCCGCATTGGCGCAGGGCGACACGCCGGACATCCGGAGAAACTTGGTCCTGGCCGCTTTCAAGCGATACCTGGATGTCGTCGGCGCCGCGCTCAAACAATACGATCCCAACCATCTCAACATGGGCATCCGCTTCGGCGGCACACCGCCGGATTACGTCGTCCAGCTCACAAAAGGCTTCGACGTTTACACCCTCAATAAATACCGCTACGAGCCCCCTCCCGGCTTGATCGCGAACGTCCACAAATTGACGGGGCTGCCGATCCTCATCGGCGAGTTCCACATCGGCGTGCCGGACCGCGGCATGGCCCCCGGCCTCGTGCAGGCCATGAACCAGGAAGAGCGCGGCCTCGCCTACAGTTACTATGTCGAACACGCCGCCGCCCATCCCGAAGTCATCGGAACCCATTGGTTTGAATGGATTGACGAGCCCGTCACCGGCCGCGCCGACGGCGAGAATTACAATATCGGCTGGGTCGATGTAACCGACCAGCCCTACCCCGCACTCGTCAAAGCCGCCCAGGCCACCAACACCCGCCTGCTCGCCATCCACCTCGGCGCCACCCCTCCAACCACCCGCACGCCCAAAACCTCCGACATCGGCACCCCCGCCGACGCCAGCCAGCTCGGCATGCCCGCCATTCAATAGCCGCGAGAGTATCAAAGCCCGGAAGTAAATCCCGGGCCCGCCACTCTCCCCAGTGGCCTCCACAAGACCGCGAAGCGCCATCCTTTGTACCGATGGCTCGCCGAGCCATGCGGGCGTGCGAGCCAACTTTTCTCAGAAAGGCGTCCACCTAGGTTTGGACGCACGGATAAAATCTGCCGCCAATGGCAGGTTGACACTCGCCGAACACTCCCCTACGGTCGATCGCGGTTATGGCAAACTTGGGAATCGAAAGTTTTATCGAGGCTGCAAATGAAGCTTCGCAGCGGAATCGGTATGTGGTAATTCTCATACTAATAGCAAGCGTCGTATTCTTTGTTGGAGAATGGAACGCTCGGCCTGACAGCTGGGAGCTCATGCGCCTAAAGGTGGTGCGCGACGCCATTAGGTACAAGGTCCTTCCGGCAGTAATAACCCCAACAGATTCAACTCCCAGCCCGAGCCCAGGGAAATCCTCCCCAACTCCAATACCCACGGCATCCCCGACGCAGCTATCGGACGAACAGATTGACGCTGCGGAGTACCCCCGCCTCCGCGGGATCACAAATCCAAATGATTTAGTGGAACTTGAAAAGTCGATCTCGGCAAAGCACGAAGAAACGGACCGCACCGTAACAATCCCACTATTTGGCGTCGTCATTCAATGCAATGACCTGGGCCTTATCGGAGGATTTACGTTTACGATTCTGCTTATCATGCTTCGCCTCAGCATGGTCCGCAGCCTGCTGAACCTGAGATTGACCTTTAACAAATTGGACGCAGACAAGACTAATGATCGTCGGGATGTCTATAATCTCCTCAGCATGTCCCAAGTTTTGACCATTCCGCCATCAGAGGAGAACCCAAAGCCTGGCATTTGGAAATTTCTCACTAAAACCTTCATTTTTTTACCTCTGCTTGTCCAAATATTCATAGCTAGCGTCGATGTTTCGACATGGAGGTTCGGCGTCAACCTAAGCCCGGGAGATACAGGCCTTGCATTGCTGGGGAACTTTTTGTTTATGGGTTTAACCACGACACTGACTTATTCCTGCATCATCTTATCACGGGAATACGATCAAGAATGGCTCACCCAGTTCGGGCGACTAAATCTTAAGGAAAAAACCACCCCGGGCTAGGTGAAACGACACACCGCACTACCGGCTTCCGCCCGCGCAACGCTCATTAGCGCCTAGGAGAAACCCGCGCTTTCTTCTTCGTATTATCTTCCCCCCCACCCTTCGCAGTCTTCCTAATTCCCCGCTGCTTTTTCGTACCGTTTGCTTTTTCAGTCTCCTTTCGAACGATCAAAGCTTGGTATTCTTCACGTGACCGAAATACGGAATCAACGAGCCGAGAACAACCCGAAGTAAAACGGGCTAATACTTTAATTTGTTCGCGACACGCAATACTTTCCGTAGGGTGCGGGTAATGCACTGCATGAGACACCTCCCCCCAAAGCTCCTCAGCCAACGTTCGCACCTGAAGCTCGCAGGTATATTTCGTCCGTTTATTCGACTCGATGACGTAGTGAACACTCGTGTATAGTGACTCACTTTCCTCAGTGGTGACACCAATTCCCTCGAAATAACTTCTCGACTCATCATCCCAAGTCTTTGCATTCGGCCCCTCTATTAGCCGGTACTGCCCCTCCGTAAGCGAAGCGATTAGCGCATTATTTATTCCGTAAAATTGATGCGTGTGCAGGTGAAGCAACCGGACTCCACCTAAATCGTTCACTCGGGAAAAAAGGTTATCCACCGTTATATCAAATTCCTTGTTTTGCTCATGCGCCTTTATTATCTTACGACTCAAACTATCTCCTAAATGACTTGGCTCCTTAATTCGCCACCTTATTGAATGAATCTGGTTAAAGAGCATTTTATCGTCCGTAATGTGCATATGAACTTGATTAACAAAACTTTTAATCTCGTCCCGGTAACTTTCATAATACCGCACCAATTCACGGACCAACTTTTTTTCTTGAGTCGAAAGAGTCATGATGGCATTGCTTTTTCGAAGTTACTCGCTATCTGCCGTCCGATTTATTATTTTTTGAGCTATCACAGAGAAAGCCTTATGCGCGTCTTCCGCTTGGCCGGGACTTCCTTGGTAAACATCTTTGAACGGGACCCCTTGTCTTTGAGAAGCAGGAGCCAGGCTTCCGTAATCCTTTACTTGCCCTAATTTAAATTGATTTGGGGGCACAGCAACCAATTTACTATCGACTTTTTTGAGGGGCGTGACAATGTCGCTAAAGACGTGCTTCTCTATTTGGATCAAATAGTCTATCTGACCAGAAACCACCTCGCCCCTATACACGCGGAACCGCTGTGGGATATAACCAAGGAACTTTGGCTCACCGGGCAGCAGATAGACGCCGTCCGGCGCAAGCCGTGAAATCGTTGTCCAGTCCGTTATCCAATTTACCAAAGAATGACCCAAAGTTTTCATCGCACGAACAGAAAATAAGTCACACGCCGCCGGAACAATAAAATAATCGCAATCCAGCAAAACGATTCGACTCAGCGCGCCAATATTCGGCCCAGAATCATAGAATACAAAATCGATTTTTTTCTGCTCTACCACCTCATCAATTAAACAACTAAGAGCAGCCGTCCCTCGAAAACCTTTCAATTTTCTTTGAAAACATTCGGACCACATCTGATTTAGCTCCACTTCAAACTCAGATAATTGGACGTCTCCAGGCAGGAGAAATAGCCTAGGAACACTCAGTTCTATTGGTTCTATAGTCCGGGCATCTCCCGTAGCTTCAACTACAGGCTTAAGTGCGGACCAGAGTGTCTTTCCCGAAGTCGAGTCAGATTTATCTAACAGATCATCCACCACCGAATCCTCTACCAGATAGGATGTAAGATTACACTGCGGGTCTGCGTCGACCAGCAACACTCTTTTTCCCAAGGCGGCGAGAGCGGCGGCTATATTTACCGTTAGCGTGGTCTTGCCTACTCCTCCCTTATGATTGAAAATCGCGAGTCGGCAAGCCATGTCACGAATTATCTGTCGGTTGCTTCATATGATTTCGACGCCTTGCTCAGTTTTGCCGGGTTTCTTCGTACGTCGGACACGAATTTTATCTCGTATGGCCTTTGCGGCCTCTCGGTCTGGAAGAGCATTTACAAATTTCTCTCCAATCGCTCCTATTTGCTTGGTGCCCTTCACGGCCGGAACTAGAAAGCCGAGTTTTGTAGCATTTTCCACTGCAACCCCTGCGTTGCTAAATTTAACCTGGGCCGCTTCGGTGTTCAACGTACTGATGTCAAGCGTCTTAAAATGGGGGACGTTACGGTAATGAGTAAGGTAAAACGCCAGACAGGCCACGCGTTCAACGTCAGTTTTTGGTTCCTTGCCGAGAAGAAACTCTTTCGCAGAAATGTCAGGTCGATTCGAGAACGCACTCGATGAACTCGACGAAAAATCTGCGCCGGTTCGTGGCGGTTGATGAGGGGCGATAAAATCGGAAATACGAACCTCACCGGCGCCCGCGATACGCACTCCTTTTATGTCCAGGAATGTAACGATAGTCTTTAGCAAACGCACCCGAGCCTCTTCATCAAGGGGTGATAGGCAGGAAATCAGCGTTTGCAACGCGTCAACATGGGATTGTGATTTGTCGTCCATTGTCTTGATACGAAACCAGAGTTCTTGAGAAATCATGGACCTATTCGGCAGGTTTCCAAGAAGAAAGAGATTTCCAAATCGAGTGAATTCCGACCGGAACTCGATTTTATGCGGGAAGGCATCCCTAACGATTGCAAAGGCTCAATGCCATATTCCGGACAGAATCGGCTGAAGCCGGCCACATCCACCTGCAGCAACTCCGATTTGCACTTTGAAACGGACGATTGATGGCGTTTTAGCCGTCGCTCTGACTCGGCGGGGGGAAGCGCGCCGTGCTCGGAGAGACCCGGGGCAGCCGCAAGAGGTTTTGGCGAAGCGTGTGTCTCTTACATTTGCCCGATCCTTCTACACCTATTCGACAATCGCGATTGCCTCTCGGTCGCACAGAGAATGCAGCTCCCAATTCGGCCTGGGAACTCGGAATCCACCGACTCCTCGCGAGTCACAAACAATTGGATTCCAGCAAAATACGCCGTTCAAGAATCCTCACTCGAAATTTTCCTTAGGTGAAGCAAGGTCCATCTTGCTACGCTATCCTCATGGGGCGTGAATCTCGGCGTGGCAAAAATACTCGTTCTCACCTAATCAGCGGCTACTTCCGGTCTCTCGAACCCACCGACGCCTTTCTCGAAAGGGCCAATCCCGAACGCGAAGAAGCCAGGGGCAAATGTGCCATGGCGCTCCTCTCCGGCGCCTCGCAACCAGGCCCCAAACCGGCCCCAATTAAGCCAATACAAGGTAATACAAGGTGAAAAATTTTTACGAACCCCTTCATTAACCGTAATTCCACGCATTCCCCGCCCGCAACGCTGCGCCTGCCCGCAGTGCTTCGCATGGCGATGCAGGCGGGCGTAGCGACCGGGGCGGCTGCGCTCCGCATTCCGCCATCCGCCATCCGCATTCCGCAATATTGATTTGATCAATCCCCCCATTTTCCCCACCCTCAACGCCGCTGTGACACCGAAAAATTCCGAACAAACCAATCCCTTCCGCGAGGGGCTCTCCAGCCGCCCGATGCCGCAGCCGTGCACGGTGGTTATCTTTGGCGCCACTGGCGATCTCACGAAACGCAAGCTCATCCCGGCCCTCTACAACCTCGCCGCCGATGGCGATCTCCCCTCGGCGCTCACCGTCGTTGGCTTCGCGCGCCGCGATAAGTCCGACGAGGTCTTCCGCACCGAGCTCGGCGACGATACGAAGAAATTCTCCCGCTCGACCGTCCAGGACGAGCTCTGGCAGAGCTTCGCCAGCCGCATTTTCTATCATCGCAGCGAGTTCGGCGATCCGGAGGGCTACAAATCCCTCGCGAAGCGCCTCGACGAGATCGATGCCCAGTACGGCACCCGCGGGAACCGCCTCTTTTATCTCTCCGTCGCCCCGTCGGAGTTCGAGGGCATCCTGAAAAACCTCAAGGACTTCAAGCTCAACGAATCCCCCTCCGGCGGCTGGACCCGGGTGATTGTCGAGAAGCCGTTCGGCTACGATCTCGCGACGGCCACCGAGCTCAACAGCGTGGTCGCCGCGACCTTCGCGGAAAAGGACACCTTCCGCATCGACCATTTCCTGGGCAAGGAGACCGCGCAGAACATCATGGTGCTGCGCTTTGCCAACGGCATCTTCGAGCCGCTCTGGAATCACAAGTACATCGACCATGTCCAGATCACCGCCAGCGAGCCGCTGGGCGTGGAGGGCCGCGGGCCGTATTACGACCACTCCGGCGCGTTGCGCGACATGGTGCAGAATCATCTCCTCCAGCTCCTCTGCCTCACGGCCATGGAGCCGCCCACCGATCTCTCCGCCGACAGCGTGCGCGACGAGAAGGTGAAGGTGGTCCGCTCGATCCGCCCGTTGAAAGGCGCGGACGTCGCCACCAATGTCGTGCGCGGCCAGTACGCCGCCGGCGCGATCAATGGCAAAAACGTGATCGCCTACCGCGAGGAGGATCGCGTGAACCCGCAATCGGACACCGAGACCTTTGTCGCGCTAAAGGTGAACGTCGATAACTGGCGCTGGGCCGATATCCCGTTTTACGTCCGCGTCGGCAAACGGCTGCCGAAGGGCGGCACGGAGATCGCCGTGCAATTCCGCGCCGCGCCCCCGGTGCTCTTTAACAAGTCGGCCAATGAGGTGGGCGCGAATGTGCTGGTGATCCGCATCCAGCCGGACGAAGGCATCTCCCTGCGGATGCAGGCAAAGATCCCCGGCACCGCCCTGCGGATCGAGCCGGTGAAGATGGATTTCCATTACGGCACCAGTTTCGGCAAGGCGAGCCCCGAGGCGTACGAGCGGCTGCTCCTGGACGCGATGAGCGGCGACGCCACGCTCTTCGCCCGCCGCGACGAGGTGGAGCAGGCCTGGAAGTTCATCGACGAGATCGAGCACGCATGGCACGAGAGCGACACCCCGCCCTCCCTCTACCCCTACCCCTCCGGCTCCTGGGGCCCAAAGGAAGCCGACGACCTCATCGAGCGCGACGGCCGCGCCTGGAGGCGATTGTAACCCGCGCGCCAGCGGCCACACCTGTGGCTCTCCAATCTTGAACTTACACTTGAACTTGAACCCTCATCCCGCCTAGCCCGCCCCCCGCCCCCATGCCCCAATCGATCACAGACCTCACGCAGGGAATGCCGGTGGAGATCGGCAAGATCGACCGCGAGCTCAAGCGCCTCTGGCAGGAGGGCGAAGGCGCCGCCACGCGGGCGTCACTGATCAATTTTGCCGTCTTCTGCGAGAGCTCCGACAAGATGCACGAGATGACCGACGTCATCGCGGAGATCACCAAGGATCACGCCTGCCGCGCGATCCTCATCGGCATGGACCCCACCATCGAGCACGCACCGGTGCAGGCCTGCATCACGGCCCACTGCCACCTGAGCAAAGCCGGGCAGAAACAGGTCTGCTGCGAGCAAATCACTTTCCTGCTCGGCAAAGACGGCCTGCCGATGATCCCGAACATCGTCTTCTCCCACCTCGACTCCGACCTGCCGCTGGTCCTCTGGTGGCGCGGCGAATTCCCGGCCGAGTCCGAGGAGCAGCTCTGGACTTGGGTCGACCGGCTGATTTACGACAGCCAGATGTGGACGCATGTCCCCGGTCAGGTGGAATTGCTGCGCACCGCCATCGAGCCCGCCAGCCCGCGCATTACGCTGTGCGACCTCAATTGGACCCGCTCCCTCTACATTCGCCAGGCCGTCGCGCAGATTTTCGATCACCCGGAGTATCTCGGCGAATTGCCCGCGCTCTCCTCCGTGGAGATCACCCACGCGCCCGGGATGCGATCGACCGCGATGCTCCTGGCCGGCTGGCTCGCCGCGCAATTGCAATGGCACCCGCACACCAGCATCGGGGTGAATGTCTATTTCCACGACCGCACCGGCAAGCTGGTCACCGTGACGCTCAAGGAACAACCCGGCGCGCCAATCGGCGGCATCCGCCTGCTGGCCGGCAAGGCAAGCATGACCGTGGCGCACCACGAGGGCTCGGGTTTCCTGCACGCCGACATCGTCCTGCCGGACGGCCGCGAGTCGCATTACCTCATGCCCGGCGGAAAAGAAGACATCGTCTCCCTGCTCAATGACGAGCTGATGTCCGGCGGCAAGCACAAGGTGTATCTGAGGGCCCTGGCGGCCGTGGTGCCGGTGCTCTAAAACAAACTTGAGCCCCCGCGCCACCCGGTGGCATAATGGCAAAGTGAACAAGCGCGAAGGGATCATCGGAGTGATCGCACTGTTGTTGATGGTGCTCTCCCTGTTCGATTACACGAAGGTCACGCATCACCAGACGCCCGGCGGCACGTCCGTCCAGTCGATCGGCATCGATGGCGCGTCGCTGGTTTCCATCGGCCTCGGCATCGCGATCATCTTCTCGGTCCGTTCCTTCACCCGCGATATCGGCCGGATCTGCTCGCGCGTCGGCCTGCCGGCGAAACTCCCAAAGGTCCCCTACGAGTGGCTGCCGCTCGCGCTGGTCCCGTTTTTAATCGTCGCATACCAATATTCCACCTCGAGCGACAACGGAGCCGTCACCGTCACCTCAGGCTTTGGGAATTCACCCAGCAAGATCGTGATGCTGGTCCTCATGTGCGTGCTCATTTACGTTGCTAAACTGCGCAGCCGCCTCAAGGAAATCGACGAAAAGGTCTGACCCCTACGAGTGCCTCTTGTTGAACCGCGCCACCTCGCGGTCTGCCTCGCGCTTCTCGGTCTTCTGTTTGATATCCACCCGCTTGTCGTGCGCCTGTTTGCCCGAGGCCACACCGATCTCCACTTTCACATGGTGCCCCTTCCAGTACATCCGCAACGCGACGATGGAGTGGCCCTGGATTGCCGTCGCGTCGAACAGCTTCGCGATTTCCCCCTTGTTCAGCAGCAGGCGCCGCTGCCGTTTCGGCTCGTGCTGCTCCACGCTGGCGCGGATGTACGGCTGGATATCGGCCCCGTAGAGCCAGACCTCCGCGTTCTCCACCCGGGCAAACGCCCCATTGAGCGTCGCCAGGCCCCCGCGGATGCTCTTGACCTCGGTCCCCTTGAGTTCAATTCCCGCCTCGTACCGGTCCAGGATATGGTAATCGTGGAAGGCGCGGCGGTTGTTGGCAATATCGGACATCGGTCAATACGGAATCGGATGGCACGGCTATTCTGCCGCAATCCGCCGGTTCCTGAAAGCCCGGCCTTGATGAATACTGGGCTGGAGGCTACTCCACCGGCGGCTTCTCATCCACCGGCGCGTCCTCGTACGCAAGCTTCCCCTGGATGATCTCCGTCAGGGCGATATCGGAGAACCCCATGCGCGGGGTGGTCTCGATGAGCGGCCGGTGCCCGGCGCTAAGCTGCCTCACCCGCCGGGAGACGACGTTGATGAGCACTTGAGGCACCGTGATTTTCTTGGAGGCTTCTTCGAGGAGGTGGGCAGTCATGATGCAAACTTTGTGGAGTGAGCGAGCCGAAATTGGAAAAAAGGGGACGAAAGATTGGAAGCCGGTCTGTTTTTTGTCAAATGACATTTTGGCACCATTTTGACAACAAACCCACTCAATCTTCTGTCCCCTACCCGTTATGTGGCGTGAGTTTTCTTCTTGAGCGTGATCCTCTTCATCCGCGCCTCGTCCGGCGGGCTCCAGGTGATGATGTCCGGGTCATCCTTGAATGCGTTGTGGATGATCCGCCGGTCGTACGAATTCATCGGGTCCAGATGGAACGGCCGGCCGGTTTTCTTGACCAGGTCCGCGATCTGGCGCGCCCGCAGCACAATGGCATCCTCCCGCATCTCGCGATAATACTCGATATCGATCTGCGTCCGCGGCAGCTCCGGGTGCTTCGTCTGGACGATGCGATTGAGCAGGAACTGCACATCGTCAAGGACCTCCCCGTGCCGTCCAATGAGGCGCTCCTTCTCCGGCGTATGCACCTGGAGGGAGAGAAACCCGTCACGATCCTCTTCGTCGATCTCGCACACGAAGCCGAGGTACCCCAGCATCGTGTCGAGGATGTCCTTGGCGGGTGAGCTCATGGGATTATCTGGTTTTGCGTTTTGCCGGCGCTACAAACGGCGCCGGCGCCGTTTTTTTGCGCGTGATCATCAACTGAGACATCGTGAAGAGGTTCTGCACCGTCAAGTACAACGCGAGGCCGGAGGCAAAATTGTAGCAAAACACGAGATAAATCAATGGCAGGAACATGAACATGCGCTGCTGCGTCGGATCCCCCGCCTTCGGCTGGAGCCTCATCTGCATCATCGTCGTGACACACATGCAGATCGGCAGGATATTGACGGCCTGGCCGAAGATATGGAAGACGGTGTCCGGCTGGGAGAGATCGTGGACCCAGAGGAAGTGGCTCCCACGCAGCTCGATGGCGGTGCCGAGCACCCGGTAAAAACCGATAAAAATCGGGAGCTGGATGAACATCGGCAGGCAGCCGGCGAGCGGGTTGATATTGTACTCCTTGTAGAGCTTCATCACCTCGGCCTGCATCTTGGTGGGATCGTCCTTGTACTTCTCCTTCAACTCGTTCATCCGCGGGGTGATCTCCTGCATCTGGCGCATGGACGCCGTGGCCCGGTTCTGGATGGGCCAGAGGCAGATGCGGATGCAGAGCGTCATGAGGATGATCGCGAGGGCATAGCTGTGCGTGAAGCTATGGAAGGTGTTCAGCGTATTGAGCAGGAAGATCGGGATGATCTTGAGGGAGCTAATGCCGAGAATGCTGAAGTACGTGGTGATGATCCGATCCTGCCCAACGCCCAGGCCCTGGAGCACCCCGTAAATCTTGGGCCCGGCGTAGTAGTTGAAGGATTGGGTGACCGTCTGGCCCGGGGCGAGATTGAAGGGCGGGAGCCCGATGGCCCCCTCGAGTGCGTACTTCCGGGCGGCGGCATCCAGCGTGAGCCGCTGCGCCCAAACGGCGGTGGCGGCGGAGGCGCCCGTGCCGCTGATCACCGTGGTGAAATACTGGCTGCTCACCGCCGTCCAGTCGATGCTATCGGCCGTATCCGTATACAATGGCCGCTCCGGGTGGATCTGGATGTTGATGAGCGGCAACTTCAACTCACTGAACCAATTGACATCCGTATGCTTCGAGCCGCCATCGCTGTCCCAATCGAACGCGGTATAGGTGGAGAGATCGTTCTGGTGGATGGGCGCTGCGGAGCCGACGTAGAGGTAATACCCATTGGAGCCCGAGCGGATCGGCTGGCTGCCGTGATTGGTAAAACTGACCTTGAGACCAACATGATACCCATGTGCGTCGTTGATCGAGGCGGGAAGTGTGAACTCCTTGGTGATGGTGAGCCCATTTGGCTCCTGCCGCTCGCAGATGACGCTATCCCCATGGACCGTGACCGTGTACGGGAGATTCGCCGCCGCACCCCATTGATCGCTGATCGCGCCGATGGGGAGCGTGCCATGCACATTAAGGGCAACATTGCTGCCGGACTCCGCCGGGTAAAAGAGCAGCTCCGCCTGGGCAATGCCGCCGCCGAGATTGGTAAAGTGATAACGTCCGGCAGTTCCAGAGACGACGGTCGTCTTCTCCGGTGCACCCGGGCTGGGCGCTACCACCATCGGCCATGGCGAGGAGGCGACTGGGGCCGGCTCGCCGCTGCTCGCAGTTGCGGGCCCGGCAGCCGGCGCGGCGGCGGACGGCGCGGCCTGGGCAACGGGTGCGCCCGCCTCCGATGGCGCGGCGCTCGCGCCGGGCGTGCCCGCGGCGGTCTCGGCCGCGGGGGGCTGCGGGGGCGCGAACTTTTTCGCGAACTCCATCTGCCACACAATCAATATGATGAGGGCGACTGAGACGCCTATAATGCCTTTGCGATCCATTTGGGAGTGAGAGGGGATGAAGGAAAAACGACCCGGAGTCGAGTCCTCAAATCAATGTTTTACCAGCACATTTTCGCCATGGCGGGGGCCACGGAGGCTTGTGCGGGTGGTGAGTGGGACGGGATCGTAACCGGCGCCGCCCCATGGATGGCACCGGCCGAGACGCTTGACGCCCAGCCAGACGCCCCGGAGCGTGCCGTGCGCCTCCACGGCCTCCAGCATGTAATGCGAGCAGGTCGGCTGATACCGGCAGCCGCTCCCCGGCCCCGTAATCACGGAGAGCATGGGCGAGATCAGCCACTGGTAGGCGCGAATGCAAAAACGAATCATGGCTTCTCAAAGATACCAGCCTTGTTCCCGAGGGCGACAAATTCCGAACGCAGGGCGTCGTGCTTCACATTCCCCGCGGCGGCGCGGACGATCAGGACGATCCAGAGGCCCTGGACCATGCCCGGCTGCGCCAGGCGCAGCATCTCCCGCAGACGGCGGCGGAGCCGATTGCGGACAACCGCATTGCCGACACGCCGTGAGGTGATGAGGCCGAAGCGGGTGCTCGGCCTGTCCCGGTAAACGCCCATGATCATGTACCGGCCATGGAAGCTGCGGCCGGCATGCTTGACGCGGGAAAACTCACTGGACTCGGCAAGCCGGGCAGCTTTTGGGAACCGATACCGCACCACGGGCACCAGCTCGCCACCGGCCTCCGGCGAAGCATCATCCGGCGGCCCCTCGCCTGGAGGCGGTTCCGGGGACTCGGATGGATCGGGATTGATCAGGCCTGGGTGTGTCGCGCGAAGTGGACTTCGACGCCCTTCGGCAGCAGCCGCTTGCGGCCGCGTTGCCTGCGCCGGGAGAGGATGGCACGCCCATTCCTGGTCTTCATGCGGGCGCGAAACCCAAATTGCTGTTTGCGCGTACGCTTGGATGCTTGATAAGTGCGTTTCATAGATGTCGGGTCTCGGCGGGGTAAATTCGGTCGAAAAGAGCGGGAAAGTTAGCCGCGCGGCTGGCGGTGTCAAGGCGGATGATCACGGCATTATCGGCCCGGGCCGCAGGCGTGGCTACTCTTTATTCGGGTTCAGGTTGCTCTCGGTGGCCAGGCAAAAGATGTTCCCCTCGCTGTCCTTGAAGAGCGCGTACGATCCCCACGCCTGCGCGGTGGGCGGCTTGACGAATTCCACCCCCTTCGCCACCAGCTCCTCGTACGTCTTCGCGATATCGGCCGTCTGGTAGCCCATGTTCACGAAACTCCCCACGCGATCCTCCTGCCCCGGCGGGGTAAAAAGCGTGACCGTCGTCTCCGCTCCCGGGATGGCCAGGGTGATCCAGCGCTGCTTTTCATCGAATGGAACATCCCCCACCACGGTAAAGCCAAGCTTCTCCGTGTAAAACCGCAGCGCGCGATCCTGGTTGGCCACCGGGATGCCGAGGAATTTGATTTTGCTGATCACGGGCGGGAGTAGAGCATGGGGGCAGGAGGTGAGGAAAGGTGATTGATCATCCGTTGGTTGCGGGCCCGGTCCGGATTCGTTGCACAATAATCCCGATCGCCAGCAACGTAATGAACGTCAGCGGCTGCAAATACCGGTAAACGGTCATCGTTGAGAGCATGGTATTTTGGGCAAGGATCGCCGTGTCGGCGAGGAGCAGCAGCCCGGTCTCGCGCCATTTTTCCCGGCCGGCACAGAACATCGCCGCGATCAGAACCAATGGGCTGGCGAGCAGGAGCACCAGCCATGGCGCCAGCCACTGGTGCATCTGCTGGACAAGGCCATGCCTCGGATAGTGGCTTGTATCGAGGTGAAAATGGTCCTCCAGTCTGCGGGTGAATACCTCGTCGTACGGCCCGCTATCACGATCGAACCGCAGCGCCTCCGGCATCGCCGTGAAGTCCCAGTAACCGGCATAATTGCCCACGCCGAAGAGGAACATCCCTACCGGATCCCGCACTGCCATCCGCCGGAAGATGGCCCCCTCGACGGCATCCGCGGGATAGAATCCGCCAGACGCTCTCTCCACCCGGTCGATCAACCCGCCGGGGTTCCACAATTGATCATTTCGCAATGACCGGTCGGCGAGCGGATAGGCCGCGTCGTTGCGAATGGCCGCCGCAACTGCCGCCGATGGCGAATCGCCCGGCTGCAAAAGCGGGGCGAACGCCGCCAGCACCATCCCGCGCGTCCCGTAAGTGTACGCGGGGGGATGCTCATTCTTGATCCCCATCGCGAAGCGATAAGCGCCGTGCAAGCCAAGCATGACGATGACGCTCACCAGCAGATGCAGCGACACCTTCGCCAGCCAGCTACCCTGCCGGCCCGGAGTCAGCGTGCCAACAATCGGCAGCGCGATCAAGAGCACCCCCACCGGGAGCAGAAATTGCATCCGAAAGCTGACCAGCGCGATGAAGAGCACCTGCAAAACGACCAACGTGCCGAGCCGCGGCCGCTCGCAATATGCGAGGACTCCAGCGATGACGAGCGCCAATGCGGTAAGCCCGAAACACTCCGGCAACACCTCGCGCTCATACAAGAGCTGCAACGGATCCATCGCACACACAATCATGAACCCCGCCGCAATCCCCGCCGAAACTCCAAAATAGCGCCGCAAACAAAACCCGAGTGCCACACAGGTCACAATACCCGCCAGCGTCTGCTCCACCACTAGCGGCAGGAGGCTATGCAACGGCAGCGAGAACCAGCGGATGAAAAAGCCGTAAGTCCATGAGCGATATGGCGGAAACCACTTCGTCAGCGCGGTGCCGATGAACGCCGCGGAATCGCCCATGAAAAAATTTGGCGCATGATCAAGCGCGAACATAACCAGTTTGATCGCCGCAACCGCCCCAACTGCCCACCAGAAAACCGGTCCCAATTGAAAATGCTCTGTGCGGGAATCATCCCGGCTTCCATCCATGGCGGCGATACTAGGACTCGTGCAGTCCCGGTCAAGCGGGCTGATCCCACGCCTACGGCAATTCCAGGTTCACGTAATCATACATTACGTGAGCGTCCGGGCTGCGCGTGGCGGGGAACTCCAGCGTGATGAGGTTCTCACCTGTCTTCAGCATCCCCACGGGGATCGGCACGTACTCGACACAATACTTCGCGTGGATGCCCTCGCGCAGCAACGCATTACCGCCCTGCACCGTGGGCACCACCGTGGCCACCGGCTTAGACTCGTCATTCGCATACACATCGATGCGCGCACGCTGGGCGCTGGCGATGGCGAGGGTGAGTGTCGCATCGCCGGACGCGGGTACAGACGCGAGTGCGAAATGGATGCGCCATTTCCACGGCGAGATTTTCGCCCCCTGCACGTAAGAGGTTTGCGCGTAGTTCCAATCGGTCGCCGGGTTGCTTTTCCCGATGGTGTAATCGAGCGGGTTCGGCCATTCGTTGGAGAAATTCTGCCAGACGTACCCGTGGAAGAAATCGGTGCCATGGCGGAACTCCGCCGCCGTCCGGTCCGGAACGCCGATCTCCCATGCGATCTTCGAGCCCTTGTGCGGGACATCCCACGTGACGCTGCCGAGTTTATCCTGCGCCCCGGCGCCCACGGTAACGCCGGTCTGGGTATACTCGCCCACTGCCCCGGAGGTGAATGCTGACAGCGTATAGGTTCCCGGCCGGACGTTGGGAATCGTGAAATTCCCTGCACCGTCACTCTTGACCCAATACTCGTAATGCATCGAGTCGAATTGCCAGTTGCCGCCTGCGGGCGGCTGGGCGAGGCCGATCCATGCGTTGGAGCCGGTGAGCGCGGGCTTGAGCGGGTCGTGGACATTGAATCGCCCGGAGACCGAGCCGCGCCCGGCCGCAGGCGGGTAGAGCGGATTATCCGTCAGCCATGCGTAAGGCCATGCTGATTTCTCGGCGATCACCTGCTGCTTCGCGTCGGCCCAGCAGGCATCGGCGCCGAGGTCGCTGTGATTGCAGTAGAGGAGATAGGGGCCAAAGATTTTGCTCCATTTCTGCCCGGCGGCGATGTGGTAGCTGGAAGCGTTGTAATGATCCATGCCGAAGTGGATGTGATTGATCCCGGAGGCGGCATTGAGGTCCTGCTTCAACGGGCCATCGTTGAAGAAATCGTAACCGCCCAGCACGA
>Ga0302320_10010451_pt1 | contig 19770 bp, 12 predicted proteins | sample Bog_T0_3_FD_202130 | JGI IMG/M metagenome (GOLD analysis project Ga0302320, IMG submission 202130) | Peat permafrost microbial communities from Stordalen Mire near Abisko, Sweden - Bog_T0_3 | ecosystem: Environmental > Terrestrial > Soil > Wetlands > Peat | place: Sweden: Abisko, Stordalen Mire... | reverse complement strand
GATTATGGCTACACTTACCGTTACGGCAAAGGGTCAAATCACGTTAAAGCAGGAGTATCTGCGGCACTTGAACGTCGTACCCGGCCAAAAGGTCGACGTAGACCTGTTGCCCAATGGGCGGCTGGTGGTGGCTCCCGCAAAGCCGAAGCACTCCATTGAGAGCTTTTTTGGAAGCCTCGAGCAGAAAGACGGACCAAAGCTGACTATCGAGCAAATCAAGAAAATAACCGAAGATGCCTGGGCGGGCAAGCGATGAAGATCGTCGCGGACACCAACGTCCTGCTGCGAGCTGCTGTACGCGATGACCCCCAACATACTCAGCCTGCGAGTCATACATTGCGGACAGCAGAACTGGTTGCTATCCCCGTGGAAGCACTTTGCGAGTTTGTCTGGGTCATGCGAAACGGCTATAAGATGTCCGCTGCCAAGGTAGCCGTCTCCGTTCGTTCCCTTGTGGACAGCGAGAATGTGGTTACGAACCGGCCCGTGGTGGACGCAGGACTCGCATTACTCGACAAAGGCGGGGATTTTGCCGATGGAGCCATTGCTTACGAAGGCGAACGTCTCGGTGCCGACGAATTTGTCAGCTTTGACGTTAAAGCAGTCTCCTTACTGCAATCTCAAGGTAAGCGCGCCCGGCTTTTATCCTGAACCTATGCTGAAAAAGCTGCCCAGTCGCCGTACAACACCAAAGCCGGCCAGCGGCCCTCTCGCTCCCGAGCGCGTTGCGGCGATTCTCAAGGGGCTAGACGAGGCGTACCCGGAGGCGGTTTGCGCGTTGACGCACACCTCGCCCTGGGAGTTGCTGGTTGCCACAATCCTCTCCGCTCAATGTACGGATGTGCGCGTAAACATGGTGACGCCGGAGTTGTTTCGCCGCTTCCCTGCCCCGGCAGCGATGGCGAATGCGACGCTGCCGGAACTTGAAGCGCTGATTCGCACGACGGGGTTCTTTCGCAACAAGGCGAAGTCGATTCAGGGGGCGGCGAAGCGAATCACGGAAGACTTCAGCGGTAAGGTTCCAGAGACTCTCGCCGAATTGATTACGATTCCCGGTGCGGCGCGGAAGACGGCGAATGTGGTGCTGGGGGTTTGCTTTGGCAAGGCGGAGGGTTTGGTGGTCGATACGCACGTCTTCCGCATCTCGCGGCGGTTGGGTCTTGCCAAGGAGGGGACGGCGGAGAAGGTTGAGCAAGAGTTGATGCGGGTCCTGCCCCAAGACCGGTGGATCAGCTACTCGCACCAGATCATTCATCACGGGCGGGCAGTTTGCGTGGCGCGAAGTCCGAAGTGCGACCGCTGCAACCTGGAGCACCTCTGCCGGGCGAAAGACAAGACATGGCAGTCCTGAGATGCGGATTGACGGTCACCGTCCCTTGCAGACGTTGCAGAGAATTCCCCATTTTCCGGTCATACTGCTACCAACGTGCTGCATGGAACTTTGTCATGGAACGGAGTTCAATATTTCCCCCAAGAAGCATCCTTTCCTAGTCCAATTGCCCTGATTTATCGGGAGGGGGTGGGGGGTACCATGTTTACCCACCCAGGACATTACGTATGTCACTTATTTTAAGATAGTTAGCATGGTTTACAGGTTACTACTAAGTAACGGAGGATCACGTTTTTCACGCGAAAATGCAGCCCAAAACCAGCCCTTTTTCGTGTACTTTTGGTTCAAATTGAAGTGAAAATGCATCATTCCGCAATGGTCCCGATTGCACGAACGACTGCGGCAGCAAGGCCCGGAATGTCAGAGGGATTCGCTTCGACTTCCGGTTCCCAGTTGTACTCGCGCAATGTCCCACTCGTGATGGGGCCAATGGAGACGGCAGCCACTCCGGGGAATGGAAATGCCAGGCCGGCTTCTCTTGCAACGTCCGCCAGGTGCGTAACGCTGGAGGAACTGGTGAAGGTCGCAGCGCCAATTCCCTGCTCTAACGCCTGGCGGAGTTGGGATGCGGCAGCGTCGGGAATCACATTGCGATAGGCATCGACGACATCGACATCGGCGCCGGCTGCGCGGAGAGCGTCAGGAATTACATCCCGGGCAACGGCGGCGCGGGCGAGAAGAATACGTTTGCCTGCAACTTGATTCTGAAGACCAGCGACGAGAGATTCCGCAACATAGGTTTCCGGTACGACGGAGACGGCGAGGCCCGCGCTGTGGGCGGCTGCTGCTGTTGCTTCTCCAACCGCGGCTACCAACCGCGGTTGAGTGGAATCCTCGAGTGAAACGCCGAGGTCGCGTGCGCGATCTGCGAGAGCGCGCACTGTGTTGGCGCTGGTGAAGATAAGCCAGTCGTATTTGACGAGCTGCTTGATGGCACGATCAAGCGGCTCAAAACTCTCCGGAGGACGAATCTCCAAAACCGGCACTTCCACTGGCACCAAACCATGTGCGCGAAGGGCGCCGCTCAACTTGCCAGCCTGATGCGCGGCGCGTGTAACGAGCACGCGGCGGCTGGATTGCGCCGATCTCAATGAGCCGCTCCGCTGGGAAAGCTTTCGAGTTGCAATAACTCCCCTGCGCCGGCATCGAGGAGCATTGCGGCCACTTGGCGTCCAACTTCGCTCGGATCTGGATTCTCGGCGGAGATGCGATGATGGACGCGCACGGTCTTGCCGGTCTCCGGCGAGGCGACGATACCGAAGATTTCGAATCCTGTAACAGTGTCAATAACGTTTGGCTCGCTACTCGGGCGGCAGTGAATGCCGATAGGAACCTGACAGCCGCCGCCAAGAGCCGCCAGAGCCGCACGCTCGGCTGTAACGGCAAAGCGTGTATCGGAGTGGTCCAGGAATGCGAGGGCGGCGATTGTCTCTACATCGTCGTGGCGAGTCTCGATTCCGAGCGATCCCTGTCCAGCCGCCGGGCAAAAGTCTTTGGGGTCGAGCCGTTCGCGAAGCCAGTCCGTCTTGCCCAACCGATCAAGTCCGGCGGAGGCAAGGAGAATCGCTTCTACTTGGCCCTCGGCCAGTTTGCGAAGCCGCGTGTCGACATTGCCGCGAAACTCTACGGCTTCGATATCGGGGCGAAGCGCTTTCAATTGCGCACGCCTGCGCTGGCTGCTGGTGCCTACACGGGCTCCTTTAGGCACCGCGGCCAGGCTCATGTGCTTCAGCGAGACCAGGGCGTCGCGAGGATCGGCACGCGGTGGCGTGGCGGCGAGCGCGAAGGGCGCGGGGAGGTCAGTAGGCAGATCCTTGAGCGAATGCACGGCAAGATGGATACGCCCCGCCTCAAGCGCGTCTTCTATTTCTTTCGTAAACATGCCTTTGGAGCCCACTTGAGCGAATGTGACCTCCTGCAGCTGGTCGCCGGTAGTTTTAATGATTTCGATCTCGACCGCATGGCCTTCGCCGCGCAGCAGCTCGGCGATATGCTTGGCCTGCCAGAGGGCAAGCTGTGAGCCGCGACTGCCTATGCGCAGATTCATCGGCCTGCCTCGACTGCAGTTCCAATATTCGTTGCGGCGTGAGCTTCCATTGGGCGTTCGGCTTCTTGCACAGGAGAGCTTTTTTCCGGCGATGCCGGTGGAGTTGCCTCCGGCGTAGGCGAAACATGCCACTCATCGCAGACAGCCTCAAGTCGAACCGAATCGTTCTCGCGCGCGGCTTGCTTTAGCGCCTGCATCGGCGGATGAAGGAATTTGTTGACCAGCCCGCGGGTCAGGGCTTCGACGGCAGCGGCCTGCTCCGGCGTAAGCGAGCCAAGGCGAGACTGGATGCGATGCAGTTCAGCCTGGCGAATCTCTTCCGCCCGCTGTTGCAGGGCAACGATGGCAGGAGCGACATTCACGGCTCGCAGGCGCAGGCGGAAGCGCTCAACCTCAGCAGCAATGATGGCTTCGGCGTCAGTTGCCTGGCCCTTGCGTTCATCCAGATGCGCCGCTGCAACCTGCTGAAGATCGTCGATATCGTAAACAAAGATGCCGTCGAGCTTGTTTATCTCCGGATCGACGTCGCGGGGGACGGCAATATCAATGAAGAACATCGGCTTGTTGCGACGGCGCTGCAGAAAAGCCTGCCCGTGCTCCTTGCGGAAGATGTGCAGCGGCGCACCGGTTGAGCTGATGATAATGTCGGCTCTGCCGGCCGCCTCGTAGATCTGGTCGAATGGGACGACTTCAGGCGCAACCGAACCCTCGAACTCTTCCGCCATGCGCCGGGCGCGCTCATAGGTGCGATTGGTAACGAGGATGGTTCCCGCGCCTTGATGCACGAGATGGCGGGCGGCAAGTTCACTCATCTTGCCAGCGCCGACAAGGAAGACGGTGCGGCCCTGCAGCGAGCCGAATATCTTGCGTGCCATCTCCACGGCCACCGACGCGATGGAAACGGAGTTCGAGCCGATGCCGGTCTCGGAGCGGGCGCGTTTGGCGGCGGCAAAGGCGCATTGCAGCAGGTGTTCGAGTTGGCCTGAAACCGTGCCTGCGGCGCGGGCCGTGGCAAAGGCCTCCTTCACCTGACCCAGAATCTGAGGCTCGCCGACGACCATCGAGTCCAGGCTGGCGGCCATGCGAAAAAGATGGCAGACAGCTTCGTGGTCTCGATGCTCGTAGAGATGCGGAGCCAATACCTCAGATGAAAGGCCGAAGTAGCTGAACAAGAAGCTGGCGATCTCAACATGCGGGCCATCGACGGCGGCCAGCAGCTCGACACGGTTGCATGTGGAAACGATCATGCATTCGGTGACGCCGGGGAAGGCGGCGAGGGCACGCGTGGTTTCTGGCAGGTCGCCGCGCGAGATGGCAATGCGCTCCCGCAGCGCGATAGGCGCTGTGCGGTGGTTGACGCCGATGAGGACGAGACTCGTGTGCGCGCTCATTGGGGACCGAACCTGTGCACGCGGCTGAAGAGGTTGGCCACCCAGACGCACATCATGATGACCAGGACGGCTCCCGATACCCATGCTGCGCGGCGGCCGCGCAGGCTGGCTCCGCGGCGCACAAGCAGCAGCAGAACATAAACTACCCACATGGCGAACGAGGCGATGACCTTCGGGTCTTGAAAGTAGGCATCGCCGAGTGCCGTCTCCTGGGCCAGAACCGAACCGATGATAAGGCCGACGGACATGCAGGGGAAGCCGAATTCGAGGGTGGCAATGGACATGCGCTCCAATGTGTCGAGGGGCGGGAGCCAGGCCAGCAAGGATTTACGGCCGGAATTGACTTTGGATTTGATGCGGCGTTCCTGAACGAGATAGAGGACAGAGGAGAGCAAACTGAAGCAGAGGGCGGCGTAGGCCAGCAGCAGGGCGATGATGTGGGCCACGAGCCAGCTCATCCTGACGCCTTCTGAGGAGAACGTATAGCGTCCGGGCCCAAGCGTGGGAATAATGATGAGCAGGAAAGTTGCCGGCAGGGCGAAGATGCCGAGAGAGATGGCATCGTAGATCCACCAGATAAGGAAGAAGATGCCGGCGACGGCGAATCCGAGCAGCGACTCGATCTCGCGGAAGCTGACCGGGACCAAGCGATGGGCCTGCACGAGCATTTCGACCACGGAGACAAAGTGGAAGAAGATGGCTAACCCGCCGGCGTGGACACAGACGCTTCGCCAGCGCTTGGAAGATTCCAATACGGCCGGGAAGACAGCGACACAAGCCGCTGCATAGAGGAAGGCCGCTACTCGGAGCCAGAGCAAATACATTTCTTCTCTACCTTAAGGGGTTATCCGCCACCCGCATGTGATCTATATCACCAAACAGGGAATCTGTACAGGTCCGGAAGGGGGAGGAATCTGTGCTGGAACCCCCGGTAAACAGAGTAAACGGTTCCATGGCATGGACGCGATAAGCTGGAAGGCAGCGTGATTCGAGATGACAACAAGTTGAGTCCGGTTTCCCAGCCCGGTCTGCTGGCTGAGAGCGAGGGCGCAGGCGAACCGGCGGCTGCGCCCGAAGATCTCGCTCTCTCTTCACTGCCTGGGAATAAGGAAAAGGAACTCACCCCGTTCATGAAGCAGTGGACGGCGGCCAAGCGGGAGAATCCTGACGCGTTGTTGTTCTTCCGCATGGGGGACTTCTACGAGCTGTTCTATGACGACGCCGCCGTTGCCAGCCGGGAGCTGCAACTGACGCTGACAGCGCGGGACCGCGAGCGGCAGGTTCCCATGTGCGGGGTTCCGTATCACGCGGTCGAGGGGTATCTTGCGCGACTCTTGCGCAAGGGTTACCGCATTGCCATTTGCGACCAGATGGAGGATCCCAAGCTTACAAAAACAATTGTCCGTCGGGAGGTAACGCGCGTTTTGTCGCCGGGGACAGCGCTCGATGCAGGCCTCGGGCAGGAGAAGAACAATTTTCTTGCGGCGTATTTTGAGAGCGGGCCAAAGGAGACGATTTGTGCCGTGGCGCTGCTCGATGTTTCCACAGGCGAGTTTCGGACGGCGGAGTTTCAGGGGGAGAATGCGCACGCGCGGGCCGTGGAGGAGTTGCTGCTGGCCTCGCCGAGCGAGGTGCTGGTAGCGGCGAGTAGCGAGATTCCGCCGCAGCTGGAGCGCATTCCCGCACGAACCCGTGTTGACGATTGGGTCTGGACTCGTGATTTTTCTATTCCTTTGGTCGAGCGGCAACTGAAAGTAAAGACCCTCGAAGGCTTTGGGCTGGAGGGCCACGATGCCGCAGCGATCGCAGCAGGCGCGGTGCTGCACTACGTCCGCACGACGCAGAAGAACGATGCACAGCACATTGACAGCCTCAAGTTTCAGGAGCACTCCGGCGCGCTGGAGCTGGATCAGGTGACGGTGCGCAACCTCGAATTAGTTGAGCCGCTGTTTCAGGGGCAGGACGAGCGTGTAACGCTGTTCAAAACTCTCGACGCGTGCCTGACACCGATGGGCAAGCGGCTCCTAAGGGCCACGATACTGCGCCCCCTCAACGATGCGGCTGCGATTGAGGCGCGGTATGAGGCCGTGGCCGAGGCGCACAGCGATCTGCTACGGCGCGAGGAGATTCGGCTGGCCTTTGCCGGGATTCTCGATCTGGAACGATTGTTGGCGCGGCTCTCGCTCGACTCTGCCGGGCCGAGGGACGTGCGAGCCATGGCAGCAAGTCTGGCACGGCTACCGGGGTTGAAAACTGCGCTCGGCGCAATGCGCGCCGCGCAGTGGAATGCGATAAGCGACAATCTCGACACGCTGGGCGACGTGACGACGCGGATCGCGAAAACTCTCGTGGCCGAGCCTCCTTTGACTCTAGTCGATGGCGGAGCAATCGCGGCCAGTGTGGACGCGGAGCTGGATGACTTGCGCAGTGTGTCGTCGTCTGGCCGACAGGCCATTGCAGCCATTGAGGAGCGGGAGCGGCAGCGCACGGGAATTGGATCGCTGAAGGTGCGCTACAACTCCGTGTTCGGTTACTACATTGAGATCACGAAGTCGAATCTGGCGATGACACCGGCGGATTATGAGCGCAAACAAACGCTGGTAAATGCGGAGCGATTTACGACGCCGGAGTTGAAAGAGTACGAACGCAAGATTCTTACCGCGCACGACCGCTGCATCGAGATTGAAAAGCGGATTTTTTCTGAGCTCAGAACCAGCGTGCTGCAGGCTGCGGGAAGAATCAAGCGCAGCGCTGCGGCGGTTGCCGAGGCGGACATGCTGGCGGATTTTGCTCATCTGGCGGCTGCTCGACGCTATGTGCGCCCGCGGCTCGAAGAGGCTCCGGTGCTTGAGGCTGTCGCCGCGCGGCATCCCGTGATTGAACAGTGGATGGTGGAGACGCGAGAGGGTCGGTTTAATGCCAACGATCTGTACCTGCGCACGGGCAGCGGCGAAGCTGGCGACGATGAACAAAGCGCTCCGGATCCCAGCCTGCTTCTCATCACCGGGCCCAACATGGGCGGCAAGAGCACGTATCTTCGCCAGGCGGCGATGCTTGTGTTGATGGCGCAAATGGGTTGCTTTGTGCCGGCGGATAGCCTGCGCTTGGGCCTCGTAGACCGCATCTATACGCGCATTGGCGCAAGCGACAACGTAGCTCGCGGCCGCTCTACATTCATGGTCGAAATGACGGAGACGGCAACGATTCTCAACACTGCAACCAATCGCTCTCTGATCCTGCTCGACGAGATGGGTCGCGGCACGGCGACCTTCGACGGACTCAGCCTGGCCTGGGCGACGGTGGAATATCTGCACGCCGAGACACAAGCGCGAACGCTGTTTGCAACCCACTACCATGAGCTAACCATGCTGGCCGAGAAACTGCCGCGTGTGCGAAACCTGCGCGTCGGGGTAAAGGAGTCACCGAGCGGGATTGTTTTCCTGCACAATATTGAACCGGGCGCGGCGAGCAAGAGCTACGGCATCGAAGTGGCTCGACTAGCGGGCCTGCCGCCGGCGGTAATCGAGCGGGCGAGACATGTCTTGCGCCAGCACGAGAAGCAGGAGCGGCAGAGCGTCCAAGTGGAGACCGTGCCCGATCCGATGCAGTTAACCATCTTTACTCCTCTCTCGCAGAGAATCGTAGACCGGATTGAGGCCACGGATGTGAACCAATTGACGCCGATGCAGGCGCTGAATCTGCTCGAGGAGTTGCAGCAGGAACTGAAAAAACAGTGAACAGTAGACAGTGAACAGTTGTCAGATTTTCGAGGACTGCGATGGCGGAGAGTTTAAGGCGGGCCGCGGGAAGCCTATTGATGGTGGGGCTGGGCGGTGTCGAAGTGACGGGACTGGAGCGCGCGTGGCTCAAGCTACTGCGGCCGGCGGGAATCATTTTGTTCCGGCGCAATATCTCCGACGCAAAGCAGACACGGGAGCTGGTAGCGGCTGCTACTGCGGCCTGCGCCGCACACTGCCTGCGGAGCGTGGATGTGGAAGGCGGCTCCGTTGACCGGCTGCGGGATGCGCTGGCTCCAATGCCTTCAGCGCAATCGGTCGCACGCGCGGGTCTGGAGACGCTGTCGCGCAAGCATGGTGAGCTGATTGGACGTGCGGTAACAGCATTCGGCTTTAATACGACGCTGGCCCCGGTGCTGGATTTGGGGCTGCCGGAGTCGGCGGCTGTGATGGGGACGCGCTGCGCCTCGGATTCAGCCGAGGCTGTTGTGAAGTACGCGCGCGCATTTCTCTCCGGCCTCGCTGCCGAGAACGTAGCCGGCTGCGGCAAGCATTTTCCCGGCCTGGGCGCCGGGACGCTCGACTCGCATCACCAGACGCCGAAGATTGAGCGCGATTGGATCGATTTGTGGCGCGAGGATTTGAAACCGTATCGAGCCTTGCGCAATCAGTTGCCGATCATAATGGTGAATCACGCGCTCTATCCCAGGACAAAAGACAAGACACACCCCGCCAGCGTTTCGAAGTTCTGGATTCAGGCGGTGCTGCGCGAACGCATCGGCTATCGAGGATTGATTCTCTCCGACGATCTGGAGATGGGCGGAATTCTGAGTTGCATGACAATGGAGGAGGCAGCCGTCGAGGCCGTGCGCGCGGGCACGGATCTGATCGAGATCTGCCACAGCCCGGAGTTAATCTTTCGAGCGTATGGAGCGCTTGTTACTGAAGCAGAGCGGTCGGCAGCATTTCGAGCAGTGCTGCTGGCGAGGGCGCGGGAATCGGCGCAGAGGCGTGCAAGGCGCTATGCGGAACCGATCTCGCGGCCTTTGAGCCCAAAGCAGTTTGAAGCGCTGCAAGCGCGGATTTTACAGTTTGCCGAGCAGGTTGAGCGAGAGGTGACGAGTTGAGGAATGTGCTCTCCCAGGTCTCAAGATCGAGACATGGGGCACTCAGCATTCGTGGTAAAGTCGCGGAGTTTGGGGAGATGGCATGAAAGCAAAGGCGATGACGATTGCAGGCATTATGAGCGGCACCTCCGCGGATGGGATTGATGTGGCCGTGGTGCGGATTGCGCCGGGACGCGCGCGGCCTGGACTTTCGCTCGTAACGCATGAGGGGTTTGCGTTTCCTGCTGCGTTGCGTCGGGCGGTGCTGGCGGCGATGAATGCCCAAGCCACCGCGACAGCCGAACTCGCCCGGCTGAACTGGAGGCTGGGAATTGCCTACGCCGAAGCCGTGAAAGCGATGCTCGCAAAGCACAAAATCAAAGTTGACTTAATTGGCTGCCACGGGCAGACGCTCTACCATCAGTCGCGCGAGGAGAAGTATGCCGGGCGCAGGTTTGCCTGCACCTGGCAGGCGGGTGAGGCGCAGGTGATTGCGGCTGAACTTGGAATTCCCGTTGCCTCCAACTTTCGCCCCGGCGATATGCTGGCCGGAGGGCAGGGCGCGCCGCTGGTTCCGCTGCTGGATTATGTGTTGTTCGCGGATGCGAAACGGGCGCGGGTGCTTCAGAATATCGGCGGCATCGCAAACTTGACAGCCATTCCAGCAGGAGCCGCGGCCGATCAGGTGATCGCGTTCGATACCGGACCTGGAAATATGGTGATGGACGCTCTGGCTCAGAAACTATTCGGAAAGAAATATGACCGCAACGGCCTGCTGGCAGCCGCAGGCACGGTGATAGAGCCTGTATTAAGGGCAGCGCTGCGGAATCCCTACTTTCGGTTGAAGCCGCCGCGCACTGCTGGCCGAGAGCAGTTTGGCCGCGAGTATGCCGCTGAGTTTCTGCGCGCTTGCCGCAAGCACAGCGCGAAGAGCGAAGACGCGCTGGTCACAGCGACGGCGCTGACGGCGGAGACGATTGCCACGAGCTATGAGAGGTTTGTGTTTCCGCGAATAAAGCGCGGCGCGGATTTTATTGTCTCCGGGGGCGGAGCGCGGAACGCTACGTTGATGCGCATGCTCGCGGCACGACTTGAAACTCTCGGTTGCGAGCTGGCGGCAAGCGTCGAGTTCGGAATGCCGGTTGAGGCCAAGGAGGCTGCGGCGTTTGCGCTGCTGGCCTGGCAGACGTGGAACCATCTGCCGGGTAACGTGCCCGCGGCGACGGGTGCTGCGAGGCCGGTGATACTGGGGCAGATTACCTATGCGTGACCGCGGCGTGTTGAGAACTGAGGTCTCCCATGTCTCAGAATCGAGACATGGGGCACCCAAATGTTTTGTTATTCCGCTTATATCGGTTCTACTGGTCATCGTGCTCTTGATATCAGGATGCCATTCGACCGTCCGCGATCGCAATACACTCGTGTTTCTAATCGAAAGCAGCCCAGCCAATCTGGATCCGCGCGTGGGGACAGATGTGCAGTCGGAGCACATCGACGAGCTGCTGTTTGACGGGCTGGTTCAGAAAGATGCCAGCTTTCAGTTCACCCCCGCGCTCGCCGAGCGGTGGGAGCAGCCGGACGCGAAGACACTGGTTTTTCATCTGCGCGCTGGGGTGCACTTTGCCGATGGGCGCTTACTTACAGCGCGAGACGTGAAGTGGACGATTGATTCGCTGCGGAACGGGACGGTGATCTCGCCGAAAGCCGCATCCTACGCTGCTGTCGACAGTGTTGAGGCGCGTGATGCCGAGACGGTTGTGTTTCATCTGAAACACCCCGACAATTTTCTGCTGACCAATCTCTCCACAGGGGCATTTGGAATCGTTCCTGACGGCAGCGGAAGAGATTTCTGGCAGCACCCGGTGGGCACCGGCCCGTTCCGCTTTGTAAGCCAGCTGATCGACCAGGACGTGACCATTGAGCGCAATCCGGCCAGTTGGTGCATCGTTCCGAAGATCGAGCGGGTCCGATTTGCCGTTGTGCCGGATGCAATCACCGCGGCGCTGGAGTTGGAAAAGGGTTCGGCCGATGTGGCCTCTCCCAATTTGCTGCCCATGGATTTGCTGCCGGCGCTTGCGGCAAATCCGAATCTCATCGCTGAGGACAGGCCTGGTACGGCGATACAATATCTTGCCTTCAATCTTCTCGATCCCATTTTGAAAGACATGCGGATGAGGCAGGCAATCGCATGTGCCATCGATCGTGAACTCATCATTCACACCCTGCTGCGAGGTCATGCACAAACGGCTTCCAGTCTGTTGCCCCCGTCGCATTGGGCGTGGACGGGCGACGTGGCCAAATACGACTATGACCCGGAACGATCCAAGCATCTTCTCGACGAAGCCGGATACAAGCCCGGCGCGGATGGCGTGCGCGTGCATCTGACGATGAAGACCAGCACGGATGAAAATGCCCGCTTGCTGGCGGCCGTCTTGCAGCAGCAGTTGAGCCTGGTGGGCATTGCGCTCAACATTCGCAGCTTTGAGTTTGCGACGTTTTATTCCGATATCACTCGCGGCGCGTTTCAAATCTATTCGCTGCGCTGGATTGGCGGAAACGAACAGCCCGATATTTTCAGCTATGTCTATTCCACCTCGCGCTTCTCGCCCAAGGGCGCTAATCGCGGGCACTACTCGAATCCGGAGTTGGATGCGCTGCTGGACGATGCGGCGGAAAGTGCCAACGCCGAAGCGCGGCGTAAGGATTACGTGAGGGCGCAGCAACTCTTGGCGCGCGACCTGCCTTCTGTTAATCTTTGGTATAGCGACACCGTCGTCGTGCATAGTCGGAGCCTCTCACATTTGATTCCCAGCGCTTCAGGAAGTTTTTCCTTCCTTGAGACTGCGCTGATCGAGCCTGGGCAGGGCGTGAGATAGCTGCTTCAACCTTTTCGCGGCTTGTTTCGTCTACCAAACCAGAGCAATCGTTCGCCATGTAGCGAGCGGGAATTGCTGGCCCCTTTGGAGATGAATATGTCTGCCCGAATGAAGAAGTGTACGTGGAATGTATTGACCCAATTCAGTTTGATCGTTGTGATGATTCTGGCTCCGGCGCTGATGCACGCGCAGGCAGCGACGCGCGTCTCAGGCACGGTGACGGCGATTAATGGCGATACGCTTATGGTGAAAGACGCACAAGGCAAAGACCAGCCGGTTCAGGTTCCCTCGAATGCAAGTTTGAAGAGCGTCGCACCGGGAGAAACGGACATCAGCAAGGCTGTTCCAATCCAGTACCGCGATTTGGCCGTGAACGATAAGGTGCTGATCTCGCTTGACCCGAATGCAACCGGTGGAAAGCTGCTTGCAGTGCGGGTGATTGCAATCAAAGCGACCGATCTGGCCAAGAAGCAGCAGCAGGAAGCCGCGGAGTGGAAGAATGGCGTAGGCGGCTTGGTGAAAAGCACCGATGCCGCCAGCGGCGACATTGTGATCAAGACTGGCTCTGGCCCCACGGAGAAGTCGGTCACGATCCACGCGGACAAAGCTACCTTACTCAAGCGGTATGCGGCGACATCGATCAGTTACGACTCTGCAACGGCGGCGCCTTTCAGCGCCATTCAAACCGGCGACCAGTTGATGGCGCGTGGAACCAAGAACGAGGATGGATCGGAGTTGACGGCCAAAGAAGTTGTCACGGGCAGCTTCCGCAATATCTCTGGAGAGATCACTTCCATTGATGCAGGCGCCTCGACAATCGTTGTGAAAGACCTGGCGACCAAGAAGCCCGTAACGATCAAAATCACCGCGGACGCGCAGATGAAAAAACTTGATCCCCGCATGGCGCAGATGCTTGCCGCTCGTTTGAATGGCTCCGCCGCCGGCGCTGGGGCGCGAGGCGGACAAGGCGCAGTTGCTCCCGCGGGTGGTGCAGGCGGCGCTGGCGGACAATATCAGCGCGGCGCTGCCGCAGGCGGCATGAATATGGACCCGCAGCAGATGTTGAGCCGCGCGCCCGCAATCCATTTTTCCGATCTTCAAAAGGGGGATGCCGTCATGCTGGTTTCCTCCAGCGGCACCTCGGACGTTACCGCCATTACGCTAATTGCAGGCGTCGAAGCCATCCTCACCGCTCCGTCAGGCTCCGACCTGCTTTCCAACTGGAGCATGGGCGGCGGCGGAGATGCAGCAGCAGGCGGCGTGGAGTAACAAGCAATACCAACATTCGAGTTTTTCGGCGTCATCATAAGAGAGGTTATCGTGCATTTTAAACAGAGATCATTTGCTCTATTTTTGAGCGGAGTCCTGGTTCCCGGAATAGCGGCTCCAATCTACTCCCAGACCGCTGCGCCTGCGCTTTCCAATGAAAATGGCGCGGCTGCCGGGCAAACTTCCCCAGTCGGGCAAGGCATTCTGCGCGGGCACGTGAGCGATCCCACAGGCGCGCTGATCCCCGGCGCAACAGTCGGCGTTACCACCGTGGCCGGCGCTCCCGTGGGCACGGCGACCTCCGATGCCGCGGGTGCGTATGTCGTGCGCGGACTCGCTGCCGGCCGCTACGTTGTGCAAGTCACATTCGAGGGATTCGCTACCTATGTCTCCATGCCCATCTCACTCGAAGCGGGCCAGGCAAGAAACTTCGATGTGAAGATGACTGTGGAGGGCTCAACCCAGGAAGTTGACGTTACCGATTCCGGCGGGCCGCAGGTAAGCACCGAAGCTGGCGACAACGCCAGCGCTATCGTGCTCAAAGGCTCCGACCTCGATGCGCTCTCCGACGATCCAGACGAGTTGCAGAACGAACTTTCCGCGCTGGCCGGGCCGGCTGCCGGGCCGAATGGCGGGCAGATATACATTGACGGCTTTACCGCCGGCGAACTGCCGCCCAAATCCGCAATTCGCGAGATCCGTATCAATTCAAACCCCTTTTCGGCGGAGTTCGACAGGTTGGGGTACGGTCGAATCGAGATTCTCACCAAGCCCGGCACGGATAAGCTGCACGGTCGCGCCTCAGTCCAGGGCAACGACAACGCATTCAATACCGGCAACCCGTTTGCGGGTACGCTGCCTTCGTACCACAGCATCCAGTCCGACGGGACGATCAGCGGAGCTATCAACAAGAACGCTTCATTTTTCTTCAGTGTTCAGGATCGCCAACTCCAGAGCGACTCCGTCTACGATGCCCAGACGAACGGGAGCGTCACCTGCCCCGGAACGTATGTGGCGGCCACAGGTTTGTGCTCGGGCGGTTTCTTCAGCCCCTCGACCCACCTCAATATATCGCCGCGCTTCGATCTGCAATTTGGACAGAAAAACACGCTCACTGTCCGCTATCAATTCTTCGACAATAGCTCTACCGGTTTAGGCGGAGGCGGTGGCGGAGGATTTGGTGGTGGCGGCGGATCGAACTATACGCTTCCCTCCGAAGCCACGCACAGCAGTTCCATCGAGCACACCATACAGCTCAGCGATTCCGAGATCATCAACGACCACATCGTGAATGAGACACGCTTCCAGTATCTGCTCGATCTTTCCAACTCCAACCCAGCCCAGAGTTCGTCCCTGCTGCTGCCGCAGATATCGGTTCCGGGATCGTTCTCGACGGGCGGCCCGACGAGTCAAACGTCAACGGATAACTCGCAGCACTTCGAGTTCCAGAACATTACCACGATGACCAGGGGCGCACAGGCCATCAAGTTCGGCACACGCCTGCGGGACAACCGGGACAACAACACGACGACGAGCAACTTCAATGGCAGTTTCTCGTTCCCGAGCCTCACAGCCTATGTCGACACAGTGAACGGCATTGCAGCCGGTCAGACAGTGGCGCAGATTGCCGCCAACTGCCCCGCCGCAACAGTGGCAGTGGGCGGCTGCACACCGAACAAGCTGAGCTACGATACCGGTCGGACGAATCAAATAGCGAATGTCTTCGATGCGGCATTATTTTTCCAGGACGATTGGAAGTACAACCGGTTCCTGACCCTGTCCGGCGGCGTGCGCTGGGAGGGGCAGAATCACATCGCCGACCACAGCGACTGGGGTCCGCGCGTTGCGTTTGCCTACGCGCTCGACGGACATAAGAAAGGCGGCGTATCGAAGACCGTGCTTCGCGGGGGCTATGGATTCTTCTTCGATCGGCTTGGACTGGGCAGTGTGATGTCACTGGAGCGCTTTAACGGCAAGGCTGGAAGCGAACAGCAACTTGTCATCAACAACCCAACCTGCTTTTATCCCAACGGGCTTGTGAATCCGTCCACGACCTGCGGTGGTACACCCTCCACATCGACGACCTTCAATACCATCTCGCCCAGATACAAGTCGCCAGTGCATGAGCAATTCGGCGCCAGCCTGGAGCGCCAGTTGACCAAGACGATTACCGGCACGGCGACTTACCTGCACACGTACGGCGTGCACCAGAGCGGAACCATCGATGCCAACGCTTACCTGCCGAATACGGGAACTGTCTACTACAACGCCACTACCGGACCGCATCAGGGCGTGCGTCCCAATCCCAACTACGGTCCGATCGACGAGAATTTTCCCGAGGCAATTTACAAGCAGAACCAAGCCATTGTGAGCGTCAATGCGAGAGTAAGCTCCAAGTTAAGCCTCACCGGGAATGCGGCATTCAACTGGGCCAACTCCAACACCGGAACATTTTCCAACTCCTACGATCCGATACTGGATTACGGGCCGGCTGCATTCACGCAGCGCAGGTCGGTTTACCTGATGGCAACCTACACCGGCCCATGGAAGATCGCCTTCAACCCCTTCCTCATTGCGCAGTCCGGCAAGCCGTTTGGCATTTCGACAGGAACCGACCTTACAGGCGACAACTTCATCGGTCAGGATCGTCCCTCCTATGCGACTGCCGCTGAGATTGCCAATCCCACTGCGAGCATTGTGACGACGAGCTACGGTGTGTTTAATGTGACTCCGCTGCAAGGAGAAACCATTATTCCCGCCAACCTAGGTCGCGGCCCGGCGGCGATGGTTGTGAACCTGCGCATGTCGCGTACCTGGGGCATTGGGCCTGAAGTCGGTGCGACCGCGGCGCAGCAACGCGCTGGCGCAGGCGGCGCTGGTGGGGGCCCTGGCGGCGGTGGACCGCCCGGAGGCGGCTTTGGCGGTGGCGGTGGTCGCGGCGGCGGCGGCTTTGGCGGTGGAGGCGGTGGCGGTGCACGCGGCGGGTTAGGCGGCACGGGGCGCAAGTACACGCTCAACTTCAGCGCTCAGGCACTTAACGTCTTTAACAACATTGATCTCGGAAGTCCGGTAGGGACCGTGACTCCCGGAGCAAATGACCGCTTTGGCAAGTTCACAAGTCTCGCCGGCGGCATCTTCTCCACCAGCTCCTCGGCAAGACGAATCTTCATCCAAGCCGCGTTTCAATTTTGAGAGATGACATCCTTGGTTCTCCCTATTTGGGATTTGAGCCAAGGATGTTTTTTTCAGCGTCTATTTCGACACCTGAATCGTCACACATAACAGAGTCATAAAAATCTGCTGGCATGGAGTATTTCCTTCAGCTCCATACAGCTATTGCCTGCGCTTGGGCAGGATGGGCGGATCTCTGTCAGTAGACAGCCGTGACCTGCAAGCCCGGCATTCCGCATTCTTTCTACTTTGACCGCATTTGAGGATCAGATGAACTTGCGAAGTAAAGTTGTACTCTCTTTAAGTCCATTTTTTGCTGCCGCATTGGCAATTTCAACCTTTGCGCAAACCGCAACCCCTGCAGTGTCCACTCCGGCTGCTGCGCCCGTCGGGCAAGGCACCCTGCGCGGGCATGTTACCGATCCCACCGGCGCTCTAATCCCTGGCGCGACGATTGCCGTAACAACGGTAGCTGGAGCGCCTGTTGGCAGTACAACTTCCGATGCCGCCGGCGGATACGTTGTGCGCGGGCTTGCCGCAGGCAGCTACGTTGTTCAGGTCAGCTTTGAAGGATTCACCACTTTCGTTTCCGTTCCAGTTCCAATGCTTGCCGGCCAGGCAAAGACCTTCGACGTGAAAATGTCGATGGAAGGAATGCAGCAGCAGGTTGAAGTAACCGAGGATGGCGTACCGCAGATCAGCGTCGAAGCCAGTGACAACGCCAGCAGTGTAGTTCTTACAGCTTCGGATCTCGATTCGCTTTCCGATGATCCGGATGAACTGCAAAATGAGCTCAATGCACTTGCCGGACCTTCCGCAGGACCGAATGGCGGACAGATTTACATTGACGGATTCACTGCCGGCGACCTGCCGCCCAAGTCCGCCATCCGCGAAATTCGCATCAATTCAAATCCCTTCTCGTCTGAATTCGACAGGCTGGGATACGGGCGCATTGAGATTCTCACCAAGCCGGGTACCGACAAGCTGCGCGGTCGCCTGTTTATGATGGGCAACGATAACACCTTCAATACCGGCAATCCTTTTGCCTCAACGATTCCCGAGTATTACAGCGTGCAGTACAGCGGACAGGTGAGCGGATCGATCAACAAGTCCACATCGTTCACATTCAATGCCGAGTCTCGCAATACACAAAACGATGCCGTGTACAAAGCCACAACGGCTGTCTTGAGCGGCGGCACCTACATTCCCACGATTCTTACCGGTGCGCTCTTCAGCCCCTCGACTCGCACCACAATTTCACCGCGCATCGATCTCCAGATCGGGCAGAAAAACACGCTCACCGTTCGCTACCAGTTTGCCGACAATCATTCCACCGGGTTTGGCGGCGGAGGCGGCGGATTCGGCGGCGGGGGCGGACCATTTGGCGGCGGCGGTGGTTCGGCGCAAACATTGCCCACAGAGTCCACGACCAACGACTCTATAGAGCATCAGTTCCAGATCAGCGATTCCGAAGTGATCAACGACCACATCGTGAACGAATCCCGGCTTCAGTATGTCCTTGACACCTCGAATGGAAGCGCGGCCAGCAACGCGCCGCAGATTTCCGTTCCCGGCTACTTTGCAGGCGGCGGCGCAACCAGCCAGACCTCAAATGACACAACAAACCGTCTCGAGTTTCAGAACATCACCACCATGACCGTGGGAACCCAGGCCATCAAGTTCGGCACACGCCTGCGCGACACGCACGACAACAACACCAACACCGGCAGCTTCAACGGCAGCTTCTCATTCCCTACGTTGACCGCCTATATTGACACTCTGAATGGACTAGCCGCGGGGATGACGGTTGCGCAGATCGCCGCCGCCTGCCCCACGCTGAATGCCTGCACGCCCAACAAGCTGACCTACAATATTGGCGCGACCAACGCAATCGGCAATGTATTCGACGGCGCGCTCTTCTTTCAAGACGACTGGAAGGCGAACCAATTCCTGACCCTCTCCGGCGGCCTGCGCTGGGAGACGCAAAATCACATCGCCGACCACAGCGACTTTGGCCCTCGTTTTGCCTTCGCGTATGCGCTGGACGGACACAAGAAGGGCACGATATCGAAAACCATTCTGCGTGGCGGCTATGGATTCTTCTACGATCGCCTCGGCTCCGGCAGCATCATGAGCCTGGAGCGCTTTAACGGCAAAACTGGCAGTCAGGAATCGGTAACCATCAACGAGCCGACCTGCTTCAGTTCCGTGAGCTTGAACGCGGCGCAGACACAAGCTGGGTCGAACTGCCTGTCTACAACCGGTACTGTCACTCCACAGACCATCTGGTCCCGATACAAGTCTCCCGTGCATGAACAGATTGGAATCGGTGTTGAGCGCCAGCTCACCAAGACCATCACGGCTACCGTCAACTACATGCGCACATTCGGCGTTCACCAGAACGGAACCATCGACGCCAACGCCTACCCATTTGATCCGGGAACCGTCCCCCCCTATTACAACATCACCACAAGTTCACCGGGGCATCCTGCCGGTGTAAGGCCTAATACAAACTTCGGTCCTATCGATGAGATATTTCCCGAAGCGGTTTACAAGCAGGATCAGATCATCCTCAGCATCAACGCGCGGCTGAGCTCGAAGCTTAGCGTATCCGGCAATGCCAGCTTCAACAGGGCCAACTCCAACACCGGAACTTTTTCCAACTCCTACGATCCGATACTCGATTACGGGCCGGCGACCTTCGTTTCAGGCAAGCAATTGTTCCTGATGGGCACCTACACCGGCCCGATGAAGATCACCTTCAATCCATTCATCATTGCTCA
>Ga0302320_10010449_pt1 | contig 19774 bp, 15 predicted proteins | sample Bog_T0_3_FD_202130 | JGI IMG/M metagenome (GOLD analysis project Ga0302320, IMG submission 202130) | Peat permafrost microbial communities from Stordalen Mire near Abisko, Sweden - Bog_T0_3 | ecosystem: Environmental > Terrestrial > Soil > Wetlands > Peat | place: Sweden: Abisko, Stordalen Mire... | reverse complement strand
ATGTTATCCATCATGATCTTCCGGGGAAGAAGACCGACAGGGAATGCTCCCATTGCCGACTCACGAATTTGAAGGGGAGACTCTGAAAGCTCCTTGGTGATATCGACCTCCTTGATACGGTTGAGCACCGAGGCATAAAGGGCGGCGTCGCTCTCCAACTCTCGCCTGAGGTCGTTGTACTCGATGGTCTTGCTGGTGACATCGAGGAGCTGTTTTTCCGCCGCATCCTTCTCAATTTTGGTGGCATTCTGCTGTGCCGTTAAACTCAACTTCATCGACTGAAGGAGATCCACCACATCTTCCAACACCTTGGTTAACTGCTGCTTGGTAAGGTTGATCCGCGTCGCAAGATTGATGTAAACGGGATGTTTGAAGCGGTAGCGTTGTTTTACCACGGAGAGCTCATTCTCCAAGCCCTGCAACTGGGCCACCAGTGCGGACACCTTTCCATCATTCGCCACGCTCGGCAGGCGCAGTAATTCCTCCGTATCATTTTTATGCGCCTGGGCGATAGTCAGGTCACTATCGATCTGGGTGATCTTGGCTTTGACCTCACTCTCGTGCTCTGAAAGCTGGCCAAGCTGTTTCTGTGCATTCTCCAGCATCGACTCGATTGAGGCGGCTCGCTCCCTTTCACGAAATGCCTGCATCGCTTCCTCTGCTGTCCTCATTTTTTTCCGTAATCTCTCGGACTCATCCACAAGGAAAGTCGCTGCCGAATGAGTCGATGTCCGCTGCTCCTCCTGATCATAGAATAAATATTCCTGCGCATAGGCATTGGCAATTTTTTCAGAAACTTTGGCGTTTTGCGTGGTCGCAAACACATCAATGAGCCGGGTATTGGGCCTGAATTCAGTATCGATCATGCCCATCAGGCTGGATGCCACCTGTTCCGGGGAAATATCATTTCCATGAAGTCCGGCAGCGGTGAGAAATTCGGAGTCCTGGGCGAGCTTGAGCCGATTGGCCACACGAAGCGCAAATGGGTAGCTCTGGAAAAGCTCAATGAGCGTATTGATCATATCCATCGAGTTGAGGGTGTCATCACGGACACCCGTCACCGTGGAACTCAGAATCCTGGATTTTTCCTGAACAATAAAGAAGACGGCTCGAGCCTTGTACTCCTGGTGCAGTTTGGAGGCCTTATAAAAACCCCAGACAGAGAAAAGAATCAGGCAGAGAATGACAATCCAGGCACGAGATCGGATCGCGTAATAATACTCGCGCCAGTCGAATGAAGAAACTGCCGTCTGATTGGCACCGCGGGGGGGCTGGTTGGCCGGATTGGTTGAAGCAGTCGTTAGCATTGAAGTTTTTTCTCAGTACCAGCTCTCATGTACATCGATCACATCGCCCGGCTTGATTTCAATACGATCCACGCCGGGATCCGAGAGCTTCTTGGCGTTGACTTTGAGAGTCTTGATCGAGTCGCCGTCACGGCGCTTCACAATGACATGTCCCCGGTCGGCGATCCTCGTAAAGCCTCCCGCCATGCCAATAGCCTCCAGCAAACCTAACGATTCACTCCCCGAACAATCATAAGTTCCCGGCCGGCCGACCTGTCCGATGACGGTAAATTTTCTGGCACTATATCCCGCAATATCAAGATAGATCTGGGGATTGACCAAATACTCGGCATCGTATTTTTTCCTCACCAGCACGGTGGCGTCCCGCACCGTCAGTCCGCCCAACTTGATCTCTCCCAGTAGTGGGAGCTGAACCATGCTATCCTTCCCGATCTTGGCACGCATACTGAGATCCGGCTCATGATAAACGACCATATCAATGGTATCGCCCGGCTTGAGAATATAATCTCCGCTGGCCGCTCCCATTGATCGGGCAGTTGAAGCAACCGTCTGATCCACCGGAGCGGCATCACCGGAGGCTCGTTCTTCCCTGGCCGAGGCAGCGGGAGCGGAACTCTGAGGCAGATTTTGTGAAGTTTTGGCGTTGTCAGAAGAGACAGGTTGATCCTGAGAAAAAGCCCGACTGAATGAGAAGGGGGCCATGAGCATCATCGCAAGGGCAAGTCCACATCTCGGGGAAAAAGTCATCAAAAGGAATATAAAACCCTTGCTCATAAAACTAAAGAGAGAAGTTAAGATTGTCCAAGAAGCCTAACCGGTTATTTCTGTTCCTGAGTTTTTGAGTTCCAGATAGTTCAGTCTTTTCCCCTCCCCCTTTGCGTCATGGCGGATGTCAATGAAGGGCAGGAAGTAGCAGGGACTCTATCACCTCGCATTCCGTGCGATGCTCTTTCTTAGCGCGCCCCTTAATGGCGCGAATCACATTGGGTGAAAGGCGGGTGATGTACTGGACTCGACCGCTGGCTTTGCGGCCAGCACCTGCGCGAGCACCTCCCCATCGGGTTTTCTTCGTGTCGAAGAAATCAAGGATATTCTCCCCTTGGTTGAATCGGGCCTCAAGGTTATCAATGCTTCACGCTCCTGGGTCGCGTGGCGATGAGTGGCCCCTTACAGGCTGCGCTTTGCACAGGGTATCCCGTCCATCACCATGGAGTGGTAGTGTCATGAGAGCCGAAGGGTCGAGCAGTCCGAGGTTCAGCAGAACCAATCTAGCTTGTTGTGGGATGGCTTTTTGCTGGCAAGGGAGCGAAAATCTAAAAACTCACTCCTTCCATGAGAAGATCGATTGCGTTCACCCACCCCAAGACCAAGGCCATCCATCCTCATGCCTGGCTCTGGGAGAACTTGGAATCGGAACATTCGTTCCTCCTGCGCCCGATGTTTGGCTTGAAGGCGCTTTATCTGGACGGGAAACTCATGCTCTGCTTTGCGGCCAAAACGGAGCCGTGGCGAGGCCTCCTCATCGCCACGGATCGGGAGCGCCAGACGGCTCTGATTGCCGAGTTTCCGATTCTCAGCCCCCATCCGATTCTCCCCAAATGGCTCTATCTCGCAGAGGCGTCCGAAAACTTTGAGACCGCAGCCGTGCAACTTGTATCGCTTGTGAGACAACGCGATTCACGCATCGGCGTCATCCCTAAAATCAAGAAAGCGAAGAAAAAATCATCGCTCGGGTGAAGGGGGCTGGAAGTTGGGAGAGGGGAGAGGGGAGGTTCTCGCGCAAAGACGCAAAGACGCTAAGAGTGGGGAAGAAGACGGAGCGCTGCGGCATGCTGGGCCAGCTTCCTGCTTCCTTCGGCCCCTTTGGGTCTTGGCGTCTTGGCGCAAGAATTTCCCTGCCTTTCACCTTTCACCCCCCGCCGCTCTTTGGTTCGACCCAGCGGGCGAGCAGAATACAGAGCTCGTAGAGCACCACCATCGGGCCACCCATGAGCAGGTAGGTGATGAGGTCGGGTGAGGGCGTGATGAAGGCAGCTGCAACAAAGATAACTAGGATTGCCACGGAACGGGTCTTGCGGAGTTTTTCAGCGGTGAGGAAGCCAAGCTTTACCAGGGCCAGGACGACCATCGGCATTTCAAAGGCGAGACCAAAGGCGATCAGAAATTGTGTGGTAAAGGAGTAGTATTCCCTCACCGTCCAAGTCGGATTCCACTTCATCGCCTTGGCATCCTTAAAAAAGAAATCCAGCGTGCCGGGAAGCACCACGAAGTAGGCAAAGGAGATACCTGTGATGAAGAGAGCCAGAGCAAAGGCCGCGACCGGGAGCAGGATTTTGCGTTCACCCGGCTTGAGTGCAGGAAAAAGGAACTGGGCGAGAAAAAGCGTCAGGAGAGGGAAGGAGATGACCAGTCCCGCGTAGAAGGCGAGATTCAGAGAGATGGTCATCGAGTCGGCCACTCCGAGGGACTGAAGGGAATTGGCTCGCGTGGGATCGACGAGAATCAGCGGGCGCTGAATGACCGCAGCCAGCACACCGCGAAAGAAAAAGGCAGCGACCGTCGTTACTACAAGCGTCGCCGCCATGCGTATGATCATCACCCGGAGATCACCCACATGGTCGAGAAATGGCTTGGGTTCATCCTCCGCTTCGCGGAAGGAGAAGATGTTTTTGAAGTCCATTCTAGTTTCCCAACAGGGAACGCCAATGCGTCAGGCGCTTGGCGACATTTTCCAGCGAGGGTGCGCCGGGTGCCGTTCGTGCCGCAAGCGAACGCAGCGGCTCAAAGAGCGAGTCCCATGCATCGAGCAATTCGGGGCATAGCTCCTGCAAGAAGGGCTTGGGCAGCTTGTCGAGAGGGATGCCGGTGTTGGAGGATTCGGCGGCAAGTTTGCCGACGAGATCATGGGCATTGCGGAAGGGGACACCCTTGCGCACAAGTTCCTCAGCCAGATCGGTGGCAAGGAGGAAGGGATCGCCGACAGCCTCCGAGGTGCGGAGTGTATTGATCTTGAGCGCCGCCATCATCTCCGCCGTTACGGCAAGAGCCATGCGGGCGGTGTCGATGGAATCAAAAACAGCCTCCTTGTCCTCCTGCAAATCACGATTGTAGGCCATGGGAAGGCCTTTGAGCACGGTCAGAAGGCTGAAGAGATTGCCGTAAAGCCGTCCTGTCTTACCTCGTGTGAGCTCCGCAATATCAGGATTTTTTTTCTGCGGCATGAGACTCGATCCGGTGGCATGACGGTCACTGAGACGGGCGAAGCCAAATTCCGTCGTCGTCCAGAGCACAACATCCTCGGAGAGGCGAGAGAGATGCATTCCGAGAATGGCCAGGGCGGCGAGAAGTTCGAGCGCAAAGTCCCGATCACTGACGCCATCGAGGCTATTCTGTGTGACGCGGGCAAAGTCCAGTTCCCTGGCCACAGCCTCCCGATCCAGAACAAGGGTCGAGGCAGCAAGAGCGCCGGAACCAAGAGGTAATTCATTCATCCTCTTCGCCGTGTCAGCCAGACGGCCATGATCGCGCTCCAGCATTTCGACATAGGCCAGGAGATGATGGGCAAGTGGCACGGGCTGAGCGCGCTGAAGATGGGTGTAACCAGGGATGATCACCGAGGCATTCTCCTCCGCGAGGCCGACGAGAGCTGACTGAAGGGTGCGTACGCCATGCTGCAACTCCGAGATTTCATCGCGCAGATAGAGCCTCAGATCCGTGGCGACCTGATCATTGCGACTGCGGGCGGTGTGCAGTTTCGCGCCGGGGTCTCCGATTCGGCGAGTCAGCTCCTTCTCGATATTCATGTGGATGTCCTCGAGATCGACGGAGAATTGAAAATCCCCCTTGGCGATTTCCTCCCCGATCTGAGTGAGACCCTGCTCAATGGCGGTAAATTCTTCAGCCGTCAAAAAGCCCGCAGTCTTCAATCCACGGGCATGAGCAATACTCCCGCGAATGTCATGACGGAATAATCTCCAGTCAAAGGAAATGGATTCTCCGTAATCTCGGAGAAGGGTGGACATTGATTCTTCGAAACGACCGTGACGCATCCCTCTCACTTACCTGTTTTCCCGCAGTACGGAAACAAGAATGAAAAAATGTCAGGGAACTACGGCAAGGAAGAGCCGACTGCCGTTGCTGCATTCCTGCCCTGGCGGGGTTCGCCGGTCTTTCATCCATAGCCCCTGACTCATTTAGAATAGAGCGGGGAGAGAGAAAGACAATGCCCGATATTGAGGAAGTGGATTTTCCCGCTTGAGAAGTTTTCGCAGGCCTACTATACACGGTGATTCCCTAGTACTCCCCCGATGCAAAAAATCCTTATCATCATTGCCGCCTCCCTCTCACTTGTTTCAATTGGGTTGGGATATGTGAACCTTACCCACCTTCAAAATGAGAAGGCGGCAAAACTAGCGGTGACGGAGGAACGCGATGCTTTGACTAAAAAATTAGCGGCCTCAGTCGCAGAGTTTAAAGTCACCGACGGAAAGCTAAGCGCTACGACAAAGGATTTTGAAAAATCCCAGTCGGATCTGGCTGACACCCAGTCTCGCTTAGACAAGGAGACTGCCAATTCCGCAGCGCTTCAAAAGCAGGTCACTCAGATGACATCTGATCTTGCACAGCAAAAGACCGATCTAGACACCAAGGATGCGCGCATTGCCCAACTGGAAAGCGGCAAAAGCGGCACCGGCTCCTCTTCATCCTCCGCTCCTCAGCTCGACGAGCTCAAAAACGAGATCAAGGAAAAAGACATCCTCAACACCAGTCTTCAAGCCAAGCTGAAAGAAAACGATGCAGTGGTGGCCGAACTCCGCAAAAACGAAGCCGACCGCAAGGCCAAGATTATGAGAAATGGTCTCGAGGGACGCATCCTCGCCGTGAACCCTTCCTGGAATTTCGTGGTCCTCAGCCTCGGAGATCGTAATGGCGTGGTCAATAATGCCGAACTCCTCATCAGCCGCGGCGGCCAGCTTATCGGAAAAGTTCGCGTGACCTCGGTAGAGCCATCGACTTCCGTGGCCGACATCGTGGCCAACAGCGTTCGCGGCGGCGTGAAGGTCCAGCCCGGTGACACCGTTATTTACAGGGGCCCGGAAAGCTCGGCCAGCACTGATTCTGATGTCAAACAATGAGCAAACCATGAGGTTTGGAAATGAGCAAACCATGAGGTTTGGAGCCCTGATTCTGATACTTTTGACCGTCGTCCTGAGCGGTTGCCAGTCAGCTGCTGACGACGGCACCACGACTCCTGCCAGTTCTTCAGTGAGCGCCATTCCCTGGAACAAGCCAGCATCCTGGGAAGGAACCGGAGCGCTCGGCGGGATGATGCAGCAGGGCAGCCATTAAACCCGAACTTTTCTCAAGAGGAGCTTTCGCAAGGAAGCTCTTTTCTTGAAAAGACTCTAAGGGCTACACCCAACTGATGAGGATTCTGGCTGTCGATCCATCGCTGCGGGGAACGGGTTACGCCATTCTGGAGGAATCCGGATCTTCCATCCGTTGCCTCGGATATTCGGTAATCCATAATAAGGCTTCGATTTCCCAGGAGGGCTGCCTGATGGCGATCTATGAGACCCTGAGTGGCGCGATCGATAAATTTCAGCCTCAGGCCCTCGCCATTGAAAAGGTGATCTATGTTCAAAGTTTTCCCACAGCGATCATCCTGGGAGCCGCCCGTGGCGTCGCCGTCCTCATCTCGGCGCAGAAGGGCCTCTCCATCCACGAATACCCGCCAAAGCGCATCAAACAGGCTGTGGTAGGTCGCGGTGCAGCCTCCAAGGATCAGGTCGCCTTCATGATCAGAGCCCTCCTGGGACTCACCGAGACTCCCTCAAGCGATGCTGCCGATGCGATCGCTATCGGCCTCACGCACCTGAGAACCGCCGCCTCCCCAATTCCAAAAATCACAACGACAAAAAAGAAATGAATCACTTGGTAACACCTCAATGGCTCGGCAGGATTTCGTACGAAGCAGGGCTGGAGCTTCAGGAATCCCTCGTGCTCCAGAAAGTCGAAGGCGATCCAAGCGAGCATCTTCTTTTGCTGGAACACGATCCCGTTTACACCATGGGACGCAATCGCGATGAATCAAGCCTGCTCGCGGAAGAGCAACTCCCCCACCCCGTTTACCGCACCAATCGCGGTGGACAAGCCACCTATCATGGGCCAGGACAGCTTGTCGGCTATCCGATTCTCGATCTGAACCACTTTGGACGCGATCTGCACGCCTATCTTCGATTCCTGGAAGAAGTGCTCATCGATGTCCTCGCCGCCTATCAAGTGCAGGGCTGCCGTCGTGAAGGACTCACCGGCGTCTGGGTCGAGGATCGCAAGATTGCCTCCATCGGCATTGGTGTCCGACGCTGGATTTCCATGCATGGATTCGCCCTGAATGTGGGCAGGGATCTCCCGGGCTTTTCCTCGATCATTCCGTGCGGCATCGCTGGGGTCACCATGACCTCCCTCTCCCTGGAGGCTGGACGCGATCTGACAACCCAGGAGGTTGCCGAGACTACGGCAGCCGTTTTTCTTAAAGAATCTTGATGTAGGCCTTTTTCCGTAGGGTTTCGAGCCAGTGCTCCTGAGCCTTGAGTTTCTCCTGCTGGATCAGCCCCTGGACAATATCCTGCTGCACTTCGGAAAGTGGCTTGGTGATGGCGGGTTTCTTATCCTCGACCATCAGGATGTAATAGGCATTGTCCACCTGGATCACGGAGCTGATCTCACCCTTCTTCAAGGAGAAGGCCACCTTGGCGAGGTCGGGATTGAGGGTTTTGCGCTCGATCCAGCCCCAGTCGCCGCCCGACTCATTGGTGGAATCTTCGGAATACATCTGGGCCAGTCGGTCGAATTCGGCACCTCCGGCCAGCTTCTCACGAAGTTCGGCGGCCATCTGTTTTTTTCCAATACCTGGATCGCTCGAAGCGTCGCCTCCCGATGCCCCCCCCTCGCGTAAGACGATCATCCGCAGCTTCACCTGCTCGGGTGAGGTGTAGGTTGCGGAGTTCTTGTTATAGAACTCACGGATCTTCACTGGAGAGACGATGACATTGTCGCTAACCTTGGACTGACGCATCGCCTGGACGGTGATCTTGTCTTTTTGAATGTCGCGGAAGCGGGCCATCGTGAATCCCTGTGCCTGGAGGGTTTTGATGAAGGCCAGTCGATCGCCGCCAAATTCTTCGCGGATGATTTTCTGGACGCTGTCATCAATCACATAGGAAGGAATCGTGAATTCCTTTTTCTTGAACTCCTGCAGGATCAGCGCGCGATCAATGAGATCTTTGATCGCCTGCTGGCGGATGGCCTGGCTTTTGGCCTGAAGGTCATTGCCCTGATAGGCTTGGGCGGCTGATTTTTCCTGCAAGGAAGCCAACTCGCGCACCTGAGAAAAGGTGATCACCTCCCCGTTCACGATAGCGACGATTCCGTTGAGGACTTGTTCCGCAGCTCGGACCGGTATCAAGAGTACGGAGAGCAGAATGAGGAGTGTGAGAAAAAATCGTTTTAAAATCATGGTTAATCAAGGCTTGCACAAAGGGAGACTTTAACAGGAGAGATACCCTAGGCACTCCCTACTGTTTCAGCGCCTCCAGAAAGCGTAAAATCTCAGAAAGCTTGGAAGCGGGCAGGGATGCCGTCAAGCGCGGAAACTTGTGTCCCATGAGAAGAAAATCACCGCGACGGGTCAGCATGAGCCGATCGGCACGCGTTTCGACCTTGGTGATTCCATGACGAGCGGCTGCGCGACGGATGCGTTCCATCATGAGAAGGTGGCCGACTTCAGCTGGGAAGGGGCCGAAACGGTCGCGCCATGCAGCCGTCAGGCTCTCCAGCGCCACCAGATCGGGAGCGGAGGCGAGTTGGCGGTGCGCCTCGATCCGCAGCTTGGGCTCCGGGAGATATTCCGCCGGGATATAGGCTCCGCAACACGGAAGTGCGGCTGCGCCTTCCTCCAGTGGTTCCCGCATGAGTTCCTCGGGAGTCAGGGCGACAAAATCAAAGCGGAGCAATGCCTGCTGGTCAAACGGGGTGGCCGTTCCGGCAGAGCCTCCCTTCATTCGCTCGACCGACTGACGCAGCATCCGGCAGTAGAGGTCAAAGCCAACGGCGGCAATATGGCCGCTCTGAGCAGTGCCGAGCAGATTGCCTGCACCCCGGATTTCCAAATCACGCATCGCGATACGGAATCCCGAGCCAAGCTGAGAATATTGTCGGATTGCCTGCACTCGCTTCCGCGCCTCGCCCACCAGCATCATGTCACGGGGGAGCATCAGGTAGGCGTAGGCTTTCTGCCGCCCTCGACCGACTCGTCCCCGAAGCTGATAAAGATCGGCCAGCCCGAAGCGGTCCGCCCGGTCGATGATGATCGTGTTGGCATTGGGAATATCGAGCCCGCTTTCAATGATCGTCGTGGAGACGAGCACATCAGCCTCCCCCTCCACAAAACGCTTCATCACCTCCTCCAGCTCCCCCTCCTCCATCTGTCCATGACCGATGAGAACCCGCGCGCCGGGACAGAGCTCGCCGACGCGACTCGCCACTTTCTCAATCGTGCCGATGCGGTTATGCAGCAAAAAGACCTGACCGCCGCGTGCGCGTTCGCGCTCAATGGCATCGCGGATAATGCGCTCATCATAGGCGCAAATCACGGTCTCGACGGGCTGTCTGGAAGGCGGCGGCGTCTCGATCACCGACATATCACGCGCTCCCATGAGCGAAAGATAGAGGGTTCTCGGTATCGGCGTGGCCGAGAGAGTGAGGACATCGATAAGCCGGAAGCGGTTTTTCAGCTCCTCTTTATGCTTCACGCCAAAGCGTTGCTCCTCATCGACAATGACCATGCCGAGATCCTTAAAAATCACATCGGGCGAGAGCAGTCGGTGCGTGCCGACCACCAGATCGACCGAGCCATCCGCTAGTCCCTTCACCACCTGGCGTTGCTCCGAGGCAGTTCGATAACGGCTCAGCAGTTCGATCTTCACCGGGTACTCGCTCATCCGCTCGCGGAGAGTTCGCGCGTGTTGCTGGGCGAGCACCGTTGTGGGTGCCAGGAAGACCACCTGCTTTCCTCCCATGAGCGTCTTGAAAGCAGCCCGCAAGGCGACCTCCGTTTTTCCAAAGCCGACATCGCCGCAGAGCAGACGATCCATCGGACGGGGCGATTCCATGTCCTGCTTGATTTCGGCGAGCGCTCTCAATTGATCGGGAGTTTCACGATAGGGAAAACTCTGCTCCAGCTCTCGCTGCCACGGCGTGTCGGGACCAAAGGCATGACCGTTCCCCGTTTCCCGCTCGGCCTGGAGCTTGAGCAATCGTCCGGCGTAGAGGAAGACCGACTTCTCGGCGGCCTGGCGGGTCTTCTGCCATTTCTCATCTCCGAGACTGGAAAGATCGGGAGCGTGCTTTCCAACACCGACATAGCGTGAAACCTGCCACGCTTGCTCAATCGGCACAAAGAGCCGCGACTCACCTGAGAATTCGAGCGCAAGCACTTCCCCCTCGCTCCCATCGGCAGCAGGAAGACGCTGCAATCCAAGATAGCGTCCCACGCCATGATCGGAATGCACGACCAAATCCCCTTCCTCAAATTCGGTGAAATCAATCGCAGAGCGGGAGGCGCGTTGGCGTTCCCGACGCTGATGAAGTCGGCGCAGACGCTGTGTTGCTGAACGGCCAAAGAGTTCTGCATCGGCCAGTACGGCGAGTTTTCCCGCAGGGAAGCAGAAGCCGCGCGAAATGGCCCCGATCCGCGCTTCAGGAATCTGGGTCAGCTTCGCTGCTGCGGCCAATTCACGAAAGCGTTCACCCTCTCCCTCCGTGACGCTGAGCAAGACCACGCGCCAGCCTTTGGTTTGCCAGAGGGCCAGCTGCCGAAAAAATTCCTTCCGGCGATTCTCATCAATGACAAAATCACCGGCTCCAAAGGAGGCGAAGGGAATCGGGTCAAAAACAATTCCGTCGCCCTTTTTCGCCCCCTTCTTCTTTCCCTCCTCTGATGGATCGAGCAAGGGTGCTGAGGAAATCCTGATCCGCTGAGCCTTCGGTAGGGAGATCTCTTCCTCCTCCGGCTCCCAGCCAATTTCCACGACCAGTGAGTCAGGCTTGAGATAAGCACTCAGCGGCACGGTTGCCCGGTCGGTGTCTCCCAGTTGCAGGGAACAAACTTCCACCTCACCCACGGAGGTCTGGGTATCGAGATCAAATTCACGCAGGGAGTCGATTCCCTCTTCGTCAAATTCAAGACGGCACGGCATCTCCTGCTGCCAGGAATAGAGATCCAGAATTCCTCCCCGGAGCGAAAATTCCCCACGACGCGTCACCTGGGCGACGCGCTCATACCCCCCCTCCTCAAGCTTCATGACGAGCTTCCCCGGTGAGCCCTTCCACCCTCGCGGCAGCGTCAGCACGCTCCCGGTCAGATCGGAGGAAGAGGGGACAAGCTCTTCCCATTGGGAGGTTGTGATCACGGGAGCCAGGCATTCTCCATGAGCCAGACGGCCCAGCAACGCCAGACGCTCCGAGGCGCGTTCAGGATCGGGCAGACCTAGCCCGGCGGAAGGAATTTCCAGATCGGGAAAAAGAATCGCCTCGGCAATCCAGGCTCCCAGCTCCGAGGCAAATTCCTCCTGCGTGCGGACATCCCGACAGACGAACCAGACCGGACGATTGACCGCCATGTTCCTGGCTATCACGGCGCTGACAAAAGGCCACGCTTGTTCGGAAATATCCCCGAGCAGCAGCTCCTCCGCCTTCTTCCCCTTTCCCGCAAGCAGGCGACGCAGATGCGGCTCCTGTGCTGCCGCATCCAGGAGATCGTTATGAGCTCCCGAGCAGGCCATGGGCGTAGAGATAGTGCTGCGCGAGTTCGCGGGCATTGGAGATTTCAGGAAGTTCACGCCCATCCAGCGTCGCCACGGGCATCACGCCAAAACGCGAATTGGTAATGGCCAGCGCCCTGGCGCGTCGCAGATCGGTCATCTGGAGCTCCTGTTCCACGAGACGCGTCGTCTGGCGGGAGACCCATTTGAGGACGGCCCCGATCCGCACGCCAAGTCCAGAGGAAGGGGTTACGAGCAGGAGTTCCGTCCCCGTTTTTGGGGAGGACATCCAGACGATCAGGTTGCCCATGGCGCAGGAGAGAATCCGCCCCTTGCCATCGCAGACGATTCCTTCATCAGCACCGGCCTCGCGTGCCGAGTGCAAGGCTTCCAGATGAGGTGCGTAGTTGCCGCTTTTGACTCCCCAACCATCGCCAAGGAAGGGCTTTTTGAGCAACGAAAGAGCGATCCCATTTTCAATTTCCCGCTGCGTCGGAAAGTGTGTGGCCTCCCAGGTCAGGTAGCAGCCAGGCTGCCGGATCGGCGCTCCCGGCGCTCCCGGCCCGGCAGTGAGATAGAGCCGCAGCATTCCATCGCCAAGCGAGGAGGAATTCAAAAATGCCCGTAGCTTGGTCGCCAAAGCACGCGAAAATGGAAAGCCATGAGCCGAGGCTGAAGTGGCCAGCAGGGCGAGATGTTCGACTCCCAGGAGAGGCGCACCATGCCGAATGGCAATGCTTTCAAAAAGATGCTGACCGTAGCGGAATCCGCGATCGCTCAAGGGCAGACCTCCCGCATGGGAACGAATTTCTTCCTCCTCCCAATGCCAGACAAGTGTGCTCTCCTGCGGCGATGCGAGTCTTCCCATCAGACAAAAAAGTTATTCGGAGGCGGTCAACTCCGGACCTTCCAGGCGCTCCAAACGCTTGCGCAGCGTGGCGCGCGTGATGCCGAGCAACTTGGCGGCCTTGACCTGATTGTTACCGGTCAGTTCCATCGCTCGTCGGGTGAAATCTTCCTCCAGCCAGGGCAGGAGTTCCCGATCTCCCTCTTCACGCATCAGGGCGCTAAAGAGTGCCTCGGCAGCCTCCTCGATCGTGAGGTCTCCACGGATGGGAGCACTCGCACTGGCAGACTCTTCAGGAGCCACGATGCTCACCTGACCGAGAGGAAGATCCTTTGGCAGGAGCACATCGCTTGTGGCCAGCACACAGGCGCGCTGCATGGTATTCTGAAGCTCACGGACATTGCCGGGCCAGGGGTAGGCTTCCATCAGCTTGATGGCTTCGCCGGAGAGCTGAAGAAGGGGGCGATGCTTTTGGGTGGCGATTCGGGAGAGAAAATACTCGGCCAGCAGCGGAATATCCTCCACGCGGGCGCGAAGCGGCGGGAGATGAATTCCCACCACATTGAGCCGGTAATAAAGATCCTCACGGAATTCCTTGGCCACGATGGCCTGTTCCAGATTGCGATTGGTGGCGGCCACGATACGAACATTGGCCTTGATGGTCGCATTGCCTCCGACACGCGAAAATTCCCCCTCCTGCAACACGCGCAGCAGCTTGCTCTGGACGGCGAGAGGCATTTCACCGATTTCATCAAGGAAGAGGGTTCCGCCGTGGCATTGTTCAAAGCGCCCGATCCGCTGCGTGGCGGCTCCGGTAAAGGCTCCCTTCTCATGGCCGAAGAGCTCGCTCTCGAGCAGGTTCTCAGGGATGGCGGCGCAGTTGATAGCGAGCAGGCTTTTCTTATTGCGCTCGCTGTAGTGATGAATGGCGCGGGCGACAAGCTCCTTCCCTGAGCCACTCTCTCCGGTCACGAGCACCGGTGCGTCACTCATGGCAACGCGTCCCACCATCTTAAAAACGGACTGCATCGCCTCCGATTGCCCGACGATGTCATCACGGAATTGCTCGACCGTCAGCGCGGGCTTCACCGGGGAAGCGGCGCGAAGTTCCGCAGAGGCTTTCAGGGCGGTTTCGACGACCACCTTGAGCGTGAAGGGGAGTGATTCCTTGCGGAGGAAATCAAAGGCTCCCAACTTCATCGATTCGATCACCGCCTGGGTCGTGCCAAAGGCGCTGGTGATAATAACCATCGCATTGGAGGATTCGGCGCGGATCTTTGCCAGCAGGTCGAGTCCGCCCGCCTGACGCACCTTCATCTCGGCGATCACGAGGTCGGGCTTTTCGAGACAGAAAATTTTGAAAGCGTTCTGCTGATTGGTCTCGGTGATCACGCGCACACCGGAGGCCTTAAGCTGCTGGCGCACCCAGTCGAGAAAATCAGTTTCGCTGTCCACCACCAGGACGGTTTGAACGGAATGAGGTGAAATCATCATGCAGGTTGAATCGGGGTCAGGTTCTCCACGGCGGCACCATAGCGGCGGTCGCGCGCGGAATAATCGATGATGGCAGCAAGGAGATCCTCCCCGGAGAAATCAGGCCAGAGTTTCTGAGTGACATGGATCTCGGTGTAACTGAGCTGCCAAAGCAAGAAATTGGAAAGCCGCATCTCGCCAGAAGTACGAATCAGCAGGTCGGGATCGGGCATCCCGTGGGTATTGAGACGCGATGCAAAAAGTTCCTGGGTGATCGCCTCCGGGGTCAACTCCCCCGCCTGCACGCTGGCGGCCAGGGAACGCGCCGCCTCCACGATCTCGTCACGCCCTCCGTAATTCAGGGCCAGGGTGAGGACGAGTCGGTTATTGTGTGCCGTTTCCTCCATGGCGCGGCGGAGTCGCTTATGCACCGCAGGAGGCAGATCTTCGAGGCGTCCGATGGTGGCGAGCTTCACTCCATTCCGATTCATCGAGGCCACCTTCTCGGAGAGAAAATGCTCCAGCAGGAGCATCAGTCCTGCGACCTCGTGCTTCGGACGACGCCAGTTTTCCGTGGAAAATGCATAGAGCGTGAGGTATTCCACTCCCGCCTCGATGCATGCCTCGCAGATGTCTTCGACACGGGCGGAGCCTTGCTCATGCCCCTTGAGACGCGGCCAGCCACGCTCGCGGGCCCAGCGGCCGTTCCCATCCATGATGATGGCGATGTGCCTCGGCACCTTGATGGAAGAGTAAAGGCTCACGGTGAGGGAAGCGGAGGAAAATTTGGAACCCAGGAACTCAGGAAACAGAAGACTCAATGAGAGGGGCCATATTTATTTTCTGAGTTCTTGAGTTCCTGATTTATTCGGTCTTTCAGCGTTTTCGATGACTTCGGTCATCTGACCTTCAGTCTAAACCCCTTCAGCCTTCCTCACAGATGGATGGTCTGTTCCCGTCCGGGGCCAACACTGACAATGGCAAGCTTCGCTCCGCTGAGTTTGGCGATTGTCTCGGCATACTGGCGCGCCTTGAGTGGCAGGTCCTTGTAGGTGCCGATTTTTTCGGTGGGGGTGAGCCAACCGGGCATGGAGGTGTAAACAGGACGGCAACGAGCCAACTCACCGGAGTCGTTGGGCGGGGTGTCGAGCAGGGCTCCCTTGCCATCGATTTTGTAGCTGGTGCAGATGCGAATTTCAGGAATGCCATCCAGACCGTCCAGATTGGTAATGGCGAGGGTATCGACACCGTTGACAATGGTGGCGTAGCGCGTGGCCACGGCGTCAAACCATCCGCAACGACGGGCGCGCCCTGTGGTGGCGCCAAACTCGCGGCCCATGCCGTGAAGCATGTCGCCAAGTTCTTCATCCTGGGTGACAAGCGGTCCTTCACCGACACGCGTGGTGTAGGCTTTGACGACACCCATGACTGTATCGATACGGTTTGGGGCAATGCCGGAACCGGTGCAAGCACCGCCGGAAGTCGTATTGGAACTCGTCACAAAGGGATAAGTTCCATGATCGATGTCGAGGAAGGTTCCCTGCGCTCCTTCAAAAAGAATCTCTTTTTTCGCCTCCATCGCCTTGTGCAGATAGGAGACGGTATTGGTCACAAAGGGTGCCAGCACCTTGGCTGCCTCAAGGTAATCGGCCAGCACGCGGGCTCCGCTGATCGGCTTGCCGCCAAGCTGCTTGAGCAGGGCATTATTCTCCTTGATGCGGAGTTTGAGTTTCTGGGCAAAAACTTCGGGACGGATGAGGTCGGCCATGCGTAGTCCCGTGCGGGCAACTTTGTCACCATAGGCGGGACCGATTCCCCGCTTGGTCGTGCCGATCTTGTTCTTGCCCTTGAGTTCCTCACGCTGCGCGTCGATGGCGCGGTGATAGGGCATGACGAGGTGAGCGCAATCGCTGATGAGCAAATTCTTTTCGACCTTGATGCCGCGTGCGCGCAGGCCCTCGATCTCACCGACCAGCGCCACGGGATCAATCACGACACCGTTGCCGATGACGCAGATCTTTCCCTTTCGCAGAATGCCGGAAGGAATCAGATGGAGGACATATTTCTCCGAACCACTGACGATCGTGTGGCCGGCATTGTTTCCCCCTTGGCTACGGACAACAATATCAACATCGCCGGTCAGGACATCGATGATTTTGCCTTTGCCTTCATCCCCCCATTGGGAGCCTACAAGAATAGTATTCGACATGAGTGTTATGCAAAAAAAGGGCCGAGTCCAAAAATCGGCCAAGTGGTTAAAAATCGACAGTTATAGAGGAAAGGGCAAGAAAATAACCGGATTGGTGGCATTCTCGCGGGTTATTTCGAGTCAGCTTCAGTCAATAGCGGTTGCAACGACGCGGCCAGAGTAGCCGCGTTGGCCGCCTCGATATAGTCGTGATGCCACTCAAAGAGATGATGAATGCGCACACCTTGACGGGCATAGTCATGCCAGAAATCAATCTGCCACGGCTTGCGCTCGCTCGGAATGAAGAGCTCCATCCGCACCTCCAAGGATGGAGGCGTGTAGCGTCCGCAGGCTCTCTCGAAAGAGTCTGGCGGGGCTTTGTGCTGATCGCTCCCCTCTTGAGCCGCGATCGGGGAGCAAGGAGTTTCCGACTGTGGAGACTGTGGAAAAAGGAGCCTTTGCAGATGCTTGCGCACAAGTCTCAATCCATAGTCGCAGAGAGGGAGAAGCCCCCTTTTTTGTCGGAACGCCTGCTCCAAATGCAAGGCCAGATCCTGGCGGAGCCGAGCCCTCAGAGCAATCTTGGCCTCAGCCTCCGTATCGAGCAGGAGCAGAAGTGCGATCCGCCCACCTTTTTTGATCAGTGCTTCGGCCACCGCATAGGCGATCCATCCTCCAAGAGAATAGCCAAGGAGATAATAAGGCCCGGTGGGATGAAGCGCGCGAATCTGATCGGCATAATAGTCCGCCATTTCCTCAAGAGAATCATGTGCCGGGCGGGTGCCATCCAAACCGACAGCCTGCAATCCATAGACAGGTCGATCTGGCGCCAAGTGACGGGCAAAGTCGATATAGGCGAAGACATCCCCCCCCATACCGTGCATGACAAAGAGGGGCACTTTATCCCCGGAAGGCTGCAACGGAACCAGGGAACTCCAGGCGGGATCATCCCGATTTTTTTTTAGATAGGCAGCAAGTTCAGCCACCGTCGGAGCCTGGAAAAATACGGCAATAGGAAGTCGCCCATAGGCTAATTTCTCGATCTCAGCGGCGAGCATGGCTGCCGTGAGGGAATGACCGCCAAGATCGAAGAAATTATCATGGATGCCGATATTTTTTCTCCCCAGATTTTTTTTCCAAAGCTCTAGCAGGCGCTGCTCAAGCAAATCCTTGGGCAGGGCATGTCGCCGCATTCCATCAGGCTCATCGGGCAGCTCGCCCGGCGCGGGCAATGCCTTGCGATCCCTCTTGCCATTGGCATTGAGCGGAAATTTTTCCATCTCCACAAAAACCGAGGGAATCATGTAGTCCGGCAGTGACTGTCCCAATAACGACCTCAAATCAGCCACGGCAGGAAGACGCTCTCGCTGCGCGGGGATGCAATAAGCCACTAGCTGCTGATTCCCCGGCGCATCCTCCCGACAGATCACCAGCGCCTGAGCGACCTTTGGCGACTGCAACAGGGCTGACTCGATTTCAGCCGGTTCGATGCGGAACCCCCGCAGCTTGATTTGATCATCCGCGCGTCCGACAAAAGAAATCGTCCCATCGGCATTCCAAAAACCGAGATCTCCCGTTCTGTAAAGTCGCGCTGCGGGATCTGAGGAAAAGGGGTTGGGCACAAAACGCTCCACCGTGATCTCAGGACGATTGATGTAACCGCGAGAAAGCCCCTCTCCGCCCAGATAGATCTCGCCGACCCCATGGGGTGGAAGAAGCCTCTTCTGCTCATTGAGCAGATACACCTGGGTATTGAAGATCGGATTGCCGATGGGGGGAGAGACCCCCCGCCAGTTTCGCTGACAGACCCAACCGGTGCAGTACACCGAAACCTCGGTTGGCCCGTAGAGATTGACCAACTCAGCAGAGGAACGCTGTTGAAAACGCAGCATCAGATCCAGGGGCATCACCTCCCCGCCGCAGAAGGCACGCCGAAACGATTTCATTGCGGAAAAGCCCCCCTCCTCAATCACCATCCGTAGCGTTGGCGGCACAAAACTCGCCACCGTCACCGCGCACTCCTTCATCATCCCAACCAGATAATCGGGTTCCCGCTGCCCTCCCTGCTTGATCAGCAACAGCACAGCACCAGAGCAGAGTGTGGTAAAAATTTCAAAAACCGAGGCATCAAAAGTGATCGGAGCGATTTGGAGAAAAACATCCTCCCTACTCATGGGAAAGCGCGTGTTGGCCCAATGGAGAAAATTCACCACGGCACGATGCGATTCCGCCACTCCCTTGGGCTGTCCAGTTGATCCCGAAGTATAGATCACATAAGCCAGATTTTCGGAATTCACCGACGAACTTGGTGTCGTGGTTGGATTTGAGGAGATTGCAAGCGAGGCGTCATCTAGGAGCACCTGTTTGCGTCCGCTCACAGGAAGCCGCTCCGCCAAACTCCCTCGCGTGACAATCAGTTCCGCTGCACACTCCTCCAACATCAGCTCCAGACGCTCCAAGGGATAAGTCGCATCCAGAGGCAAATAGGCTCCTCCCGCCTTCATTACTGCAAGCAAGGAGACAATCAGTTCCGGCGAACGATCCAGACAGACACCCACGATTTTCTCCGGCCCTACTCCCAGGCCGACAAGATGATGTGCTAATTGATTGGCCTGCTCATTGAGTGCACGATAAGTGAGTGAGAGATTTCCATGGCGAAGCGCCACTGCATCAGGTGCCTGCTCCACCTGGAGTTCAAAAAGCTCATGAATGCAGAGATGCCGAGGATACTCGCTATCCGTCGAATTCCACTCACCGACTCGCTGTAATTCCAATTCGTTCAACATGAAAACACCTGAGAGAAGCGGTGATTTAATCGCATTGAGAGCGTTGCTGCAAGGATTCCGCCGAACTGGCGGAAGGCGGGGGATGAAGGGGAATAGGGAAGTTCTCGCGCAGAGGCGGAATTTAATCGGGAACTCAAGAACTCAGGAAAGAGAAAATGAAGATTTACCAAGAAGCCTATCCGGTAATTTCTGTTCCTGAGTGAACCGAAGTTTTACCACAGAGGACTGGCAAAGGACTGGCAAAGGTGGCCGAAAAGTTCTGAAGAGATTCTGATTTGGAAGAGCAAGGCACTCGTCCCGGTTACGGGACGATTCAGACTGTTTGAAATACTCTCGCAAGCCTGCTTGCA
>Ga0302320_10010448_pt1 | contig 19775 bp, 21 predicted proteins | sample Bog_T0_3_FD_202130 | JGI IMG/M metagenome (GOLD analysis project Ga0302320, IMG submission 202130) | Peat permafrost microbial communities from Stordalen Mire near Abisko, Sweden - Bog_T0_3 | ecosystem: Environmental > Terrestrial > Soil > Wetlands > Peat | place: Sweden: Abisko, Stordalen Mire... | reverse complement strand
CGGTCTGCGCAAGGATGCGGCCGAACGGTACCGATTCCATCGGCTCCTCGACGAAACCGCCCGGCTCCACGTCCTTGTCGATATCGCGGGCATCGTCCAAGCGCAATTCGCGTTCCGGTACTTCCAGCTCGGTGGAGTCGTCGGCAAAAACCTTCCAGCGGCGGAACGTGTCGTAGCCACCGGTCTTGCGGTTGATCGACACGCGCACGTCCAATTCTTCGCCGTGCTTCTTGCGGGTTGCCGATGCCAGTGCCGCTTCGAGCGCGTCAAAGATTATTTCCTTGTCGACGCCCTTCTCATTGGAGACCGCATCGACCGCCATCAATATTTCTTTGTTCATAGTCCGTAAGACTCCTGGTCACTCAGGCCGCAATCGCGCCTTCTGAATTCGTTCGAGCGGCAAGCTATGCGCCGTGCCGTCGACTTCCACCACAATTGCGTCACCCGCAATCGCCTTCAACTCGCCTACAAAACGCCGTCTGCCGGCAATCGGCAGCTTCAACTCGGCGAAAATTCTTTTGCCGACAAACCGCTCAAAATGCGCGCGCGTGCGCAAGATCCGATCGAACCCGGGGGAAGAAACTTCCAGCGTGTAATGCCCCTTAATCGGATCCTGGGTCTCGAGCTCTCGACTCACCGCATGGCTCACGTTCGCACAATCGTCGACCGTGATCCCAGCGGCGCCATCCTGCGCGCGGCGATCGATGAATATGCGCAACACGCCGCCGCGGCCCGCCTGCGCAAATTCCAAATCGACCAACTCATACCCCAGAGCCTCGATCGGCGGCTCCAACAGGCGCATCAAGGCATCTCGCATTTGACTCAGCCTTAAAACAAAAAGGGGACCATCGGCCCCCTCTCATCAAACACCATCGGCGCGAAGAACTTCAGGTCCTGCGCCGAGGGCCGCGATTATAGGCAAAGCGGACTTAGGCGTAAACCCTGATCGCGAAACTTTAAGCGCCAAAACGACTAGGGCCGCATCGCTGCGGCCCTAGTTCTCGCTCGAATCTAAACGCTGTTACCAGCGCTTCGGTCCGCGCGATCCACCGCCACCACCACCACCACCGCCGCCGCCGGTGCGCTCCTGAGCCTCATTCACCTTCAGCGCTCGCCCGTCGACATCGTGGCCATTCAAGGCCTGCATGGCGCGCGCAGCATCTGCACTCGCCATTTCAACGAAGCCGAAGCCACGGGGCCGGCCGGTGTCGCGATCGTTAATCAGCGCTACCGATTGCACCGCGCCATGCTTTTCGAACAGCGCGCGCACCGCGGATTCGTCCATTGAGAACGGGAGATTGCCAACATACATTTTCGTCATGTGAAGAATACCTACTACCAGAAAGAAGCTATCGGCGGGTCACGCGTGCGTACTGCTATGCAATGAGCCACATGCCTGCCACCTGGATCGAAGAAACCTGCTTTGTGGGTTTGGGGTCGAGACGCCGGAGCGGCGTGGTGACCAGAAACGGACCAAGTAGAAATTCACGAGCCGGGCCGGATATTACAGCAAATTGCTAATTGCTTCGAATATTTCTGTCTAATCGCACCGCCACCAAGAGACGGCGGGGGGCTCCAAGCGATTCGAACTCAAGACCGAGGGCTCGGACCAGTGGGACATCAAGCCGAGTCCCGCTGCGGTGCACAATCGCTCTGCCAGGGCCCACTCCTGCATGCCGTGATTCACCATGATGAAAATCCCCGCGGGCTTCAAATTATGTCGAATTTGCTCAAACAGGCGCTCGGGCTTGAGCAACCGCAGGGGCAGACGCCAGGCGAGCAGCGCTGCGGGGGTTAAAAAGGGAAACCAGGCGGTGATCAGATCCGCCGGCTGCTGGTAGCGGGTGTAATCGGCGACCACGAACTCGGCGTTCGGCAGTTGTCGCACATAGCCGGTCGCGTAGTCGATCCGCGCGTGACCGCTGCGCAGCAACCGGTATCCCTCCACTTCGACGCCGATCAGACGTGCCGGACGGAAGAATGCCGCAAGCGTCGCCGCGTACCAGAAACTCGCGCAACCGATGTCGCAGAGCGTGCCGCCGGCCGGCTTCTTAAGGCCCGATTCGCTCCAGCTGCGATCCAGTATGTCCAAGTATTCATAGTTGTTGGCGCTGGTGCGCGCGCTTAAGCGCTGCTCAAATTGCACCTGGTAACGCTCGCGCAACGCAGCTATTCTCTCGCCCTGCTCGAGTTCTACGTTGCAAAGTTCGCTTGCCGGTGTCTCCTCAAGCGCGCCGCGCGACCAGCGCAGGCGCTCAGAGACTTCGAACCAGAGGCCGTGTCGCAGGGAGCTAATTCGCTGAAGCAATGAATACATCGGCCAAATGCTACGCGTAGAGCTCTATCAGCCCAAGTACTGGGCTACCTGGATCGGCCTCGGCGTTCTACGCAGCATCGAACTGCTACCCTTTGCGTTGCAGTTGCAGGTGGGTGCGGCACTCGGCCGGCTCATCCGCCGGCTGCCGCTCGCCTACGTGCGCATCGCACGGCGCAACATCGAACTTTGCATGCCTTCGTTGCCGCCGCGCGAGCAGGCCGATCTGCTCGACCGTCATTGCCAAAGTCTGGGGATGGCGCTGTGCGAGACTGCCGATACCTGGTGGAGCAGCGATCGGCGCGTCAATAAGCTCGCCGAAGTCCAAGGCCTCGAACATCTGCAGGCGGCCTTAGCCAAAGGCCGCGGCGCCATCATGATCGGCGGTCATTTCACTACCATCGAGATTGCCACCCGCATCTTGGGCACGGTCGTGCCGCTCAACGTGGTTTATCGACCGACCAAGAATGCAGTACTGTCGCATACCATGTACACAAGCTTCTCGCGCCATGGCAAACCCATCGCTCACGATGACATACGGACCATGATCCGTGCGCTCAAGAAGAATGAGGCGGTGTGGTACGCGCCGGACCAGAGTTATCGCAACAAGGGTGCCGCGATGGTGAAATTTTTTGGCATCCCCGCCGCCACCACCACCGCCACATCGCGTCTGGCGCGCATCTCCGGCGCCGCGGTCTTGACCTATTTTCCCGAGCGTTTGCCGGGCTCTGCCGGCTATCGAGTGGTGATTGGACCGGCGTTCGAGAACTTCCCGGGTGCGGATCCGGTTTGCGATGTCGAGCGTTTCAATTGCTTATTGGAGCAGCAGATTCGTCGCGTGCCCGAGCAATATCTTTGGGTTCACCGGCGCTTCAAGGGACTCGGTGCCGACTACCCCAACTACTATGGCCGCGATTCGCGCAACCGCGCGCCGGTGCCGGCCAAGACCACCAGCTAATAGCGAGTTCATGCATGCAGTGTCGTTCCTGGCTTTTACGCGCCCTCCTCGTGCTCGGCGTTCTCGGCAGCCATGTTTGGCTGTTCGATGCCCACTCGCAGGCGTCAACCCTGCCGGCAGCGGCCGGCGAGGCGGCCCTCGTGCTCACCGATGCCCAAATTTACCGGGGACCCGGGCTGCCGGCTGCGCAGGCAATGGCGGTGCGCGCCGGGCGCATCGTCGCCTTGGGTAGCCAACAAGACGTGCTGCCCTGGATTCGGCCGGCCACGCATATCCTGCACTTGAACGGCGCGCGGGTTCTGCCGGGACTGGTCGACGCCCATATTCACCCGCTCGACATCGTCGATTTAGATTTCTGCGACTTGGGCAGCCAGCCGAAAACGCTGCGGCAGCTCTCTGCGTTCGTCCAGCAATGCATCGTGCGCTACAAAACGCCCGCAGGTGAGCGGCTCATGGTGCATCAGTGGGATTACACCACCGGCAATCAACCGGACGCTGATTTCCCGACGCTGCGCGTGGCGCTCGACAAGGCCAGCTCCGGCCAACAGGTGCAATTGCTCGGCAACGACGGCCATCATGGCGGCTTCAACAGTGTTGCGCTGGCATCAGCCAAGAATGCCGCCGGCCGCTCCGTCGGCTTATCCAAGGCCACCCTCGAGACAGATTTCGCGAACTACAAGAAATTCGTCGGCGTGGATGTGAGCGGCGAGCCGAACGGCGCTGCCAATGAGGACGCGCGCTACTTGATCAACCCGAACAGCATGCTCAATACCGATCTCGCCGACGTCCTGAAGGTCCCCGAGAAAATCCCGCAACGCCTCAACAGCGTCGGCATCACGGCAATTTTGGATGCCATGACATCACCGGAAACCACGGCGGTTTTTGATACCTTGGAGCAGCGCCACCAGTTGACGGTGCGCGCGAGCCTGGCGCAATTCTACGATCCCGCCCAATACCGCGGCGCGGACGGCAAGGTCGACTATGACGCCATGGTAGCCAAGGCCGTTGCCATCCGCAGCAAGTACGCGTCGGATCCGCTTATCCGCGCGGATTTCATCAAGCTATTTGCCGATGGCGTGCTCGAAGGCAATCCCTACGCGGTGCCGCCGACCCTGCCGAACGGCGCCTCGTTGCGGGATTTCTTGCAGCCCATATTCCGAACCGATGCCAAGGGCCTGCCGAGCGTCGTCGGCTACGTCGACACGGCCGCGCCGCTGTGCGTGGAGGTGCGCGCACACCCGGCAGACTATGCGGATTCTGCGGCGGCCGGCCGGTTCTTAAAACTGCATGGCTACCACCCGGCACAATGTTCGATATCCAACGGCCAGCTGCAGCATGATCGCGCGGTAATCTTGGAGTTCGTGCGTCGTTTCCATCTGGCCGGTTTCAACATGCATATCCATGTGATCGGCGATCGGGCGCTACGCACCGCCCTCGATGCCATCGAAGCCGCACGCAAAGCCGATGGCAACAACGCGACGCACGACAGCTTGGCGCACATTCAACTATCGACGCCTGAGGATGTTGCGCGAGTGGGCCGCGATCATCTCTATGTGGCCTGGACCTTTGCGTGGATGGGCGTCAATACGGGTTACGACATGACGGTGATCCCTTTCCTGGAAAAGATTACCGGTAACAGCGAAGTCGAGATGCATGCGCCCGGCAGCTTCTACGAGAGCAACGCCTATCCCGTGCGCGCCGTGCAAAGTGCCGGCGGGATCAGTGCCGCGGGATCCGACGCGCCGGTGGACACACGCGATCCGCGACCGTTCATCAACATCGCGCACGCCATCACGCGACGTGCTCCCGGCGGCCGGGCGTTGAACGCGAGTCAGGACTTGACGATCGACGAAGCGATCGCCGCCTACACGTCGAACGGCGCTCGCATGCTCGGCATCGACCAGGATGCTGGCTCATTGGAAGTCGGCAAATCGGCGGATTTTATCGTGCTCGACCGCGACATCGTGAAGTTGGCGGCCGACGGTCACGCCGATGACATCGCCAAAACCCAAGTGCTGCAGACCTGGTTCCGTGGTCAGCAGGTTTACTTGAAGCCGGGTTCGCACTGAACGCTTATGCTGGCCACCGGGTTAGTCGCACACGAACGTTACTTTTGGCATGACCCGGGCAGCGGCGCCGGCTTTGCGACCTCGAGCCGCTTCGTGCAGCCCGATCAGCACCCGGAGACTCCCGAGTCGAAGCGCCGCTTGCTCGGCTTGCTCGACGTCAGCGGGCTAAGTGATCAGCTGACGCGCGTCAAACCGCGGCCGGCGACGGTGAGTGAGCTTCGCTACTTTCACACCGAGCGCTATATCGACGCAGTGCGCACCTTGTCGGCGGGAAACGGCGGCCCCATCGGCGACAGCGTCAGCATCGGCGCGGGCAGTTTTGATATCGCGCTATTGGCTGCCGGCGGCTGCATCGAGGCGGCGGACGCCGTGCTCGCCGGCCGCATCCGCAACGCCTACGCCCTGGTGCGCCCACCCGGACATCATGCGCAAGCCGATCAGGGCGCCGGGTACTGCGTGTTCGGCAACCTCGTTCTCTTGGTGCGGCATGCGCAACGCGTGCATGGTGTGGAGCGCATCGCCGTGCTCGACTGGGATGTGCACCATGGCAACGGCACCGAGAGCGCCTTTATCGCTGACCCTTCAGTGCTGACCATGTCGATTCATCAGGATCGCTGCTACCCGATCGATGCGGGGCAGCTCGAGGTCAACGGTGTGGGCTCGGCCGCCGGCTGCAATCTCAACATCCCGTTGCCGCCGGGGTCAGGTCACGGCGCGTATCTCGCGGTTTTTGACCGGGTGGTATTGCCGGCACTGCAGCGCTTTCGCCCGCAGTTGATCGTGGTCGCCTCGGGACTCGATGCCAGCGCCATGGATCCCTTGGGCCGCATGATGTGTACCAGCGAGACTTACCGCGCGATGGCCGCGAACATCGTGGCGGCTGCCGATTCATTGTGCGCGGGAAGGCTGGTGGCCACGCACGAGGGTGGCTACTCACACGCCTATGTGCCGTTCTGCGGCTTGGCGGTCATCGAGGAATTCTCCGGCATTCGCACGGCCGTGGCCGATCCCTATCTTGAAGAACTGATGGACATGGGAGGCCAGGATTTGCTGCCGCATCAAAGCGCCGCGATCGATGCCGCAGCGAAGTTGGTCGGCAACATTCCCGAGGGCCTTTAGCCGATCGCCAACTCCTCGCGATGCATCGCTTTCAATACGGAGCCGTACACCAAGCCCACGGCAAGCCAGGTGACTCCGACCTTGACGGCGAGCGCGCTCATCCCGGAGAACACCGCCAGCACCACGATGATTCCGCACACCGGCACCACCCAATGCTTAAGCCACGCCGCCGATCGGCGCCGCACCCCGAAATAAGCGAGCACCGACAGATGCAGCAACAAAAAACCGCTGAGCGCCCCGAAGTTGACGATCGATGCCAGATCGTCGAGTCGATTCTTCATGTAGAGGGCTACGGCCAGCGACAAGGTCGCCGTCACCAGCATGCCCATGTACGGCGTGTGGTAGCGCGGATGCACGCGCGCCAGAACGCGCGGCAACTGTCGATCGCGGCCCATCGCGAATACCACCCGCGCCACACCCACCTGCATCGGCAAGGCATTCGACAGCCCGACGATGGCGGCGTACGCCCACGCCAGCACCACCGCGGTCCAAGGACCCGTGGCCCATGCCGCCAACTCGTAAACGGCGGCCGCTTCGTCTTTGATGGCAATGCCCGGCAGTAAATTGCCAAGCACCCAGGTGACGACAACGAAGAAAATCGCCGCCAGCACCAAGGTGGCGATGATCGCCCTGCCGACCACGCGCCGATCGCCGCCTTCCACTTCTTCGGCGAGCGTCGATATGGCGTCGAATCCGAGGAACGACATGATGCATATCGAGGTCGCGCTGAAAATCTTGCCGGCATTGAAGTTCGCGGCCTCGAACACGGGCTTCAGCGTCAGGCCGCCGTTGCCCTTGCCGGAATACAGCGCGATCACGCCCAATATCAAAAATCCCACGAGAATAATGGTCTGCAGTCCCACCGAAATGAAGTTGGCGCGCGAGGTGACGGTGATGCCGAACCAGTTCACCGCCGTGGTCAATGCGACCATCAAGATAATCCAGACCGCGCGGTCGATGCCGGGCAGCAGCGTCTCCAAGGCCACGGCGATCAGCACGTAGACAAACGCCGGGATCAACAAGTAGTCGAGCAGTATCATCCAGCCGGCCATGAACCCGGGAAAGGCACCCAACGAATGCCGCGCGAAGCCGTACACCGAGCCGGCCGACGGCAGGGTTTCGGTCATGGTGGCGTAGCTTTGGGCGGTGAAATACATGCAAACCGCACCGAGTAGATACGCGAGCACGATCAGCCCGTTCGATTCGCTCCACACGAAGCCCAAAGTGCTTAAAGGTGCAAACGGCGCGATATACGCCAAGCCGTACAGCACCAAGTCCCAATATCCGAGCGAGCGCTTAAGCTCCGCCCCCGTCATGGGGCGGCGGTCTCGTCTGCCTTCTTGAGCAATGCGGTACGCATTTGCGATGCCTCGAGCCTGAGCGGCGAGCTACGCAACTGACCGATCTCTTGCGCGGTGAATGGCTGAAAATTCGGGGGCAGATGCTCTTTATCGAAGCGCCACAGCATCCAATTCATCACTTCGGCCAGATCCTCGTTCGACAGCGGCGAGGTGGCGACGCCCGGGACGCGGCCGAGATACTCGCGCCCGCCGGGTACCGCGAGGAAGCGTGCCACCGTGCCGGCCAGGCTCGGTGCGGTTCCTTCCGAGCCGGTGCCGTCTTGTCGATGGCATCCCTGACAATTGAGCGTCCAATGTTGCCAGGCACGCTGCGCATTCGGCACCCCGGCCGGCAGTTCCTGCGCGTGCGCGGCGCCAAGCATCCAGCCGCACATCGACAGCGCCGTGGCTCGCGCCCAGCTCGCCCCGCTGATCATAAATCCGAGGTCGGCCGCAACGCACGGGTGGCCTGCGCCGACTTATCGGGGTGCCGGCTGCGCGCATCGGTGACATCGCCGGCCGCGATCGGGCTCCCCGAAAGATAACTCAGCACCGCGGCGACTTCCGCTTCGCTCAATCCGGACTGCGCGGGCATGACGCCGTTGTAATTGACCCCACCCACCTTCAAGCCGCCCATGAGGCCCGTCGTCACGACCATCACCAGGTAATCGCGGCCTTCGGGCATCTTGCCGAAAGCGACGATCTGCTCATGCAGCGAGGGGAAGCTGCCCGGAATCCCGGCCGCCTGTGCGCCGTGACACACCGCGCAGCGCGTCGCGAATACTGTCGCACCGGCTGCGCCGGCATCGCTCGGCGGCGTGGCGCTAGGCTCCGCAGCGAAGCCCGACGATGTCAAGGCGAATGCGGCGGCGAATAGGCTACTTCTGATCAATCGCCACGCCCAAAATGACGGCGGTGGAACAGGTGTAGGACTGGCTCTTGGTGCCGAAACACCAAGTGACCTCGTTGTTGTTCTGCGGCCGCACCACCGGCCGGTCACCTTGATTGTTCTGACAAGCGCATCGCCCCCAGGCGACACCGCCGCAGCAATCGTTATACGAGATGATGTAATTGCGCTGGTCTGCGGGGTTTCTGCAAGTGCCGATCCAGGTAATCGGCGACATCTCGGTGCCCGGCGGGCAGGAGTTGACACTGCCTCCGTAGCACGCGCAAAGCGAACCATCGATGGCGCAATAGCGCCAATAATCGCATTTGGTCGGATCACCGGGATCTTGCGGGTTGCTGCCACCTTGGGGAGCGGTTTGGCCGGAATTCGGATCGCCTTCGCTCTCGCCCGCCCGCGCCACCGGCAACAACGGCAGCGTCGCTGCGCCCGCGAACAAGCCGCCGAGGATGCTGAACATGCTGCGCCGCGAAGTGCGACTCGCGAAGCCGCGCAAGACCTTTTCCGTCAACTGATCGAATTGAGCCACTCTTATTCTCCCGAAGATGCCTTCCGCGGTCCGCGCCGACCGAGGAATTGCTGAATGCTGCTGACGCCGGTTTCCTTGGCAACGAACAGGCTTTCCAAGTGCTCGCGGGTGTTGACGAGGCCGCTCGAGATTAACTTACCGGCTTCGTCGATCAACACCGCATAGGGAAGCTTGGCAACGCCGTAGCTTCGTCCCAGCTGCTCGGAGACCACATACGGAAATTTGCCGAGACCCTTGTCACGCACGAACGCCGCATGCTCATCGCCGGCGCCGTCGCTCGCCAACACGATATCGAGCCACTTGCGCTCTGCGCCCTGCGCCGAACGCAACGCCGGCAACAAAGTTTCGCAAATCGTGCACGTTGGCGACAGAAACAGCAGCAGCTGACTGCGTCCGCCGCGCGCCCCGCCAATCTGCACCGCGGCGCCGTCTAATCCCGTCAGGCGCAATTCGGGTGTGGGATCGCCGAGCTTCAAGGGCTGTCGCAGCGACAAGGCGCCCGCGGGCGCGATGCGTTGATGCAGAACGCCGATCTGCCGCGCCAGCGCCATGCACACCACCGCGAGAATCAGCAGCGCGATCCATAGCACGATCTGCGATGCGATCAAAAAACTCATAGCAATTCTCCGCCACGCGGCGCCGCCAGCGCCATCACCTGGTCGAGCGCACCATACAGCGCGAGCAACGTGCAGGCCGCCAAAATTTCCGTGGCGCGGGGCGCAACAGGAACCGAGGAACTCAACGCCACAGCCAAGGCCATGCCGGCCAACACCACGTTCCTCGCCACCGGATACAGGCCGAGCGGCCGCCGCGAAGCGCCCAACGTGCAGCCGCAATCCACATCGCGCCTACCCTGTGCGATCGCGCGCAAAATCAGCACGAGATAGCCGCTCCAGAGCACACCCGCCAAGACGGCGCCAGCGGTTCGATCCGCCGACCAGAGCAGCGCGCCGGCCGACAGTTCGGTGGCGCCGACCGCGAGCACCGCCAGCGGCGCCAAGCGCGGCGTCACGCCCGCAAAATCTTGCACGACGGCCAGCGTGCGCTCGCGTTGGATCAGTTTATGCAAGCCCGTGACGACGAGCAGCATGGCTAAAAATCCTGCCAGCTGAGCCACCAGAAGCTGCATGACGCTCATTACCGCACCGGCTCGATTTGCATTCGAGTATGCAACCCCGGCAAATCCAAACTTCGCACCAAGCTGCCGCCGGTGTCATACACGTCGAGCCGCTCGCCCGCTTGCACCAACAACAAGGGCTCGGCGGTGTGAGTCAGCGCAATCGATGATCCGGGACGTGCCAAGCGCAGACGTTTGACACGGGTTTTGTTGCCGGTGTTGTATACCCAGACCTCGGTCGCAGGATCTTTATGCGTGCCTTCGTGCGCGTGCGGTTGCATGAGCACATACAAGAGCTTTTGCTCGTCTCCGGCGACGATCTGCCAGCCGCTTGGGCGCCAATGATCCGCATCGTCGGCAGCTGACAGCAGCGGCCAATCCGGCAGAACCTTGACCTCGTCGCCGCGCATGTCGATGGGCTGAATCCGGCCGTGCAGACTCGGGAAATAGCGCAGCCCGCCGACCAGTGTCGAGGCGGTGAATAAGGGATCGGTGTCCAAGGGGTTAAAGGCCTTGGACTCGCTGCGGCCGCTGACAGCGCCATTCGGATCGAGGCGCACGCTCAGCATCGTGCCGCTCGAGCAGAGAGTCGAGAAGCCGCGCGTCCCTGATGGGTAGACCAACGAGCAGCCGGGTATTTCTACCTCGCCCAGCACTTGGCGTTTGATGAGATCGACGATGGTCACCGACGAGGCGGGCGTGAAATTGAAAACCAGCGCCATGCGCTGATCGTCGGTAAACGCAATCAGCCCTTCCATGGCGGTGATCAGCGCACGCTTGGCGCCCGGCAGCACGATCTCGCCCACGGGATTGAACGTCTGCGTATCGTAAACCGTGATGAAATCCGTGCGCGTGCCGCGCGAGCCGCGCGACCACACCGTATCGGCCACATATATTTCCGGGCGCTTGTCCGGCACCAGCAGCGTCGCCGAATCATGGGCCTGCAATTGACCTTTGACGTCGCGGCTGTCGCTGCCGACGTTGCGCAGCTCGATGCGATCGCCCGCGTAATTCAAAAAACTCCAGCCGGTCGGGTATTTGGCCGGGAGCGTCTCGACCTTGGGAATCGTCTCGGTCGGCAGCGGCGTCGGAAAATCAGTCGCCGCGGCACTGTACGCGGCCGCTGCGGCTGCGCCCGTAGCGGCCACCCACGCTAAAATACTCGCTCTCATTTGCTTAAGCCTCTTGTCGCATTGTTCTCGACTCTTGAATCCCGACTGTCATGCGCGAACGCATTCGAGGCTGGCGGCCTTCTTGCGCTGAAGTGTACGTCAATGGCCGCAAACTGAATACTGCTACCAGCAGCCAGGTATTTCCTCGCCCTCACCAGGTATATTGTTAGCATGAATGCGGCGCAACTTGCCTTTTACCTGGCGATCGGCTTGGCCGGTGCCGCGTTCCTAGTTGGAGCAGTCCGTGCCGCGCGACGCAGCACCACGGTGCGCTGGCCAACACCCATCGAAATCTTGATTGGTTTCGTCACCGATTTCTTCGACACCTTGGGGATTGGTTCATTTGCGCCGACCACCGCGATCTATAAATTGCGCGGCATGGTTGCCGATGAATTGATTCCGGGCACGTTGAATGTGGGTCACACCAGCGCCGCAATCGCCGAATCGCTGATATTCGTCACCGCCATCGTGGTCGATCCTTTATTGCTGGTGACGGTGGTCGGCGCGGCGGCGGCCGGCGCGTGGCTCGGTGCGAGCGTGGTTGCACGGCTGCCGAAGCGCGCCATTCAATTCACCATGGGTGCCGCGTTGTTGATCGCGGGCGCGGTCTTTACGGCCATCAATCTCGGCACGCTACCGGGCGGCGGCACCGCGATGAGCCTCGCTGGCTGGAAGTTTGGAGTCGCGATCGGCGCCAATTTTATCTATGGCGCCTTGATGAGCGCCGGCATTGGATTGTATGCGCCCTGTATGATCACCCTGGCGCTGCTCGGGATGCATCCCCTCGCCTCCTTCCCGATCATGATGGGAGCGTGCGCGCTGCTGCAGCCGGTGGCTAGCCTGCGATTCTTCCAGAGCGGTAAATTCGCATGGGGACCTTCGCTCGGCCTGGCGTTTGGCGGCATCTTCGGTGTGCTGATCGCCGCCTACATCGTCAAGGCGCTGCCGCTCGAAAAGCTCAGATGGCTGGTAATCGGAGTCATCATCTACGCGGCGTTCGCCATGCTGCGCTCGGCCGCGCGCAGCGAGAAGTAGGGCCAGTGGACGAAACAATATCCGTGCAAAGCGTGACCGGCGTCGATCTGACGCTGAACATCGCCGGACCTGGAAATCGCAGCTACGCGTTTGCGATCGACTGGCACATACGCGCGCTGATTGCCGCGGCGTGGCTGCTGTTCGCGACTTACGTTCTCAATCTCGGCTCCAGTCCGAAATCGCCGGACGCGCTGCTGAGTCTGTTGCCTGCGGCCGTCATTTATTTTTTATACCACCCCATCCTTGAGCTCGCGATGCGCGGCCGAACGCCGGGCAAACGCATCGCCGGAATTCGTATCGTGACGCGCAGCGGCGGGACGCCGGCAACCACGGCGCTGCTGATTCGCAATATTTTTCGTCTCATCGATTCGCTGCCGGCGCTCTACATGATCGGCTTGATCGCCTGCTTCGTCACCGCCAATCGGATTCGGATTGGCGATATGGCCGCAGGCACGCTGCTCGTGCTCGACGACACGGCGGCGGCCAAATCCCTGACGCGCTTGGAAACGTTGGCCGCGGGATCGGCGCTGCCCCTCGATGCCCTCGAGCTCGTGGATCAAGTACTCGAGCGCTGGCATTCGCTGGGGCCGGATAACCGCAAGCAGATTGCCGCTTCGCTCCTGGCGCGCCTGCAACCGGGCGTCGACGCGGCCGGGATCGCCGCCCTCGATGATTCGCAGCTGCATGCAAAATTGACGGCGGTGATGCGTGGCTGAGGTCGACATGCGCGCCTGGATCATCGCGCGCGCCGGCGAGTGGCGCGGCTTGGTACAAAGCGTCTCGGAGTTGCGGGTGCAGCGGCGCGCGACAGTCGAACAAGCCTTGGGCGCGATCGAAGCATATCGCGGCGTGGCGCGGGATCTCGCGACCGCGCGACGCTTGGTGCCCAACAGCCGAACCACCGCAGGCTTAGAAGCATTGTACGGGCAACTGCACGCGTTGATCAGCCGCAAGCCTCGGGGCGGCCTGCCCGGGTTGCTGGATTTGCTGCGAGTCGATATTCCGCAAGCGGCCGCGGAATTGAGATCGCGGATGGTGAGCATGGCATTGTTGATGACGGCGGGCGCCGCCGCCGGCTGGTGGTTGATCTCGACATACCCGAGCCTCATCAGTCTGTTTGCAGGTCCTGCGATGATCGCGCATGTCGAGGAAGGCCACCTGTGGACCGAAGGTATGCTCAATGTCGTGCCGTCTTCAGTCTTATCGATCGGCATTCTCGCTAATAACATCTCCGTCAGCGTGTTGGCATTTTGCGCCGGGATTTTTTTCGGTCTCGGTACCTTCTACCTGATCACCTTCAACGGGGTGATGCTTGGCGCGACATTCGCGTTCGTCAGCCAGCACGGATTGGCGGGTGCGCTCTTCACCTTCATCATCGCCCATGGTCCCGTGGAACTGTCGGTGATTTGCATCGCGGGTGCGGCGGGCACGGCACTGGGCGAATCCCTTATTCGCCCGGCGCTCGCCACGCGTCGTGACTCCTTCCAGGCGTGTGCTCATCGGCTCGGGCCGCTGCTGCTGTTGTGCGCGGCGCTGCTGGTCGGCTGCGGATTTATCGAAGGCTTTATTTCGCCGGATCCGAGCTTTCCCCTGGCCAGCCGCGCGACGATCGGTGCCTTGTATTTTACGGTGATGTGTATCTTGATGAGCGGCCGGCTGTTCAAACGCTAAACGCGCCGCGCGCGACGGAAGTTCGTGTAGGCAGCAAATACCGCGTGTTCGAGCCGATCGGGCTTTGCTACCAGGGCCGGAGCGCCGAGCGCATTCAACGCGCGAACCTTGCGTTCCAAGCCCGCGCAATATTCTTGTGCAGCAAGACTGCGGTACGGATCCAGCCAATGGTTGGCGGGTGAGCGGGCCATCGACTCCGCGGCCGCGCTCGACAATCCGGCGACGAACGGTAAGTGCTTGGGGAGCAACAGGCGCACCGCCTGCGCCAACTGACTCGCGACCGTCGTGTCGTCCACGTCGGTGAGTATGATGATAAGGCTGCGCTGACGTATCAGGGTCCGCACGCGCAGCGCAGCATACAAGGGATTCGATTCCGTGCGCTGCACGTGCGCATTGGCGAGCAAGCCGCGCAAGCGAGCAACCGCGGGTGCGCCGCGTGCCGGCGCCAGCACGGCGAGCGGCCGATCGGCATACACGACCAATCCGACCAAGTCGTCCTGACCGGCGGCATATTGCGCCAAACGCGCCGCAACGTTCACGTAATGGCCGAATCGGTCGAGCGCGCCTGCGCGCAGTCCGCTGGCGCGGCCTGCATCGACCGCAATAACGATTTCCAAGCGGTGGTCCTGCGCGAAGTCGCGGCTGATCATGCGGCCGGCGCGGGCCGTGGCCTTCCAATCGACGATGCGTGGCGGATCGCCGGCGCGGTAGTCGCGCAAGCGCAAAACCTCGGCGCCGGTGCCGTGTTCGATTCCGGACTCGACTCCCGCAGCGGCAATTCCGTTGACTTCGCCTTTGCTGTGAAAGAGGTCAGGCTGCACGCGGCCTTGCAGCGCCGGCGCGAGGAGTCTGGGCCACCAGGCGAGCCGCAGCGGCCCCGCAATCCGCGCGCCGACCGGCGGCCACGCGTAACCACCGAGTCGATTCGGGCTCACCAGGCGCTCGATCGCGGCCGGCTCACTCCCCTGAATATCCAACGTCAACACACCGGCCTCGATGTCGAATAAGTCGGGGGCACTTGGCGCAAGTTGCACGCTGAGGGTGCGCGTGAGTGCCTGCGTACAGACAAAGTTGACGCGGCTGGCGCGGCCCAACAGAAATTGTTCCGGCGGCACAATTTCCAGAGCCAATCCGCTGCGCGAGACGATCCAGGATTCGTAGGCGAGGCCGAGCAGGAGCAATCCGGCCGGCAATAGCCACAAGCCGTGCAGTACAGGCTCACCGCTCCAGTCACCCAGCACGGCGATGGCCGCGATGAGAAAGATAAGGATCAGTGAATTGCTGCGCAGGCTCATCTCAGCGCGGCACCGGCACTTGCTCGAGCAGTCGCTGAACGATTGCTTGCGTGGTGACGCCTTCCAGCATGGCTTCCGGCGCCAGCACCAGCCGGTGAGAGATGACCGTCGGCAGCATTTCCTTCACGTCATCGGGCGATATGAAATCGCTGCCGCGCAGCGCCGCGCTGATGCGCGCCGCACGCAGCACCGCCAATGCACCACGGGTCGAAAGGCCCAGCGTGAGATGCGCGTGCTGCCGCGAGGCTTGCGCCAAATCCAGCACATACGCCAGCAGCTCGGGCGCCATGTGCACTTGGTCCACGCACGCCCGTGCGGCATCGAGAACTGCTGCTGTCGCGATTGGGGCCTGGACCCCGGTCGACGGCACCGCAAGCGTCGCATACTGCGTCAACACGGATTGCTCATCCTGGCGCGCCGGATAAGTCATATCGATGCGCAGCATGAAGCGATCCAATTGCGACTCCGGCAGCGGATACGTCCCTTCGAAATCTCCTGGGTTTTGCGTGGCGATGACCAGGAACTGCGGCGGCAGCGCGTAAGTTCGGCGCTCCACGGATACCTGCCGCTCTTCCATCGCCTCAAGCAGCGCAGACTGAGTCTTGGGACTGGCGCGATTCACTTCATCCATCAGCAACACATCGGCGAATAATGGTCCCGGCCGAAACTCGAAATCGCGCTTCGCCGCGTCGTACACATGCACGCCGATGATGTCGGATGGCATCAGATCGGCCGTGCCCTGTACTCGATTGAATGTCCCGCCGAGCGCAGCCGCCAACGACTTGCTGAGCAGCGTCTTGCCAAGCCCCGGCGGGCCTTGCAACAAGACGTGGCCGCGCGCCACGATGGCAATCGTCAGCGAACGGATCACTGCCTGCAAACCAATCACCGATTGGCCGAGCGATTCCTGTAATTGACGCTCCAACGCTTCCAATGCCGTGCTCATATGACATTTCCTTGCAGCTGAACCAGTAAATTTTGTAGTCGCACCAGATCGATCGGCCGGCCGGCATGTGCCTGATGGTGCAGCCGCCGCAATTCCTCGATGTCCTGCGCCGACACCTGCGCCTGTGCGGCGAGCCACTGCCATTCGGGCGTGCCGTCTTGAGTCAATCCCAAGCGAGCGCGAATTTTATTGAAGAAATTGCTCAGCAATCGTGCCGCCGCCGCCGCCGGCGTCAGGGTAGCCGCGAAGAACTCGCCGCTGCTGCTGACGAAGGCAGTGATGTCGGCAGGACTGCCAACGCCGACTCGACCGCGCAAGCGCTGCACGCCGAGCACGAACACAAACCACAGGAACACGATCCAGCCGAGGGTTTTGTGCAAGCGCGGGTCTGCGAAGAAGGCCTTAGAGTCGTAGAAATCGACCACGCCCTGGTGCGCGTCGTCGAAAATAACGGCACCATGGGCTTGCCGCGACCAACCGATCAGATTCGCCAGCAGGCGCGCATTGTCCGCCTCGCCAATTGCGTGGTTGCTGAAAATTCCCGAAACCGCAAAAGTAATCACCCTGCCGTTGCCCTGCGCACGCAGCCAGAATGCCGCATCGCCACTGGCCTTGATTTTGCCGAGTTGCAGCACTGCCGCCTGATCCATGGGCGTGGCATGCCAACGCGAGGCGGGAAATTCTGAATTGACGGCAACGCTCGCCACGCCTTGTGTCAGCGGATGTTGGGCCGTGGGCTCGATAGAGGTGCTTTCAGGAAGCACCAGGGACTTGAGCAGCGGGCCGATCGGCCGATGTTTCGCCGCAGCCTGGGATCCTTCCGGATCGGCCGCGCCGAACTTAAGTCGCGTCAACCGGCTCACTTCTTCAAGCAGCCGGCTGTTATCGCGCAGCGACCAAGCCGGTGTGTCGTCGAGCGCGAGCATCACGATCAGCGTGTTGCCGCGCTCGACCCAGCTATCGAGCATGGTGGCCTCACGCGCACCGACCTCGAGTTGGTGCGGCAACGTGGTCAGCAGCACATTGCCGGTGCTGCTCGCCACGACGCCGCCGGGGGCAACGCCATGCTTGAGCAATCGATCGAAGCGCTCATGCAGCGCTATCACCGGGATATGCTGCGATTCGAGCCAGCGCCAAACGGCCTGATAGCCGTTGGGGCGAAGTTCGGTGCTCAGCGGCAGTTCGGGAGCGGCCTCACGCGCAGCGGGCTTGGGCAAGAATAGAATGTAGAAAAGCGCCAGAGCGGCGAGCGCCAGTCCGAAAGTGACCAATCGCTCCTTCAACGCACGCTCGGCGAGTCCGGCAGCTGCGCCAGCAAGGTCCGGCCTTGCCGCAACACGCTGTCGAGATGCTCGGGCGACGTGCTGCGTGCGCCATACAGAACCGCCTCGGCCGTGCTCGCTAGCGCAGCAAACGCCGCCCGCTGCGACTCGCTGTCGAAACTGCTGCCCAATACCAACTCGCGATGCGTCAACGCGCGCTCCGCCTTAAGCCGACCCGTTTGCAGCAGGCGCTTCACGAGCCGCCGCAGCAACGCAGCCACCTGATCGCCGGGTGCGGCCGGCAGGGATGCCTGCGCGAGGACGGCATCGTCTGCCACCGCGCCGCGCGGCGCGGCAGATTGCGGCCTGCGTTTGCTGCCCACGCCCGCGGCTTTGAGCTCGTTGAACACGACCCAAACGGCGAACATCAGCACCACTGCGATCAGCGAATAGAGGATGGCATGCCACAAAGCAGTCGATTGTTCGAGATGATCGAGCCAATGATCCAGCCATGAGAATGAATCGGCGTCATGACTCTTGAGCCATGTGTGAAACCAAGCCGTCAATGCGTCCCACCACGATTTCGGCGCCGGGTTCTGTTCACGCGCAAGCTGCGCGAGTATTGCGGATAACGCGGACACCTCCGGCGGGCTCGCTGGCAGCGCTCCGCGATAGCTCGCCTCGAGCCTCACCAAGTCGCGCAACGAGTCGCGAGTTAGACGCTCGCGCCATCCGTCGTAGAGCATCCGGTCAAGTCCGAGTGCCTGCAGCGCATCCTCGAGGCCCGGACACGCGGTATTCAAATCCTTGATTCCCGAGGCGGCGCTCGTGGTGTCGCCGCAGCTGCGCACCACGTCGATTGGTGCAGCGCCTGCGAACGAAGCGCCGAGCAGCGCGGCGAGCAGCGCCGCGACAAGGATCCGGGCGCGTCGAACCGGCGCCATCACCGCGGCGCTAGGGCGTTCACTTTGCCGGCGAGATCTGCGCCTTCGGTGCGCAACTTGAAGTCATGGTAGATCGCCAGCAACGCCGCCGATACCAGCGGCAGCAAGATCGTGGTGCCCAACAGCGACACCAGTTCCGTCAGCCCGGCACCCACCACGCTGGCCGGGCCAAACGAATATGTAATGAGACCGACTGCAAAAGCGATGATGAAATAGAACACGATCGCTATGAGCAGAATCACGCCGTAGATGGTCGCGCCTCGCCACCAATGGCCGCGAGTCAAATTCCAGCTGGCCTTTACCGATTCGAAGACGCGCAAATCGTCAACCAGCAACGCCACATTGGTGAGATACAACCGGCCCAACAAGTAGATGACAATCGGCGCCGCAATCACGCCGGCGATAGCGAAGATACCGATGCGCGATGCGGGCGCGATTGGCCCTGTCAATGCGAACACCAGCCCGATGCTGCCGCCGACCATTGCCCAGAGCAGCAGGAACAACAGGAACATCAGAAGGACCCGCCCCAAGAGTCGATAGCCGCGGCGCGTGGAATCGAGGAGAGACGCGGGCGTCCCTTGAAATTCGCTCGCTAATTGCAGAGTGAGCGCATTGTAAAAACCGATCGCCGCAATCGTGCACACGAGGTACGGCAGCCAGAAATTCGCCGACATGTACATCGCAAGCATCGCCTGCGGATTTCGCACGCCAACGGTTCCCAACAACTTCAGCCGAAAATACAAGGTCGGTATGGCCACCAGCAACTGCGCAGCCAAGGCCAATGGCCCCGACTTGGCGAATCCAGCGCGAAACAGCCTGATCGAATCGTCGAGGACGCCGCCGATACTGCGCGGCGCGCTGGGCTTTAGGAACACGTGACTCTCCCTGAACCGGCTATTTGCCGTGGCCGAGGCAAGATTAACACGCGGCCGAACGCGCTACACTTGTCCTCGCCACAGCTAAGGATCGAATCCAAATGTCGCGAAATCCGTATTTAACACTCGGCTTGATCGGCGTATTTTTCGCGGTTTCCTGCGCTGCCAAAGACCTGGTGGTGCATGCGGGAGTGCTGCTCGACGGCGTCACCGATACGCCGCGCC
>Ga0302320_10010443_pt1 | contig 19785 bp, 19 predicted proteins | sample Bog_T0_3_FD_202130 | JGI IMG/M metagenome (GOLD analysis project Ga0302320, IMG submission 202130) | Peat permafrost microbial communities from Stordalen Mire near Abisko, Sweden - Bog_T0_3 | ecosystem: Environmental > Terrestrial > Soil > Wetlands > Peat | place: Sweden: Abisko, Stordalen Mire... | reverse complement strand
TATGCGACGACCGGAATGTCCTGTTTCGATTACCTGATAGGCGATCATGAGGTGATTCCCCCCGAAGAAGAGCCTTTCTATTCCGAAACAATTCAGTGTGTCTCTCATAGCTATCTGACATTTAGCGTCGATTACCCGGTTCCTGCCATAGCTGAGTTACCCAGCTTGACTAACTCCCGATTCACATTCGGATGCCTCGGCTCGCAATACAAGATAACCAGCGAGGTAATCGAAGCATGGAGCCGGATTCTAACTGCCAGCCCAGCCAGTCGCCTGTTACTCAAGAACAAGCGCCTCGGGACAAAAGCCGCAAGTGAATTCATCGAAAATCAATTCCGCAAATACGGCGTCCTACCGGACCAATTACAATTCGAGAGCCCTGAGAATCATTTCAATTTCCTCAAAGCCTATAACAAAGTCGATGTGGCTCTCGATACATTTCCCTACAACGGCGGAACAACGACAACCGAGGCCATCTGGCAAGGTGTTCCGGTCATCACGTTTCGCGGTGACCGCTGGGCCTCACGAACCAGCGCATCAATCCTGCGCGCTGCTGGACTCCATGAGTTTGTCGCAGACGATCTCGAAGGCTACATTGCTCTCGCCATCCGTCTAGCAACCTCGCCGGAAGCTAAGCTGCAGCTATCGTCGATTCGCACCAACATGAGGAATTGTCTGCTGGCCTCCAGCGTTTGCGACACCAGCGGTTTTGCGCAAGAGATGGAGGCAATCTATCGGACCTGCTGGGAAAAAGACACTAAAAAGTAATGTTCTTCCCACCCAACCTATTCCGCCCCCAACTCCCGCACGATCGCCACCGAAGCCGAAGCCCCAATCCGATTAGCCCCAGCCTCAAGCAGCGCCCGAACATCCGCCAGCGTCCGTATTCCCCCTGAAGCTTTGACCCCCGACCGCGCCCCCGCCACCCCGCGAAGCAGAGCCACATCGGCAGCGGTAGCGCCGCCCGTCGAAAATCCGGTTGAAGTCTTCAGGAAATCCGCCCCAGCCTGAATCGCGATTTCCGAAGCGCGAAGCTTTTCCTCCACGCTGAGCAGGCATGTTTCCAGAATCACCTTGAGCAGCGCTCCGTGATGATGCGCCACATTCGCCGCCGCCTGCACCGTATGGTGAACAGCCTGGTGGTTGCCGCTCTTCAGCTGGCCAATGGGGATCACCATATCCAGTTCGCGCACCCCCATCCGGGGCAACGCGGCTGCCTCGTGACGCAGCGTAGAAACAAGCGATGCGCCGAGCGGAAAGCCGATAACCACGCCAACAGGAACGCCCGTCCCCGACAGCATGCCCACAGCCGTAGACGCCCAAACAGGGTTGACCATGGCGCACGCGAATCGGTAGCGGATCGCCTCGTCGCACAAGCTCTCAACCTGGTGGCGAGTCGCTTCCGGCTTCAACAGCGTGTGGTCGATCACACTTGCCAGCGACTGCCAGCTCGACAGTGTTTGCGCGGTAAAGGCTGTGGCATCGAAGGTGCCATTATCGAAATCGAGGTCGGCAACATTGATCGGTGTGATTGAAGCCATTTCTCTCTTGCTCCTTGCTTAGAAACGCCGCTCGAAGGGGCCGGCTCAGTGGTACCGGGTCCGCTAGACTTGGCCCGGTAGATGAGTATAGTCCACCCGGAACTCCGGGCCAACAGAATGGACGCAAAATTAACGATTCGGGTTGCGCGCGCACGGATTTGCCAGCCGAAACGATGGTCTGCGGAAATTACCGCCAGGTTTGGGATGCTAGACTGGCGCTATTCCGATAAAAATGCGAGATCTGAGACTAAAAATGAGAACTCTGATGCGAATTCCCTTCGTCCCGAAAACTGCCTTGAGAACTGTCTTGACAATTGCCTTGCTGACCGGTTCAACCGCCTTGTGTTTTGGGCAGCGAATCGAGGTAACTGTCCCCGGCGCCAAGCCGCTCAATGGCCACCTCGTGGTAGTCATTTCCAAGAATGACAAAGACGAGCCGCGCATGCAACTCAGCGAGGACTATCTTTCCGCCCAGGCATTCGGAGTTGACGTCGAGGCTCTCGCGCCCGGCACTTCAATCGTTGTCGATGCAAAGACCTTCGGATACCCGCGCCGTTCGCTCACCGACCTCGACGCCGGCGATTACTTTGTCCAGGCAGTCTTCAACGTATACGAAGAGTTTCATCTTGCATCGGGCAAGACCGTGTGGCTGCCGCCCGACAAAGGTGAAGGCCAGCACTGGAACCAGAAGCCCGGCAACCCCTACAACAAGGCCGTGAAGGTTCATTTCGATCCCAAGTCCCCGGCCACCATCAAGCTGACGCTCGATCAGGTCATTCCCGCCATCGAAGGCACGGACAAAGATCCGGTGGTCATGTCCGCCAAAGATACTGGCGCAAAGTGGCTGAAGTTTATGCGCTTCCGCAGCGAAAAATTGAGCAAATTCTGGGGTCGCGACGTCTTCCTCGGTGCATGGATACTGCTTCCCGACGGCTTCGATGCTCACCCCGATGCGAAATATCCGCTGATCGTTTATCAGGACCACTACCATGCCGGCTTCGGTCCAGTGCCCTTTGTCACCACCGCCCCCGACCCCAAGGCTCCCGGTGCGCGCCGGCTCGAAAACGGCTACCGCTTCTTTCAGGATTGGACCGCGGGCCGCCTGCCGCGCGTCATCATGATTTACGTGCAGAACGCGAATCCATACTACGACGATTCCTACGATGTGGACTCTGCGAATGTCGGCCCCTACGGCTCGGCCATCAACGACGAACTCATCCCCGCCATCGAGCAGAAGTATCGCGGCATAGGCCAGGGCTGGGCGCGCGCTACGTTCGGTGGCTCAACCGGAGGCTGGGAAGCTCTCGCGACCCAGGTCTTTTATCCCGACTTCTACAACGGCACCTGGGCCGCATGCCCCGACCCCGTTGACTTCCACGCCTACCAGAACATCGACCTCTACAACGACACAAATGCCTTTGTGCGCAAGCGAGATTTCGCCGAGATCCCCATCGCCATGGACCGCAAGCCCGACGGAACCATCATTGCCACCGGCGCGGGTGAGTTCGCATTCGAATATGTGCTTGGAACGCACGGCCGCTCGACCGAGCAGTTGAATATCTGGCAAGCGGTGTATTCGCCCTCCGGCCCCGATGGATATCCGGCTCAAATCATCGATCCCTTGACCGGAGATATCGACAAGAAGGTACTAGAATACTGGCACGACCATTACGATCTGACCGCGATCCTGAAGCGCGACTGGCCAACCCTCGGTCCCAAGCTTGAAGGGAAGTTGCACCTTGCCGTAGGCGACGGCGACACCTACTTCCTAAACAACGCCGTACACCTTTTGCAGAAGGAACTCGACGAGACGCGCAATCCGCATTCAGACGCCACGTTCCAGTACGGCCCCGGCATGCCCCATTGCTACACCGGCGGCCCTGCCGAATACACCATGCAGCAGAACAACGCCAACTGGGCGCAAAGGATTCTGCCGCTCATGGTAGACCACATGCTAGCCACAGCCCCCGCAGGCGCAGATACAAAGTCGTGGAGATACTAAAGCTGGTTGCACCAATCAGGCTTTGAAAGGGTAGGGCTCTTAAAGCATTCGTTCCAATTGCTTTGAAAGGGCACGGCTTCAGCCGTGCCGCAACAGAGCCATAAAATCTGGGCTTCAGCCCCTGAGGTGTGTTCCTTCTTAGTTGGGCAGCATTTATGCAACCGGCGTAGCCGCAGGACGAGGGCGGTTTTTGCCTCGAGCCGGCTTGATTCATCCCAACAATTGCTCGCCGATCATCTTTACCCGCAACCGAAGATCAGGTGATCGGCTGCTCAGGTCCAGATCGAGGAGCTTGATTGCCAGAAGTTCCCAGGATGATTGTTTTTGACAACTATTAACCATCACCCGTAGTCCGTCTCCTTCTCCGGAAGGGTGCCCGTCATATACCGCATCCGCCCGTCGCAACGCTGACGCAGGGCTTTCGTATATCTCATCAGCCCATCGAATAATCCATTCGGCAAGCGAATTCAAAGATTCATCTGGGAATGAATCTGGACGCTTCAGTGCAAAACAGAGCAGACCTATTCCATAAGCGCAGACCTGTCCATCCGGCCCCTCTGGGTCTGAATGAAGTAGCAGCCACGCCAAAAATTTAACTGCTTGCGCCGTGAAGTCCGCCGGCAACGCACAGAGGCTTAAAACCAACTGGACAAGGGTGCTGTCGGTTCCCAAACCATCGCCGTAGTTCCAAGGCTCGCGAGTGGCACGCAAAAGGGCTGCACAGGAAAAGGCTCTCATCCAATGTCCAAATTCGCCGGTCCGGCCCGGCTTCCAATCCGGGTTATCCGGCTCCGACCATCGAATAAGTTCCATGACCTCGGCCGGACACCAAGACATTTTCTTTGGAAATGTTCCGGTATCGCGGACTTGACGAAGAGCGGCGAGTTGTTCGTCGGCCTGATCCCCGTAATCTGCCATGGAAATCCACTCCAGGACCTCATCATCGACATGCTCAGAAATCTGACGCAGTAAACCATCTGGCTCGGGCTCGAAACGATTTAACAGATCGACGATCATCGTCTACCCAATCCGCCCACTCCCGCAGGGCCTAGGCCGAGCAACAATTGCAGGATGATTTAAGTGTCCATCTTTTTTGCCGGACACTTGAGACTACGTGAGAGCGGCCGTCAATGCCGTGGCTAAGGTCCACGGGAGCAACTCTTGGATTCGATTCACCAGGTGATCGGCGTGGGAAACCTCAGTTTTATTCGAGGCCGGATCAACAATTTCCAGCAATTTTTCGTTGACCAATCTGTCGCACCATCCGCCTCAATCCTACTCCGGATCGCGCCATCCGCCATCCCGCGCAATTAACTTATCCGCATCTTTCGGCCCCCATGTGCCCGGCTTGTAGAACCGAACTCGGTGATGCTTTTTGAGAACCGGCTCAACCACCTTCCATGCCGCCTCAACAGCATCTTCGCGTGTAAAGAGCGCTCCGTCGCCGGCCATTGCATCCCCCAGAAGCCGCTCGTACGGGCTCTCCTCACCCGTCTGCTCTTCCGACAAATAAAGCTCGCGCTGTTCTCCGATAAATCCCTGTCCAGCCAGCTTCACGCGAGCCGCCAATGCGACCGCAGCGTGGGGCGAGAGGCGAAACCGTAGATAGTTCGAAGACTCGTTCTTCTTCACCGCGTCCTCAAACAGACTCTGCGGCGGCGGCTTCAATTCAACAACAATCTCGGTCGCCGTAGTGGGCAAACATTTCCCTGAACGCAGATACCAAGGCACGCCATCCCAGCGCCACGAATCGACGAACAGCCGCAGCGCACAATACGTCTCAACATCAGAGCGCTTCGCCACATCGGCTTCATTGCGGTAGCCCACATACTGCCCCCGTACCAGATCATCAGCGTGCAACGGCCGTATGGAATTGAAGACCTTCGCCTTCTCAGTATGAACCGCCCCAAAGTGCTGTCCAGAAGGCGGCTCCATCGCCAGCAGCGCGACAATCTGGAAAAGATGATTCTGGATCACATCGCGCAGGCAGCCCGCCGATTCGTAAAATGCCCCGCGTGTTCCAATGCCGAATGTCTCGCTCATCGTGATCTGAACGCTGGCAACATAGTTGCGATTCCAGATCGGTTCCAGAAACGAATTGGCAAAGCGGAAATAGAGAATGTTCATGATCGCCTCCTTGCCCAGGAAGTGATCGATGCGGAAGATCGAATCTTGCGGGAAAACTGCCTCTGCGGCGGCGTTTAATTCGCGTGCCGATGCCAGATCGCGCCCAAACGGCTTTTCCACAATCACGCGCGCATTCTCCGCCAGCTTCGTCGCGCCCAATTTCTTGATCACCGTTTCGAACAGCGACGGAGGAATCGCCAGATAAAATGCCGGCCGCCGCGCGTCTCCAAGCGCCTCCTTGATCGCAGCAAATGTAGCCAGGTCGTTATAGTCCCCACTCACATACTTGAGCAGCGACAAAAGCTTTTGGAACGCCCGCTTATCATCGATCCCTCCTGATTGCCGGATGCTTTGCGCCACGCGTCTCTGCAGACGCTCAAGACTCCACTTGGGGAAAGCCACGCCGATGACCGGGACTTTAAGCGTACCCCGCTTCACCATTGCATACAGCGCGGGAAAAATCATCTTGTGTGAGAGATCGCCTGTCACTCCAAACACAACCAATGCATCAGACTGCGCGAGGGCCATAAGGACTCCTTTTATGAGCTTCTAAAAGCCCAATTCTTTGAAATGCCAGGACTTTACAGGCTGCGAAAAAAACTCAATGCTTTGTAACAGGGCATGACTTCAGTCATGCCGCAAATGGCTGAAAAAAGGTGGGCTTTAGCCCCTGAGCGAAACACCCCTCCAAATTGACCAGAACCTTCATTCCGGATGATCACTCGCCATAAGGCAGATATCCGGAAGATTCCGATACCGTTCCGCATAATCCATCCCGTACCCAATCACGAAAAGATTCGGAATCGAAAACCCAATGTAATCCGCCTCAATCTTTTCGATGCGCCGGGAAGGCTTGTCGAGCAGCGTCGCAATCCGCAATGTCTTGGGATGCTGCTGGAGAAACAGCTTGCGCAGGTATGCCAGAGTCAGTCCGGTATCCAGAATGTCCTCGACGACCAGCACATTCTTCCCCTCGATAGGGTGATCCAGATCCTTGATCAGCTTCACCGCACCCGATGAGCGCTGCCCTTTGCCGTAACTCGACACAGCAACGAAGTCAAACGTAGCGTCGACCTCAATCGAGCGCGCCAGATCCGCAAGAAATGGCGCCGCGCCCTTCAGCACGCCAATCATCACCAGTTTCTCGCCATTGAGGTCGTGCGTGATCTGCGCGCCCAACTCGGCCACGCGCTCTGCAATCTGTTGACGGGTAAAAAGAACTTCATGCCCCTGATAGGTAAGCGTAGACATGCACACAGTATCTCGCGAATCAGCGACTTGACGTAAGCCGGCTGTGCAAATCGTGGCTTGGAATCTATTTTCACGTCGATGCCAAAAGAAATCTGCGAAAAGTTTGCAGACCATTAACCCCGAAACGCGCACAATACTCCCAGATGAATCCTCAATCAACCCAAAAAGCACCAAACACGCCGCCTTCCTCGGGCCAAGTCAACTCCGCCAACCGAAGAATGTCAGAATGTGCCCGGTACAGAACTTGCAGCATAACCCCTACCCCCTGATCCGGTAGTAACCTCAAAACCAAAAGTGAAGTAACAATGGTACCCGCGTCAATTCAACGTGACATCGGCAATAAACTCCGTGCCGAATCTGCCACAAATGCTCCGTGCCCCACTTATTGGCCTCTTTTCTGGCGAATAGGTGGGAGATCTCAGCTCTCACCAACCCATCCATCAACCGCCAGCGGAACGATTGACGGCCAGCGCACGTCTATACTTGAGACATATGTTGCCTTATTTGCATATCTGGCATTTCCAGTTGCCCACTTTCGGGCTGATGCTCTGGCTGGCTGCCGTAGCCGCCGCGTTCATCATGGACCGCAACTTCAAGCGAGCCGGAGTCGATTCCGACGCAGTCGGCATGGTTGCCGTCGCCGCGCTGCTCGGCATAGTGGGCGCCAAACTCTGGCACGTAATCGATACACCCATCGAGTTTCGCGAAGAAGGCTGGCGTGTCCTTTGGGATACCGCTGGATTCGCCTGGTACGGTGGCTTGCTTTTTGGAATCTCAGCCCTCATGTTCCAGGGCTGGTGGGCCAAGATCGGCATGTTGAAGACACTCGACCTTGCAGCCCCAGCCGCGGCCGTCGGGTACGGTATTGGCCGCATCGGCTGCTTTCTTTCCGGCGACGGCTGCTACGGGATTCCAACCAAGCTCCCATGGGGAATGAGCTTCCCCAACGGAATTGAGCCGGTATTCGTTCCCGTCCACCCCACGCCGCTCTATGAGCTGGGCGCTGGACTCGTAATCGGTCTCTGGCTGTGGTTTCGCGGCGGCAAACCGCACGGTATCGGCTCAATCGTCGGTCAATACCTGATGCTTACTGGAATAGCTCGTTTTCTGGTTGAATTCGTACGCCGCAACCCCAAGATTATCTGGGGTTTATCCAACGCCCAACTGGCCAGCGCCGGATCGGTTCTGGCAGGAATCGTGTTAGTTTGGTGGGCAGCCCGTCAGCCAGTCATCGATCCAGAAGAAGCCTCCGCGGTTGAAAGAGCCGCATAGCAACGGAGTCAAACCGGCTGCCATGGATTAACAAGCGGGATGCCGCAATGCTCGAAGTCCGGGATGTTCCGGGTGGCGAGGGTGGCTTTATGTGCGAGCGCAGTGGCAGCAATCAGAGCGTTCATTTCGTCGATTGGCCGGCCCATCGATTTTCTGATTTTCAAAACCTGTCCATAGACCCTCGCTGCTGCCAGATCCAGGCCGAAGACTCGGTCCGCAAAGAGCACGAAAAACATATGCTCAGCTTTTAAGCGAAGTTGCTTCTGGCGATTGCCATCTGGCATAAGATCAAGACCGGAAAGCACTTCTGCGATAACTATCGTGCAAGTCCATAACTCGTCCGAATCCTGTGAGTCTATCCATGTCATGACATCAGGTTCAGGTCGGGGGCTCATAGCTTCGGAGAGGACATTGGTGTCGAGAATTATCATTATTCGAAGTTAGGTGTCTGCCGGTGCGATTTACGGCGCGTTGGAATCTGCAAATCAACGCCACCCAAGGGAGCAAAAAGCTTATGAATCGCTGTTCCCAGACCTTCCTCTGGCGTAGTGGGCTTTGATGACTTTTCGTCCGGTTCGCTTTCGGAGCGACTGGAAAACCGGCGCGGTGGAATCTGCAGATCCATGCCTCCGAACGCTGCGAACCGTTTGTGAATCGCTGTGCCAAGGTCCTCTTCTGGTTCCACCGATACTCCTCGTTCTACGGCTTCAGACAGGCTTGCCCGAGCTTCAGCCTCCATCGACCTTCCGTTCAACGCGGCTCGTACCTGCAACGCGCGCTTAACCTTCTCGTCGAGATTACGTATTGTGATCGTCGCCATTGCCAGATCATAGCACAAATCCGCTAGCAGTGACTTCAATGCTAGCAGTGCTGGCACAAGAAACCGCCCCCATGTTAGCCTCGGAGAAATGTCACCCCGCCCCACGCCCCTATCTCTGGCGCTGATGTTCGGTACTATCGCCGCGGGCCTGGCCATCCGATTTGTGCCCATGGGTCTTCCGCCTCTTGTATCGAAATACGGCGGCTCTATGTTCTGGGCGTTGATGATCTACTGGATCATCTCGACCCTCCTGCCAAATTGGCGCCTGATTCCAGCAGCAATATTGTCCGGAATCATCGCTACAGCCGTCGAATGCGCAAAGCTCTATCATCAACCAGCATTGGACGCATTCCGACGGACGCTCCCAGGCATCCTGCTTCTGGGCCGCATCTTCTCCATCTGGGATATCGTCGCCTATCTACTCGCCATCGCGATCGGAGCGTCGCTCGACGGGTGGCTTCGCACGCGTACCAGTGACAAGGTCTGAGCCCGCCTACTCAGTGATGTTATAGATCAACCCAAAGGGATCCTTGATATAAGTTCGCGGGAACTCAGGCTCGTCCTTCACAACTTCACAGCCGTATTCCACCAGGCGTTGCTTGGCCTCGGTGAGGTCCTTGACTGTAACTTCCAGGACCGGCCCGAGAAGCGGGCCAGGTTCGATATAAAGGTTGATGTTTTTACCCTTCAACGCAATCATCTGCGGATGATCGTCAGTGATCGTAAAGCCAAGTTGGTCAACATAGAACGCCGCCGCCAGTTGAGGGTCTGGGGCCTGAATCAGGATGTCCGTTCCAAAAGTGTTTGCCATCGGTACTCCTTTGCCAATGCTGGATTCGAAGGAGAAGCGCAGGAATAATCAGTTGAACGGCGTCAGTTTAGCATCGTGCGCGGCCGCGCAGTTACGTTCATTGTCTACAGTCGCTTGATGAACGCCAATGCCTCAGCCAGTTGCGGAAACAACGACTCCTCAGCTTTAAATTCGCGCGAATGCACGCACCGGCGCAGGCCCCGCATCCGTACAGGATGCTTCAAGTGAAGCATCTCGTGATAAAGCAAATATTCGATAGCATAACGCGGGCTGGAAGGACGATCGAAGACTCTGCTGACGACAATAGTGTTATGCGCAGCGTCATAGTGCCCCAAAGACCGCTTGGCCAGGTGCTCGCTCCACGTAAGCTGCGGCCGGCCCAGCATGCCACCGAAGAAGCGCACGTTCAGCGAATCGAAGACCTCATCAAGGTTGTAGAAGCGACCCTCCGGACCGAAAAAGCGTTTTGACCCGCGTGCATGCCGGATAAGCTCCGTCTGGCGGGTAACCGCGGCCGAAGATGCGAATCGCTTGTACCGCAAATTCTGGGCAGCCTCGATCGGTTTCTTGTAGAGCTTCGCCAGTAAAATATGTGCAATGGCACGAATGACGGTCTCAGGAGCCCCCTCAAGCAAGTCGGAAAGGCTTACATAGATATGCCCTTCGCGAAGCCGAATCGTGGTATTCAGAGAAGTAAATCGCCGGAAACGAACCGCAATTGGCGGCATAGGCGCACGCGGCCTGAGTGCGCGGTACTCTTCCTGAAAAATTGGGACGAAATCTGGAGGCACGGCTGTTTATAGGGTAGCAGGGGAGAGGCAATAGTGATTAGGGGTTAGTGATTCGTCGGGCGCGCCCTCGAGTAAACTTGGCAGGTCTCTTCTAAAGCTAGATCCGCTCATCTGCCAACAAAAGGCGGCGGGCTCTCGGGTCTGTATTCCTAATCACTAACCCCTGATCCCTAAAATCACTTCGGCTCCGCTCGCTCCTGCCCCTGCTCATCCTTGTGAAGATTGAAATACTCCGTCTGCTCCGCCAGCAATCGCTTGGCCTCGTCGGCTAAATCCTGTCCGCTCTCAATGGCTTCCTTCCGGGCCAGATCGAAACTTGGCTCGCCTGGAAGAGCGCGCAGTATTCCAAGCCAGTGCTCACTCGCGTCGGAAAGGGGCTTCAATGCTTTGCGAATGTCCGCATGGCGATCGGAATAGACGTCAAGGTTGGAGCCGAGTTCATCCATCAGGGCGGAAAAATCCTGAAGTTCGTCATCCAGCCGCTTGCTGCGGGCAATGGATTTGGAGCGCGAGGTCAAACTCTTGATCGTGTCGGCGCGCTCGTTCAAAAACTTTGTATACAGGTTCACGCGGTCGGGTGGATAGATCCCCGCCTCGCGAATCTGTTCGATCTGTGCCTCGGTTAACGGCTCTGGCTTGTCCTTTTGCGCAAACAGCGGCGCCGCAAGGTACAGGCAGAAAACGAAGTAGGCAACGGCACGCATGGAACGCATGGGTACGAAGACCTCAGCGCTCTTATTGAAGCACATACTTGGAGTTGGAGAAAAGGAGGATCGAAGAAAGAAGGCGAACATGTACCTTGAAAAAGTTCCGAGAGAGCTCAGGAAGGAAACGTTGTTCCAGCTACTTTCGAAAGACCTGCATCATGGCTTCATTCTGGGCCTGACTCACCTGGGCCAGCGTTTCGGCCACCAGCGGCTGATCTTCCAGGCTGCTGTTGTGCAGCATTTCGTTCAGGCGGAAAGCCGTGTGGCGAAGCAGAATCTCGGCATTCTTAAGCCGCTTGTTATCGTCGGATACCCCGAGGTGAATCTTGTGTGCCAGTTGCTGCACCTGCTTCAGCAGGCCCGCAGCTTTATCCCCCTCGCCGGCGGCATACTGATGAACGCTGTACTCCGTCATTTCATGAACGAGCTCGGCGTAAAGAAAGCATTGCTCGCGAGGTTGCGCCTGGAGGATTTTGGTCTGGAGAGCGTTTATCGTGTCCTGGTCGATGATTTTGTCGTCAAAGCCTGACGCGCGGGCGGGGAGCACGCTGACGGCGAGAAGAACGAGTACGGCCAACGAAACCTTGGACTGCATGAGCTACCTCCGCAGTTGCTGGTTAACCCCTTAGGCCGTGACTATAAGAGCTTCTGTAAGAATGTGCAAGAAGAAAAATAAGCATTCTCACTGGCTCGTATTGTCTGAGCGACCTGAAAAGTTCATCGCAGTATTGGCATCATCGGCCAACTCTCGATTTTTTGTTAGCTCAATTCTGCACAATGCTCACTTTTTTTGCTCAACCACCTTCAAACGTTGCCGGGCTTGCCATTCCTGATCCGGAAATTTACCGGCAGAGGCATCCAGAAAGTGGTGGTAATAGGCTGCAGCCTCAACGTTCTGATGCAAGGTGTCATACGCAGTTGCCCATAAAAAGTAGGTGGAAGGCACCTCCGGAAGAGTTTTTGATCGCATGGTAAGAGCGTGAAGTGTAACCGAAGGTTGGTTGGTGCGTGAGGCGGCAAAGGCCAGACCGCTCCAGGCATCAGCGCTATTGGGGTCAAGTTGCGCGGCCTTGTCGAAGGCTGCAAACGCATCGGCGAACCGAAGTTGACGAATAAGGTTCTGGCCATGAGCAATCAGCAGTGCGGAATCGTCCGGCGTCGCCGCCAGCAGGCCGACGTAATAGTGGTCGGAACCGGCGTAATCTCCAGCGTCCGCCAGTACTGCCGCTAGCATGCGTGTAATCGCCGGATCCTGGGGGTGGGCGTCGTGCAGCTTTTCAAGCAGCGGGAGCGCTTCCGCATTATCCTGGGAGGCCAGCACAGTGGCCAGTTGAGCGGTCAGAATCAGGTTGTCCGGCGCTTTCTTGAGAGCTTCCCGAAGCAGACTTTCCGCCTCAGGATACTGCTTGCGCACAATCAACACATGAGCCAGTCCTGTTTGGGCGGCAGCGGAATTGGGGTCTTTAGCGATTACCCGACGGTAAGCCGTCTCAGCGGCGTCAAACTCACCGGCATGGTCGGCGATGTTGGCCGCGAGCAGGGTGTCGGCAGTTGTTTCCGGGGAAAGCTTCAGAGCTTCCAGTAAGTCGTTCGAGGCCTCCTCGGTGTCGTCGTCTTGATCGATACGGGCCAGCGCTCGCCAAGCGCGAGCTTTGACGGCCGGCCCGGCGTCCCCCGGGTCCAGAGTGGTGGACAGAGCCAGTTCCGGGCGGGCGTCATCTGTGTTGCCCTGGCGCGCAAGCAGCAGGCCCAGTGACAGATGTGCCTCAAATGACTTGGGATCGGCGTCAATGGCGCGGCGGTAAAGGCCTTCCGCATCAGCGAGACGACTCTGGGCATCCGCCACATAGCCGGCGTCAAACAATGCTTGGGAATCGACGGGGTGGGAAGCTAGCCAGAGATTCAGCTTCGTTTCCGCCACCTTCCAATCGGATTTCGCAATTGCCCCCTCGGCCTCCACCACCTCAGGAGAAGCAGTTGAAGAAGCGCGGAGAGAAACCGCAGTTCCTGGTGCCGAAACAGCACTTTCCTGTTTTGTTGGAGCTTGTTCTTGCCCGCTAACAGCAAGCGGTGCGGCGAGAATCACTAAAAGGGCCAAACGAAGCACGGAATACCTCTCTTCCAGTTTAATGGCGCGGACCTGGAAAGAACTGATCGGGCGGCTAAAGGTTCGACGTGCACCGATCGCCCTGGGAATCAAGGCACTCCGGCGGCAATGAGCGGTGCGGACCAGCCATCATGATTGAGTCTGGAAGTTGGCTGAATCAGCACACACCATCCGGGTTTTTTGTTGGTTCTTCACCACAAATAGACTCAAATGGCGTATGCTTTCGCCTAAGCACCAGAAACAATCCCCTGAAGAGAGGCACGACCGAAATGCGTATTTTCAAACCGGTATTGGCAGGCTTCGCGTTGCTCACACTTTTCCTCCTGGTTCCGGCAACGCCGGCAAGCGCACAAGGGCCCAAGTATCTCCATGCCTTGTCCGATCTGCGCTCGGCAAGGGCGTATCTGCAAATGGATACCCGCCCCGACTTGGCCAACCCTGTAGACCATGCGATTAAAGAAATCGACAAGGCTATCAACGAGATGAAGAAGGCCGCTGAAAGAGATGGAAAGGACATATGGGTAACTCCTCCTCCCCAGAGTGGTGGAAACCCCGCCGCGCCATTCCATAACGCCATCAGGCTTTTGCGAGAGGCTCGTGCCGATGTAGAAACGGGCGTCGATTTGCCTGAGAACAACGGCCTCCGTGAACGGTCCATCAAGCACATCGACGATGCGCTCGTTCACCTCGAACCTTTCATTTAGAATTCGAAAGATTCTCGATCTTGAACCTCCGGAATCACGGTAGAGTACCAGACGGTCCTCTACCGCTTGGTTTTTGGGAGAATCTCTAAGGTGGACTCCGGTGAACCCTGCTATTGCGCCGATGAGCGTGCGAAAAGGGTTGGAGTCGGGGACTGATTGTGCGGAGTCCCGCGAAAAAATCGGCCGACGTTCATTTCTCCGTAACTTAATTGGAGCAGCCGGGTTCGCACAGGTAATGAGATTGGCACTCCGATACGAACGCCTTGCCGTTTCAGAGCCAAGAAAAGGTCGAATTGGAGTATCCTCTCGGCTAAGCGGTTAGAACAAACCCCCAGAAGAAAGGCAAAACTGAAATGCGTAATCTGAAAACTGTCACAGTCGCAGCTCTCGCGTTCCTCGCGCTTCTATTCGTTGTGTCGGCGACGCCGGCAAAAGCACAAGCGCACCCCCACTATCTTCAAGCCATCTCCGATCTGCGCTCGGCACGTTGGTATCTCGCAAACGACCACCGTCCAGATCTCGTTGACGCAAGGAACCATGCGTACACCGAGATTGACGAGGCCATAGCCGAGATGAAGAAAGCAGCATCCCGCGAAGGGAAAGATGTTTGGGCAACCCCGCCCCCGCAGAGCGGTGGAGACCCAAGGGCGGCTTTCCACGCTGCAATGAAGCTCTTGAGAGAGGCACGCACTGACGTGGAAGGTGGCGAGGATCTTCCAGAAAATGCCGGCCTCCGGCTACGGTCGGAGAAGCACATCAACGAAGCGTTGCGGCATCTGAATCCCTACATCTAAGAAGCGGAAGACAGTCAATCTTCAATGCGCGGAATTGCGGCAGTGACCCGATAAATCACTGCCGCCCCGAGTTTATATAGTTTGCCGGTCGTGTTGAGGAACCTTAGATACAGAGAATGTTGATTGCTCAAACGTTTGCGCCAGCCGTTGATGGGTGCTATCTTGACTTCTCATAAGGAGACCAGTCAAGAAAATGGATCGCCGTGCGTTTTTGAGTAACTCGCTGGCCGCGGCGGGCGGCGCTGCTCTTGGGCAGAAGGCCTTCGCCGCAGGGGATTTGTCACCGCTGCAGACTTCCACCACAGCGACAGCAACCGACACAACTCAAGGCGCGTCTTTTCCAGACGGATTTCTGTGGGGCATGGCCACAGCCAGCTATCAGGTCGAAGGCGCCTGGAACGAAGACGGCAAGAGCGAGTCAATTTGGGACCGTTACGCGCATGGCGTGGGCCATGTAAAGGGTGGAGACACGGGCGACGTTGCCTGCGACCACTACCATCTTTACAAGCAGGACATAGCGATCCTGAAGCGGCTGAACCAGAAGAGCTATAGATTCTCCGTTTCGTGGGCACGCATTCAGCCAACGGGCCCAGGTGCGCCAAATCAAAAAGGTCTCGACCACTACAAGCGTGTGATGGACGCGGTGCTCGAAGCGAGCATCCGGCCTTTTTGCACCCTCTACCACTGGGACCTTCCGCAATGGCTCGAAGATCTCGGCGGGTGGCCTAATCGCGATCTGGCTGCCTATTTCGCCGACTACGCGGAAACTCTGGCCAAGGAGTTAGGCGATCGCATCACGGTGTGGGCGCCATTCAACATGCCCTGGGCATTCACATATTACGGTTACGGAATCGGAATCCATCCCCCCAACCGCGCCAAATTCAGCGATTTCCTCAAGGCTCTGCACACCGTCAGCCTGGCGCAGGGTCAAAGCTTCAGAGCCATCAAGGCAGCATCATCAAAGGCGACAGTTGGCAGCGCCTACAGCATGGCGCCTGGCTATCCGAAAACCAAGAGTGAAGCGGATCTGGCTGCCACCGCGCGCTACCATGCAATGAACAATACATTCTTTCTGCATGCGGCGCTAAAGGGGTAATATCCGAAGGCGTTCGTCGGCGAACCTCCCCATGAACAAATGGGTGTGAAGTCAGGCGACGAAAAACTCATGCGCGCGCCGCTCGATTGGGTAGGTTTCCACTACTACACCCGGCGAATTGTTTCCGACGCCGGTGGTACGAAAGCAGGCGGCCTTCAATACGGAACAGAGATCGAGGCGGACACGGGGGACACCAACGGACGCGATCCATATACGCGATTCCATGCAGTCATGCCAACAGAGGGACCCCTTACTCAAGCAGGCCTCGAGATTTGGCCCCGAGGTATCTACGACCTCGTGATGCAAATCTCGAAGGAATACGACCATCCGATTATCGAACTGACAGAGTGCGGATGCTGTTACATGGATACTCCCTATGAGAAGGAAGGCGGCCACGTTCCTGATCAGCGAAGAATAACCTTTTTCAAAGGAATTCTTGGCGAGTTAGCGCGAGCAATTGCAGACGGAGCAAAGGTCCGCGCCTTTCATGCATGGAGTCTTATGGATAACTTCGAATGGACTGACGGTTACAGCCAGAGATATGGGCTGACTTATGTTGATTACCGTGATCAAAAACGAACGGTGAAGGATTCAGGCCTGTGGTACGGAAGAGTAGCTGGGACAAATCGTTTGCAGGCATAAGCGGAGCCTTTTGCGATTAAGTCCATGCCTGAGGAGTGCAGAATTGAACATGCTGGAGTGATCGAAGAGGGGCATAGTGGGTGCAGGAGAAAAACAATGGCCCAGCAATTCGTAAACGAGAAAGAAGAGAAGGTCGAAGACGAGACAGTTTCCACAGAAACCCCGCAGCAGAGGATCGATCGCGTGGCCAACGAGCTGGCAATGAAACCCTCCCGGACGGAAAAGAAATTCGATAATGAAAACAGCACTCCTTTCAATAAGTAATAGAGCTTACCGGACGTTCAAACCAGATCGCCGGTATTGCATAGCCCGCGCGGCCGCTCAACAGGAACCTCGAGCCTTGTGGGAGTGAGGTTGTTTCTCATTCCCATCCCGGCGGTTTGATGCCCGTCACTCCAGGCTGGAGCTGTCAATTCACGAGAGACCGATTTGCAGTCTAATTAGGTCTCTAGCCGAGGGAACAGTAAGTCGGCAAAATCGTATATATAGAGAGGACATTCCGATTGACGATACCGGGACCGGTTCTTTCTCTTCTTCTTGTTCCTCTTATCGCCCTTTCCGGCTTTGCACAAACTTTCCCCAAAAACGCTGCTGTTGACGCGAAAGTTGCTTCGATCATGACGCAGACCCACGCCAATGGCATGGCCGTTGCGGTCATTGATCGCGGCAAGCCAGTCTACGTCCATGCCTATGGCATTCGTAACGCCAAGGGAGACCCGCTTACCACCGACACAGTGATGTACGGCGCTTCGTTGACCAAAACAGTGTTTGCCTACACAGTTATGCGGCTTGTCGATCAGGGAAAGCTCAATCTTGACACGCCAATCAAGGAAGATCTAGATAATCCGCTGCCAGGTTATGGACCCGATCCGGTCTTCCCGGACAAGTACGGTCCCTACAAAGATCTTGCAGACGATCCGCGCTGGCAGAGAATTACCCCGCGCATGTGCCTCAGTCATTCCACCGGCTTCAGCAATTTTTGGTTCATTGAGCCTGATCACAAGCTGCACATCCATTTCGATCCCGGAACTCGCTTCAGTTATTCAGGCGAGGGCTTCATCTTGCTTCAATTCGTCATCGAGCACGGCCGCACGGCGCAGGGACTGGGGCTCGATGTGGGCGACCTCACCAACGCAAACTTCGACCGTCTAGGCATGACCCGCACCAGCTTGGTGTGGCATAACGGCACCGAAACAAATGTCGCAGATGGCTGGAACGATCAGGGCCAGCCGCAGGCCCATGAAAAGCGAAGCAAGGTTCGTGCGGCGGGCTCAATGAACACAACCATCTCCGACTTGTCGAAGTTTGCCGGCGCGCTTGTGCGCGGCGACGGCCTGACGCCTGCCTCACGCGCCGAAATCACAAAGCCTGGCCTGCATATAACCACCGCCGGCCAATTTCCCATGTTTGCCCCCGACTTGCCGGCGGCTGAACAGCGCAAAGACTTGGACGCCGGCCTGGGCGTCGTCGTGTTCGATGGACCTCAAGGCCACGGTTTCTACAAAGGCGGCCACGACGGCCAGACCGCAAACACCCTCGTATGCATCGAAGGTAGTCAGCGGTGTGTTCTCATCCTCTCGAACGACGTTCGCTCCGAAGCGGGATTCTCTGATCTGGTCAAGTTCATTCTTGGTGAAACCGGAGTGCCATACGATTGGGAATACGGTGACCACGCAGGTAAGTCGTGATGGCGGGGTGAGTCTTCTAGGTCTGCGCATCCCAGCGATTCGACAAAGGAGATCCGCAAAAGGATAAACAGGATTCAATCCGTTAAGGATAGGTGGAACAGCAATGCACCTACCCTGGAATAATTGAGCAATTTTCCAGTAGCGGGGCCCCGCAGAAAAACCCTGCGAGCACTTATTGCATCCATTAACAGGTGGGAGAGTGCCTTTTGGGGGGCCGTAACAGCGCATGCTCTCGCTCGCCTATACGTGAACGGAGTGGATCCATGACTCACAGCACAATGCAACATATCCCCTTGAAATCCGCTTACTTGTGCCAGGATTGCAATTGCGTTGGTAACTGTTCAAACCAGTGCCCGGCCTGTGCATCGACGGTACTGCTCAACCTCTCGGGCGTCCTTGACCGGGAAGTCGCAATAGAAGCAACACATACTCTGACCTACGCGTATTCAAGGCCGGTTTTCGAACTTGAAGCGATGGTAGCTTGAAAACTGCAGATACAGTGTCTTTGCTGCATTTGTTCACGATGCAAGCCGGGCACGCGCCGGGCTACGCCCTATAATGAAGAATGGCTGGTTGCGCTCTGATGGTCACTAAGGGCACAGGTGCGCTGCCGGACAACTTCATACCGGTGCATTCCTTTTGAATAATCCAGCGAACGACGCCATCATTATCCGTGGGGCGCGAACACATAATTTGAAGAACATCTCCTGCGACATTCCCCATGGGAAGCTGACGGTGGTCAGTGGGGTTTCGGGCTCAGGAAAGTCTTCGCTTGCGTTCGACACCATCTATGCTGAAGGGCAGCGGCGGTATGTCGAGTCGCTGTCTTCGTACGCGCGACAGTTCCTTGAGCGCATCGAAAAACCTGACGTCGACCTCATCGATGGCCTTGCTCCCGCAATCGCCATCAAGCAAAAAAACACCACGCGAAATCCGCGTTCTACTGTGGCCACAGCAACGGAAATCTACGACTACCTGCGCCTCTTGTATGCCCGCTGCGGCACAGTATATTGCGTCTATTGCGACGGCCTGGTCAAGCGCGATTCGATGGACGAAATCGCTGAAGCGGTGCTGGCGTTGGGGGAGGGAACTCGCCTGCAAGCCCTGTTTCCCGTAGGGACGGCAACACCGGAAGCCGTGGTAGCTGCGAAGTCTCCTACGAAGCCAGCACGCGCTACGAAAGCCGGCGCCAAGAGCAAGCCTGTAGTTACGAGCGGCGACTCTCCCCACACTGAAACGCTGAAAGCGCGGTTGACCGAGTTGAGGACGAGCGGATTCAACCGCCTCTATCAGCAAGGAAGAATTGTAGAGTTTTCCACGCCGGAGTCGTTGCTCGAACTGGATTTCACGCTGCCCGTCTTTGTTCTTCTGGACAGAATTGTGGTTAGCGAAGAAAACCGTGCTCGCATAGTCGACGCTGCGGAAATTGCCT
>Ga0302320_10010442_pt1 | contig 19785 bp, 20 predicted proteins | sample Bog_T0_3_FD_202130 | JGI IMG/M metagenome (GOLD analysis project Ga0302320, IMG submission 202130) | Peat permafrost microbial communities from Stordalen Mire near Abisko, Sweden - Bog_T0_3 | ecosystem: Environmental > Terrestrial > Soil > Wetlands > Peat | place: Sweden: Abisko, Stordalen Mire... | reverse complement strand
GTGTGTATCCTTTCCTTTTTAGTGGTCGGTTAACTGTCGCTAAACAATCAACCGATGGATACACCACCTATCTTCTTAAACACAACTTTTGTTTATATCTCCTAGCAAAACTTCTTAAATTGGATTTATCGTTCTTCCGTCGCAATCCCTTCGTAAGTCAGGTCAGTTCTCATAAAATGAGTAAATCAATGATTACAAGGAAGCGATCCATGAAGTCGCAATCCCTTCGTAAGTCAGGTCAGTTCTCATGCAAACATTCAATGATATCCTAGAGAAAACAGGGCTTACAGGTCGCAATCCCTTCGTAAGTCAGGTCAGTTCTCATGTGCCCCAACATGGCAATACAACGGCGGCGGCGGCGGCGTCGCAATCCCTTCGTAAGTCAGGTCAGTTCTCATATGAAATGAATTATTGGAAAGAGTGTGTTTCAGAGGGTCGCAATCCCTTCGTAAGTCAGGTCAGTTCTCATCCTATTAGCGGAACTCAAAAGAGACATCAAGAAAAGCGTCGCAATCCCTTCGTAAGTCAGGTCAGTTCTCATTTGAGGAGGTGTAATATGACATACAACACTGAAAAAATTGTCGCAATCCCTTCGTAAGTCAGGTCAGTTCTCATAGAACAGTTAAAAAACAATAATGATTTAACACTTCAAAGTCGCAATCCCTTCGTAAGTCAGGTCAGTTCTCATGGAGTTTCAAGATTTAGAAGAAGAATTGGCGAACCTGCAAAGTCGCAATCCCTTCGTAAGTCAGGTCAGTTCTCATGAATTAGTTATGAAAGCTTTAAAAGGTGAAGTAGCAATGGTCGCAATCCCTTCGTAAGTCAGGTCAGTTCTCATAGCAATGCCGAACTGGGCGAAACAAAAAATATGGTAAGTCGCAATCCCTTCGTAAGTCAGGTCAGTTCTCATCTCGGGTGTCGTTTCCCGTTTAATAACAATCTTTTATTGCCTCCTTTCCGCAGACCTCTCCAAATTAAAATGCATATCTTAACTTTTTTAAAAAATAAAATATCTTTTAACATTATAAAACCTCAAATTTATTGTTAAATTTCTTCTGCCGCAGACCTAATTTCTGTCTGATTTCAAATTTAATGACATTTCAACAACATATATCCTTGCCCATTTTTCAGATGAAGGTTCGCAAATATTATATTAAGTAATAATATATTCCACATCGGGGTCGGTATATAATCCCTGCCCGATAATTTCTACAGTGCCGGCGCATTTCTCACAAAGCTGGAAATATTTTACGCCATCTTCCGTCGAAATAATGGTCTTTTCAATTCGTTCCTTCATCGTCCGAAAAACCGGAGAAGTGACTGTAACTTCAAAGATGGATTTCTGCACCCGCCTGCCATAGTCAAGCATAATTTTGGCTACCTTGGTAAGCCGCTTGACGTCAGCAATGTCGTAAGCAACAATCATGTTCATTATATCACCATGTAGTCAAGTTGCGTAAGCTTTAATCCCAGTCCGGATAGCACAACCTTCCTCATACAGTTGTTGCAGATTTTATATATCCGGACGGAATCTTTCTTCAAATCAAGATTGTCCCGGCAATATGTCCTGATTTTCTTAATTGCGACATCGTCAATATCGCATTCAAAAACAGATTTCTGCGTGCGCAAGCCAAACTCCTTCAAAAAGTGCCGCGTATTGTTGAGCCGTTTAGGATCAGCTATGTCGTATGTAATCAGTGTAATCATTTCAACAGCAACGGCTGGTATACTTTTGCTTCGCCTTCGATCACTTTACGGAAATGGTTGGCCTGATGAATCAATGCCTCCGCATAAGTTATTGTTCTTTCCGTGGGTGCGTAATAAAATTCCGTCGTCAGCTTCCTTTCAAAATTTTCGATTACTCGCTGAAATGCCTCAGGCCGCAATTTGACCGGATATTTTGTTGTTGGCTGCGAATCAACAACTTGCATGTCATCCATACGCTGGACAGGCAAATCAAAAATTTCTGCATCAGTGCAAACAGGGTTTATCATGCCCATAGGGTCTTTTGTTACGTCCGGCTGGTCCTCAGCATCAGCGACTACCGTATCCGCATTTGCCGGCTTCTCCATATAAAAATCACCCTTTTTCAGGATGTGAAGATTAAAAAGAGATAACGTCAGGGAATCAGCAATTATCGGTCGAAATTCCTCCATTAAATCCAGCACGAGTGAATAACGCCCATAATCAATGCTGTGCAAGAAACCTGGATAGGGGTCAAGGCCGGCAACGCGCACAGCGGCATAAACGCGGTTCATCAAAAAAGTGTAAAGCAGAGAAAGAATGGCATTCACTGGATCAGTCGGCGGACGGCGCACGCGCTTTGTGAATTCCCGATTATCAATGAAGCCAGAGGGAAAGGCCTCGAAATATAGAGCCGATCCCCTGCCTTCATATCCTCTGATGCTATCCACACTATCAGTATTTGGCAATTGGCTGATTAAATCTGTAATGCCGTGCGCCCTTTGTCCTGCAATCGAATCATTGCGCGTGCGCTTGATGCGCATGACAAACGTTGCCATATTCGCCAATTTACCGGCAACAATGCTCCTTGCAGCGCGCAAGGTAAAATCATGGTCATCGAGAAGGTTATACTGCCGTTTATGAAGATACACATTGCGCGATTCTGCCGATGCAATACGTCCCAGATACCGGCCATTTTGCGTAAGAAATACAGTGTCTATCTCATTGCGCATAATCTGAGCAAGCGCGCGGTGCGTTATTTCCACGTTGCCGAATATGACAATCTGGCTGAGCTTGTAAGTGAAGAGTGTATGGCAAATATCTTCACCTTTCTTAACAAGAAGATGCCTGCCTTCCTTGACGATACGCGCTCCCTGGGTTTTGATGTAGACAACCATTGTTAATTTCAACTCCTCCCGTTATTATATATTTTTCATTGGAAGGCATAATAACAACAAAGAGGAGTTGAAAGCCAATTTTGCAACGTTGCCGGATCAAAAACAGAGTAGGATCAGATTCCTTGATCAATTTAGGAAGTGTAAGAGTAGAGAGATTGCCTCAAGACATACCCAGCATCAAAGGAACTGTCTGTCGGGTATGCTGCCGGGCAACAACAAGTGTAACGGGATTTACGACATACAATACCAGCATGAAAAAAGATTGCTTTTTGTTTACTATATTCAGTTGTCAAAGAACGTTTTCATGCTTCCTACAATTTAGGAAAATCAAAATAATCTTTCATCTGAACAAAGTCAGTCACAGTTTCCAAAGTGCTGTGTGCTGTGTGCTCATTTACCGGCTGAATGCCATGCGCTAATATAGACTTGTTGCGGCTGCTTTGAATATTTTTAATCTTATCCTCATATGTAAAAAAGCGATCTCCCGCTTCATGGCCAACGGCGCGGAGAACAATATATGTTGCCTGCAGGGGCAGTTTCATCATTCCCGTATTTGGTTCAAGATATTTACGGTTGAATTCGTCGTGCAACTTCTGCGGTATCTTGCCCGATTTTACTTTGTCGTTGGAACATCCGATTTTCTTCTCAAAACATATTTGCCCATAAAGTTCCAGCGCACGATATATACGGGCGGACGCGTCATCGAATCTTTTGTCATCAATCCGACGGCGGGCGTTGTTGATCAGTTCCTTAATCAGGATCAAATCAAATATTTGCATGCCGTTTGTTTTTTTGAGAATGTCGGAAAGAAAATCAATGTGTATCTGTAATTCATTCTTCAAATGCCTATAGTTATTGTCGGAATAGTGCTTTAAATAATCATCTGTCAGTGCGGCCCCTTTTTTCAGACAATCAAGGGCTTCTTTATGACGAAATTGCTCCCATAGTAAAAACCCATTGGCCAGCGGACGGACAAACTGAAAAAAGGCACTGATTTGTGGCGGCAATTCCCGCTTGCACAGTTCAAGAATCTCAATGACGGCGGTATAACGACGAGCGTTGAACAGGGTGACGACCTGCCGCCTTTCCTCCTCGGCAAAAACCGACCAAGGGTTCATGTCTGAATACATTTTTTCATGACCGTTTTGAACAACCCCCAGACCATTCTTTGATCTGGCATCGCCTCCGACATAATTAAATCCATAAGCGCAGCCAACTGTTGCTAAAAGAAGTGCCGCCGACATGACTTTCGTGCCGCCTGTGTAATCCACCAAAATGTCGCCATCCGGCACACCAGACCGGGACGCTCTGTCCACGCATTGTTTGGCGACCCTATAGCATTCATATAGCGAATTAGGATTTTCAGTGATTTCGGATTCAACTTTATTCGGCTTGCAATCCAAACCTTGCAGCACTTCGCCCGATTTTAAAATGGAATCGTGCGACGCGAAAAAGATCAAGATGTCGGGCTGATTTTCAGCAATGCTTTTTTTGAGTGGCTCCGGCGAACCGCCCAAAGACATAATCATTAGTTTAGTCATTTACCAACCTCTTTATTCTTTTACGCCAGTTCGTTAACCAGTCGGCTCGACGCTAATAATTTCATAGCTGTTGCCGGTTTTGCGCACAGTCACGCACGCCTTGGGAACCTGCTTTTTTCCTTCAAACAGCTTTTTATGCAATACCTCAGCGACAGCACCCTTCAGCTTATCTCGCCCTTGCAATATTGCCGCTTTGCCGCCAGGCACCTGTGCTGTTATCTTTCCGGGTCCGCCTGCATTATAGGCAACGAATGCATTCCCCCAGACTTCTTCCACCGGCAGGGCAGGTTGAACAGGCTTGCGTATTTCCGTTTGAACGCCAGGCATACCTCCTGAGGAAAAAGGAAATGACTTTGCTGCTTGTTCAGTGAGCAATTGTTTGAAAGTCGCCTGAAGTTCATCGGTCAACTTGCCCAGAGCAGACCACCCGAATGGACGAAGTTGGCTTTTCTGGTATCCGGTTGATGCATCGGAAGCCAGCCAGAAGGTTGTTGCTTTATCCGAATAAGCTGGCCGCTCGCCTCTTTTCTTCATGATTTTAATATGGCGATACCCTTCAACTGTTATAGATTCCGCACCGGAATGACGGCCCAACCGCAGCAGGTATGCATCGTTTTCTTTCTCCAGATTGAAAGCGGTTATTCCTGCGGCATTAAATTCTCCATCTTCAAGCTTCTTTTCTTTCTCATAAAATGTGACTGCGCTGTTGAAAACGGCTTTTTCCGTTAGCGGTTCTCTGATTGCCTCGCGAGTCAAAGGCGAAAGCACCTTGATCGTACCTGCAAATACAGCGCCGGGCTCGATTATTTCCAGAATTTGATATGGACCCCTTGCTTTGAACTTCGAATCTTCTTTCTTTTCATTGACGGCATAAATAATTTTTGTTGTGCAGGGGCCAATGGGATGAAAGTCGGACACTTTAAGTAGGCGGAAAGGATCATTCTCTAATTTCTGGTAATTAAGGAGACCCTTTTCCAGCGTCTCCGCTGGTTTTTTATCACGGCTGTCCAGAGTGATTCTTTTACTTTTTGCCACTTCGTTTAGGTAGGCCGTCCTCAGGGAGCCTTTGACGGCAGAACCCGGAATATATGGTTTTTGTGTTGTCGGATTGAAAGATGTGCGTGCAATTGCAAATTGGTTCAGCTCCCTTTGAAAATCACGACTGCTCTTGGCCAGGCTTTCTTTGTAATGTTTGACGAACTCTTTACTAAGATTTACCGAAAGACCGTCATATTGTTGGTTCTTCATGAACTTATAAAGTTCCGCAATGGATTCAATGGTGCCTTTTCTGCATATTTCGGCATAACGGTCTTTATTTTTATCGTCCAGTTTTCTGAAGAAATCAAGGGGATCAAAGGCGGTAAATGTTTCCGTCTGTTCATTGACAATAAAACCCGCAGGCTCATAGACTTCATCGCAACCAATATGTACCGGCGATAGAATTTTTATGTAAAAAGTGTTTTGTTCATTCATTGTAGTTGCTCCAGTTTAAAAGGCAGATAAAACGAATAACCCTGTGAAACCGCACCAGGGAGAACTTTGGAAATATTATTTGCCGCGCAACCTAGGTATGGTTTGGAAAATACTGACCTGTCAGCTGGTATTAAAACGGCGCCTTCATCAGCCATGATGACCGGATTTTTAAAGGGGTTCTTTGATGCGGCCAACGAGCTTCCGTGTCGTCCAAAGCGAGTGAACGGCGTAAACCAGCAGTCTTTATAAAGCTTTTTTTCAGGAATAGCAGGAGCGAGATTATAACAGGCGTCAGCCTCCTTGACAGAGGGCAGTTTCTTTTCTTCGCACTTACCAAGCGTGTACTTTCCGCAGCCAATCGAAGCGTTCCTGCCGAAACCGGTCTGTCCGATTCTTTCCAAAGCACTCATCAGCCGGTCAATATCTGTTGCTTCTTCATCAAGCAGGATAAATATTGCCAGTTCCGTTTCAGGATAATAATAATTCGCCGCTTCTGAATATGGTGAAAACATGCCGCCACCAGTGGTCATGGTCATACGGTTGATCGTATTGTGTGAATTAATAAACTTTGTCATGAACTGTCTATCAGATTTTCCACGCATGGCTTTCCTTGTCTCCCCTGTTAATTCCTGGAAAGCAAGGGCCAGCATTTCTTCATCCGTGATAAAATAATCCACTGTGAGTGAAACATGGAGGCTTTCCGGGACAAGGAGCCATTTTTTCTTCAAATTATCTTTCTTTTGCTCCATTGCTTTTCGTTTGTTTTTTTCAGCTGACGGAAAAAGGCGGTCGACAGGATAATCGGGACGCTTCAGGGCGTAAAACATTTCACCGGCTTTTTTGATTTTCGGCCATGCCGAAGAAAAAACGGCAAATGGCCGTTGTCCGTAACAGGCAATCCATTTATCAAAGCCGCCATTCAGCAGATCCGGATTGTACACTGCCTGCCAGCAGAAATGCCCAAAGATCGTGTCACCTTTTAAAGGCGTGCCAAAACCACTTTCCGGCTTTATAATAATCTCGTAGAGCTTCACTGCAAATTTCCTCCATTGGTAAATGGTTTTTTGTTCCTGAATTTTTCATTCAGAACTTTGTCATCAAACTGAAACTCTATCCTGCCATAACCACGGCTGCCACTGCCGCCCAAAGAGTCCATTTCCAATAACTTTAGGCCGTCGAGAAGATATTCAAAAAGATCTTCCTCTTTTTCGCCAAGTAATTTCAGGGAAACTGAAAAATCAAATTCCGCACCTTCGACAACACGCTCTGTAAAACGGGGATTACGCGCGGTACCTTCAATCCTGTTAATAGAGTTTTCCGATTTGACTTCGAAATAATCCCAACGGTTATGTCTGGCCTTTTCCTTCCAAGCCGCATTCATTGGGCAATCGGCAAAGGAAACTCGTGTCGGTCCAAGATCGAGTTCGGCCAGTTCATCCGAGTCAGCACCACTCGAACCGAAAATCTGAAGAATTTTTTTACACTTCATTTCCTGTTCACCAGTCAGACCCTTCAGGGTCTTTACCTGGGCTGGTTCACCCTTGGTTTTTACCATCAGTCCGCTTTCCATCTCCAAAAGAGAGCGGACCTTGCCCTTCAGGGAAGATCCGGGAATATAAGGCTCCTGTGTATGAGGATGCTTGAGGACTGGATTGTCTGTTCCACCGATGTGCATTTCCGTATCGCCCGCACCAATATGAAGGCCGCTTTTGAGAATAATCCTACCCTTGATTTCCTTGATATCAGTAAGTTGCATTTTTATTTCCTCCTATTCATATTGCCGGTAAAAGCCCATGAAGGACTCAAAAAAGTTAGCAAAAACATCAAGGTCAGCCGGTCGTTGAACCTGACCTATGCATTCTTTCAAGAAATTAACAAAGTCATCCGTTACCAATTTGTTTCTTCCGTTTGCATACGCGGCTTTTGCAATCAGCATGTTGATGTAAGGCAGGACTATGTCCCAATCGTCCGGATTGCCCTTAACATTACCGTTGAGGCGGACAACTTCATCATAAAACTTTCTTATCTGCGTGCGCTTGTTGTGATCCAATCTCGTTCTGCCGTCCCACGTAGAACTTTGACCTGATTTTGCGATATCCGACGCCGCTTGTTCCGCGATATCGGAAAAAAGTTTCGGATCAATGATCCCCTTCGTTTTGTCTTTATAAAAAACAATTTTATTCATCCGTCTCCTCCTTACCGGTTGTTATAAATAATATCCCAAATAGCTATTTTCAGGTTGCTTCCATAGTCTGACAGCCACCCTGCCACTTTTTCAAATTCCTTCTTTGCCGCCGTTCTCTTTGCCTCATCTTTTATATTCTTTCCTATATTCCGCTCGGTATTGTAACTGAACATAGCCCGCCACTTCAAAGATCCCATATCTTCCAAATGTATTTCCTTTTCCCCTAAAACGGCCTTTTCTTCAGCAGCCATTCGTATGAAGCGATTTAACCTGAAAAGCATGGCATTGTTGATTAATTTTTCATCACGCCATATTTCGATAATTTTCGTAATCTCATGCAGTCGGGAAAAATCATCCCATGTCACTGTTTCGCCGAACACAGTCAGTCGATTTCTCCCACTGTCCTTTGATGCCGCCAACGCCGCTTCAGCATCCGCAGCCATCTTACTCAATGGTATGTTGGCTTTCTGAATGCTGATTCCCGCTGAAAAATGGATGTCCGCATTTCCGCACACGTATTCCGCGAAACGATCCTTTAAAAATTCTGACAAATCGAGAATGCGATTCCACGGTCCGATTAGGAAAAGGTCATCACCTCCGGCAAAAACAGTATAGACATCCCGGAAAGACGGGTTCGTTTTTAATAGATATGGCAGATAAACGACAAAAAAGAAATTCAACTGGCGGCTCATTGTTGCAAGCCTCGATATTGTGAATTGTTTTTCGCTGATTCCGCACGACATCAGCATTCCGAGATGATCGACGTCGGCCTTTAACACACCCAACGCCTGAATGCCCGTGAAGCTGCGATTCCCATCCAATCCTGGATTCATAGCTTTGCACGCCAGATGTGAGAAAGTTTTCGGCCTCCCTTCCTTTATGCCTTCGATCATTTCCTCTTTTTTATTTTCACCTTTCCTGCCTTCAAGAATGCGATCATCATACAAATCAGTTTCTCCATAGATGGGAACATACCCATTAATAAACCTGGCGGTCACATCTTTGGCAACTTTTCCCGCTGCGTCTATTGATATATCCCAGTACTTCAGCAGTTTCCCTTCTCTGGCTAGCTTGTTGAGTTCACCCTCAATAAATGCGACCTGATATTCTCCGAAGAACGGTTCAATCAGCTTGATGTCATTGCCTTTGATGTCAGCATCGGCCGTCGTAACCGCAATACGGGTTTTTTTGACAATGTTCTCACCCAGGAAGATATGATCGCGGCAAATCGAACACATCGATTTGTCATCTTTATCTTTTTTCAATGCCTCCGCCGATCGACTGGAAGGTCTTTTGCCGCAATAGGGACAGAGAGGAGGATTTAATCCATTATCAAAAGTGTCCAGGAATCCTTCTACAACACCCGCATAAGTATCAGTATTGAACTTTTTATATTTGTTTGCTCCCATTTTTTCAGACAGGCGATCGTATAAATAATGGAACTGGCCTGATTCAAAGTCTCTCGGCGCGACTTCGATCATGGATACACCGAATGCGTTCACACCAAGCGTCTTACGAATCAGCCAATCGTTGATACGTGCTTGAGCCTTCGCAACAGCTTCTTTCACGGTATTCGTATTTGGTGCAATGATGGTAAACTTCCCTGCTACGTTAAGCAGGACGGAAGAAAGTGGTAGGCCTGTTTCCCTGCAGATCATATCAGCAGCCAGTTCACACAATAGAGACACGGCAAAAGAACGTCCGCGAAGAATTTTTGAACGGTGCTTGCCTGCTTCGCCGCTATCGCTGAAAATGAAATCCTGTATCCCGTAAAAATCACCACCGATCAGGTAAAATTTCTGCTTTGTTGAATCGCAAATCGCAGCTACATTCATACTGTCGGTATCTCGATGATACAGATACAAAGCTGAGGCAATCGCCGCAACTGCTTTGGAATGGTCATACAAAGAAACGTCCGGGACGATCTTACCAGCCCGCGCCGCAGGAATCATGGATGTATAAATGAGAAGCAGGCTTTCCAGATGCTCAAACCAAAGCGCGATATTCGCATCTTTATGTAAGAGCTTTTCCAATGAATAAACAAAATCGTCAAACAGGGCTTTATACTCTACCTTCCCTTGCTCGTCGCTTATTAACCCTTTATCTGATTCAAAATATGGAAATATATTCTTAGGATTCAGTTCCATCAATGGATAACGATATTCCCTCTTAAATGCCTTCTTTTCGTCATCACGCAATAATACCTCAAACAGCGGCAACAACCGGGTCTGGCGATAATCCTTCCAGGCAATTGACTGATTGTATTCTTCAAAATTGGCACGGTCCCAGCCACTGCTCAATCGGTCAGCCATGGCAATGATCCATTGCAGACTGGTTTGCGGCTTATGATGTCCAGATGCCAGATTGATGAATGGATCGTCCATACCCCAGTTGGCCTTATTAAGTTCCTCGGGCAACAACTTCTCGACATGATCAATGAAAGCTGCTGTATAGATAACATGTAGATGTGTAAACTGTTCATTGTAATAAGGCTGGTAAAGCTGGCGGTGATTATTGATAAATTCCGGAGATACAAACATCCCTTCCTGGGCAAATTTACCAATATCATGCAGTAGCCCTGCCAACGCTATTTTAAGAACTGTGTCGTCCATGTGCTCCCCTCCTTAATTTTTACCCCATAAAAATATTGTTCTTTCTTCACTACGCTCTTAAATAAATTTTTGCAATTCCCGCAACGTTGCCACGATTTATGCGGTCGGAATTTCACCATATCACCCGCACTTTTTCCTTATCTATTTTCAGCCCGTAGCGGGTGTCCGGTTTCGTGCCGACGCCTTTGATAGCAATCTCCGGCAGGGCATAGATGCCGAAGCCCTGCTGCAGGATTTCCTGAATCTTGGATTTATAGGAATTGAAGTTGGTCTTGTTCAGACCGAGGATGCCTGAGTCGCTCATAGCGGCGTAATCACGGGAGGCAGTTATCCGTCGATACAAATCGGCAATTTGTTCCTGGTGCTTCATAATTTCTCCAATCTCCAAATAGCAGTCCGCGCAATCTCGGCAGGTGGCCGCATCTTTTGTGCATTCCCTCTTCTTCATGGCAAAAAAAGCGTAAAGGGCAAGGCGTGAAGGCGTCATGTCCGCTTCACGCTTTTTGAACATAATCTTCCGTTGTGGCAAATCGATAACCAACAAGGCAACGTCTTCTTTAATAAGGGACAAAAGCAGGCTTGCCGGGTCTTTCGGCTCCCGGAGCATGGCATCGGAAAGCTGCTCGCGGATGGATACAAAAGGCAGAGGCACAAGGTTAACCAGAGCATAACGGGTTTCTTTGAAATATGGTTGATTATTTTTGTCGCGCAGTTCAATAGGAATGGATATGCGTGGTGGATAGAAGAAGTCACGGCAGCTTTCAAATTCCGGCGTAACAAGGACATGAAAAACACGATCCTGCGGCCGGCCATAGAACTGGGCAGCCAGCATCAGGCAGGCGCTCATCGTCTTGCGTCCACCGGCAATAGAAAAGAAAACAGATGTGTCGGTGTCTCTCGTAAATCGAGAGGCCAGCTCTAGGCATTTTTTCAGCAGCCATTCATTTTCCTCCTCACCGGCAATGTCATCCAGTTCGATGCCGTTGCCATCCGTTACTGTATGGATATGGTCATGCCCGAAGGCGATGGAGCCGGGGAAAATTCCATATTCCGCAAGGTAGCGTTCATAATGGCCGTCTCGAGGCGCAAGCAAAAGGGCATTAATGGCTTCTTTGCCTTCCCGCGTAGTGATTACGTGGATTGCGTCCACCCGGCGCTCCTGCTGGTGCAAGGCAAAAAGCGTTTCGGTGATCACCTGCGGTGTCAGGCCGACAACAGCCAGTAGGATATTTTTCATTTATAGCACCTTAACTTTAATTTTACCCAGCCCAAATGTGGTTTGTTTCCCTAAGTGAACCTGCTCGCAAATATGCAATAATGGCATGTATTCGGATAAGTTTCCTCGATAAGTTATTTTCCCGATCATGCCGCCCATCAGCATTTGCCTTTCTTGTCTGTTAGAATATCTTTCCCAATCATGCCAAACAAGCGAAGAAGATAAAACAGCAACATGATCAGCCCGCTTTACAAGATTCCTGTAATCAAGCGCCGGTTCACCATCACCGTGAGCATCAAACAAGGACGACACCCGCCGCAATGCAGCGCGTATAAGAACATGAAAAGGAATATCTGCTTTAAGTGTGTTTTGATATTTCAGCCGTAGCGGCGTTAAGAGATTTAATTCAATGGAATCTATATGATGATCATCATTTGCCGGGAAATGCTTATTCAAATCTATTGCAACTTGACAATTATTTATTTTTTTCTTTTCTGAATTATATATCATTTTACCGTCTGATTGAACATTTACTATCTTATATTTACCTCTTCCGCCGGCAAGGCCGCGGCCAATACCTTTTTCACTCATAACTTCAAAGGCATAAATAAAATAGGGCAGGCCATCATTGGCTTTGCCAAACAGAAGCAGGTCAAAATTAAAATCATCGCCTTTTTTAAAACTTATTTTTTTATTATCCGGTGGTTCGATAACATAGGGATGTGGCAGGGCGGCAATCTTTTTTCCATCCTTTTCGGATACATCATTTTGCCGCAATTCAAAAACATACGCGTAAAAACAATTATTTTTTAAAAGGCACTCTTTACAATCATTTCTTTTTAAAGCGCATACAACTTGTTTCAGCGCATATCCAAACGCGCCACGAAATGTGGAACCCTTGTATTCGGGCAAAATTGTCTCGCCTTCAAATATACAGTGAAACGAGTATTTGCCAAATAACATTATTGGTTTTCCTCCCCCGACTAGCTTAGATGATAGTTCTTATTATCAATAAAACGCAAATTAATTTTAGCAGGCTTAAATAATTATCAATTTTTGCAATGTTGCTAAGTGAGCATGATTCACCATTTTTTTACTTTTTCTTTCTCTCCGCAGGGAATTTCTTGCACAAGCTGTGCAAGTCTTGCAGTATCTTTTATGCCAAATAAAATAGATGTTCCTGGAATTTACTTGCTCATATACTCTCCCTCTACAACGCTCCAGCGTATCGCGAATATATGTTGATTTTCGGTTTACTGTAATAGGGGTAATCCCAACGTTTTTACTGCCAGGGGCAATGATTCATTCATTGCTAATAAATATAAATAGTTACAAAATCATCTGTGTGTGTTTTTGATACATTTATTGTAGATTTATAAACTCCCTAACCCATTGATATTGAATTATATTACTATCAAATTGTTCTTGATAGTAAAAACGTTGGGGCTAGGCCTACAGTGGAACAACAGCGGCCTCCCCAATAAAAGCATATCTTTCAGGAACACAGGTGAAAATGACAATTTGACATTCCTTGGCGGCTACCGCCAATACTGCGCCCATCAATTTCAGACGCTCCGGATCGGTATAACCCAGTGCATCATCCAAAATAATCGGTGTTCCGCCATCCTTTGCCACTATCATGGAACACGACAACCGGTACATCAAAGAAAGTTGTTCTCTTGTACCCCCGCTAAGGGAATCGAAGGGAACCGTGACACCAGAGACCGTTCTGCTGGTAATTTTCAAATCATCATCGATAGTCACCTGAAATGAAGGGTCAAAGACCAACCGACCAAGTCTTTCAATTTTTTCTTTAAGCGGGGCCACATAAGCCCGGCTCGCCTTGTCCCGTTCTTCGCCCATAATATCAAAAAGGCATTTGGCCGCGTTGGCTCTAAGGGTGGTCGCCCGGTTTTTAAACTCCAATTGTTCAAGTTGATTCTTTGCCGCGTTTAATTTTTCGTGAAGGCCCTCTTCGCCCTTAATTTTAAGACGGGTTTGGATCTCAAGCAGACCCCTGTCTTTTGAATCATGACTGATTTTTATCGTTTTCAAGGACCCTTTGGTAGAATCTGCCAAGGCTCTTATTTGTTCAGGGTTGAATGCTTTTAAAGAGTCTGCGGCTGCACGGTATGCAGTGTCTTCTGCGAGCACAGCCCTATCGGCAGAGATCAAGTTTCCATCGAGTGTTTCATCAGATTCTTTTTTACGGGCCTTGTCGAGGTTTTCTTGAGTCTGAGAGAGGTCTTTGGCCAACTGCTCAAGTTTTGCTTCGGATTCTCTATGTTTTATATTTACACCTTCGTAGAAAGAGCCCGCAGACTCGAGAACCTTACGCATATTTTCCAATTCGTCACTTGCGGCCTGAAGATTTTCTTCGGCCTTTGTCCGTTCCTTTTTTGCTGTGTCGAAATCGGGGCAAATCGTGGGTTCTTTAACTCGTTTGACAAGGTAGTTCGGCACGCTCTGCTGGAGACTGTGCAACCTTTGTTCAAGGCTTTCGTAAGTAATATCTCTAAGGTTATCCTCCTCAACTTGAACTTTGTTTTCAACAACCCGTAATGCCTCCTGGCGTTCGTCATACGCTTTTCTGGCTTCATCCGGCCCAGCCACAGTAGCGGCGGCACAGGCAGCCTGGAGGGTATGATGAGCGTCTTCTGCCTTTCGGGCAAGCCCTTCTATACTGGAGCCTGCGGTTATTTCGATATCAAGTGTTCCAGGAATGTTCACCGTAGTCTTATCTGAGACGGATATTTTACGAACTTCATTAATGTCGAGTACCGCATCTGTACCGTCAATGGAGAGGCGACATTTAGATATGGAATGAAGGAGAACGCTTGGCGCACCTATTTCCATTTTGGCACAGGCGTTATTGTATGCGAGTTCGGCATCTTTTATTCTTTTTAAGGTTTCGGCATCTACCTTATTCTTCGCCAACACCGTCTCGGCTTGGGCGGCGTCTTTACGGGTCTGATCAATCCGTTGTTTGCGTTCGAGTAACTGATCCAGATCGAGCTTGTCATGAAAATAGTCGAAATCCGACCTCTTTAGAGCGGCAAGAGATTCCGTTTCCTTTCTTTTTTGTTCGGCATCGCCGGCCGCAACCTTGGCTTTATTGCGGGCTTCCTCGGCCTGAGACAATGCCGGCAGAGCCATTGAACTGCTTTCTTGAAGCTCCTTGTGGGCATTGGCGGCATTTTCTACCGCACTAATCATCACCTGGCGGATTTCTTTAGCTTGCCGAGCTGCCTGAAGGGTTTTTTGCGCGGATTCCTGTTTTAAGGCGGCCTCATTAAGAGTGTTTTCGAGTGAGTTGATTTGCTCAAGCTTGGTTGTGATATCTATCATTTGTTGAGATAGCTCTTCTTCCTGCTTCTTGAGCTGGACCAACTCCCTTTGCAATACAGGGACACGGTCGATATCGGTTTCGAGCGCACGGATGTCTTGTTCAATCGACCTGATCTCCGCCTCTTTTTCGGTCACGTTATTCCGCAGGTCCTGGAGTTCCTTCTTCTCGGTACCCCGACCAATCGTATAGTAGAGTTCATATTCCTGCGAAATCCTTTTGAACAAACCGATCTCTTGCGAAGCAGACGGTTGAACCCCTGCGGCCTTGTCGAGTGCCGTAGACAATGCTTGTTTGTTTTTAAGTTCCGGTTGGTCAATCGCCTCACCCTGCATGATAGACAGGGCTTTCCACAAATCGACGTCCAGTGTTTCCTTAAGAATTTCATTGACTCGGTCGTGCGCCTGACGGCCTGTGAGGTTTTCGGGGTTCGGTTTTGTGATAGAAAGTCTGGTCTCAGGCTTTCTTAAGAATCGTTTGAAATAGGTAAACACATATTTGCCAGTTTCCATTTCCAGTTCAATTTCAGGACCTACATCCTGATGAACAGGCTGGATGGCTTGAATGTCTTTGCCTTTGCTATTGTCCTGATAGTCCAAAATCGTGTTTATGGCCTCGCCGAGACTGGACTTCCCCGACTCGTTCGGGCCTTCTATGCGGGTAATCCCCAGGGGACTGAACTTTATCTCGCGTGTGTTGATGCCTCGGTAATTGGCAACCTTGAGACGAAGGAGTTTCATGCACCCCCCTTAGCAAGGCGGAGGAGGAGCATGAATGCATCGCGAGCAACAGCGCCTTCGGACCCACCTTGGTCTATTTTTTCCCGGAGCCTTTTTACCGTTGCATCGGCAAAGCCAGAAAAACCAAGGTCGGTGAAGTCTGTATCCTTGGGAATTACGAGGAGGTCGTCTTCGTTGATCACGGAACCTGCCAGAACATCCTTGGCTGCAAGAATGTGGTTTTGAAGAACCCCGTGCAAAGAAAGTGTGAGAGAACCTTTAAAAACCAGTTTTACAACTGACCGTTCCCTGTTCGGAATGTCTTCCAGCTTTTTCCGGAAAGATTCCACATCGGCTTCGGTATTCAGGTCCACTAGTTCTTCGATAAAACTCCATTGTCCAATTTTCACTTCTTCGGTAGTGACATCGGCGCCATCCATATTGACAATTTGGCAGAATCCTGAATGGTCTTCGCGAAAATCGGTAGATTCGGGGGTCCCGGAATACCAGATTCTGTCGCCGGAACCCACTTTCGTGAGGGAATGGCGATCGCCAAGAGCTATAAAATGAACCATTCCTTCCGATATTGCGGTCTCAAGTTTGGAAACCGCAATCACATTCTCTGTTTCTTTATCGGGAGTAAAGATGTCAATAATACCATGCCCCACACAGATCCGCTTTATACCCCCTGCCGGAGGAAGCGCATTGAGCAAGTCAACAATTGGATTGCCGTTCGGTCGTTTAGACAGCCAAGGGGCGCCTACCAGTTCGAAATCATCACCGACTTGAACAGGCACCGTGTTCCCGATGATGTTGACATGAGCCGGTTTCTTTTCTATGAAAGTGCTGGAGCTGTAAACGGAAGCCGCATTCAAAGGGTCATGATTACTGGGAAGGAGATAAACAGGGACTGTCACCTCTTTGAGTGCTTCGATTGCCCGTGCAACGGTTTTACGGTCCACCTGGTTTGACTCGAAGGAATCGCCGCATACCAACATAAACTGACATTGTTTTTCTTTGGCAATACGGCCCATTGTTCGTATGGCATCAAACCGTGCCTGGGTGTAGCGCGCCTGGGCTTCTTCCGAAAGAAAGCTGCGGGTCATACCCAATTGCCAGTCGCTAGTATGAAGGAAACGAATCACGGGTTAATCCTTACGATCTATTTATTATTCATTTACATTAAGTACAACAGGAGTCAATCTGCCTCTAATCCTTATCTTGAAGATAATGAATGCCGAATACACTTGACACATAAATCTGCTGTTTTTCAAACAGCGCCGTTGATCTAGGGGTTAATTATTTACGCCAATATTTTATTAAAATCAAACAATTATTATTGAATTCATACGTAAGCTGGAAAATAAAAAATTACCCTTTGCTTCTTTCATCCAGCATCCAATGAAAAGTTCAGAAGATAGGATGTGAAGCTTTGTATTTGGAACATATTCTTATGGGCCGCCCTACCCTACCCCTGAATATTTTAAATAAAGCGAAAGAACTCAAGGCCGCTGGTCGTTCATTCAGATATATTGAAAAGAAACTCGGAGTCGGCGAAGAAACAATCAGAATAAAATTTTCTTAATTATGGGTAAGTTTAAACAAACGACAGAAATGTTTCATAGGATTTTGCGTAAACGGCGCCTATCTGTAAAGCCTTTACAGCTTCCTTCTTTAGCTTGTTTTTTAGACTTTGGATAATTTCTGCATAAGCTGGGTTTAACATCGTGGATTCTGCAAATATATTTATCTTTGCCCGGAAGTTTCCTTAACCATGGACATCTTTCAACATCATCATGAGTTCGTGGATTTATCCAAACGTCATAGATATATCTTCCATTACTGAGTTTAAGGGGATCAACCCATGCCAGTATATCGTCTCGGGCATTGTTCTGCCATATTTCCACATCTGACTGATCCACTGAGTGCTGATAGGCATCGTAAAAATTAAGGCAGCATTTTCCGCATTGCTTACATACAAAACCATTCGGTTGCATTATTTCCTTTGTTTCTCATTCATGATTTTCTGCACATGCGCTACGTGTTCCTGATGAGTTTTAAAAGACGGGCTTAGTCTACCAGTTTCAATTTTGTTGATGATTTCTGTAACCTCTGACGCAGATAAAACACGCCTCATTTTTGATTTTATATATCGAATATAGCCAAACCCATAAGTTACATTCTCCGGCATTGTTGTCTTGAATGTGCTATCTCCTACGAATACCACCAGAGAATGAATTTGCTCATCCTTTAGCCCCAGCAGCTGTTCTAGGGTTTTTACATGTTTGTAATTTTGATGGAGTGGGTTCTGAAATTTATCAGAATGCTTGTATATTTTTTGAGTCCACATCGGCTGGTTCGCGCTACCGAAAATCCACCCTTTTATATTTTTCGTTTCAACCACAAATACGCCATATGCGGAAACAATGATATGATCAATTTGAGTGGTTCCGTTCTCTATTGGTAGAGTAACATTCTTGATAAGATGGTATTCGTTTTTATCGAGCATCAACTTTGCTGAAATATTTACAATGAACTCGCCAGTAATTCCCTTGAACCAAGGTGAATTAAGTATAGCCGCCAGGATAACGAATAGTATTAAAAACAAAAATACATTACTCATATAGGTCATCGTATAAATCGGCTGACTCAAAAAATCAAGACTTCCGAAAGAATAATATTCATCCGTTTTTTTAAAATATTTGCTGCTTCTAAAACCTTAGTTTTCAGTATTGAGCAGTTATCAAATTTGATGATTAATAATGGGCAGAGATCAGTTAGGCTAACCCATTCCATAGTTCCAGTTCCCACCGAGACAGTGACATGTTTCCGGCTTTATTTCTGCATTCTGCAATGATTTCCGCATACATTTGGGGAGAATCCATTTTGGTCCACAATACATGATTATTGATTTCCCTCAAAACAATGGCATCGATTGGGCAGTGAGGCGGTTCGGGAATTCTGTCAAGTGACCACAGGAACTTCAGAAATAAATTTACTCCTTTTTGGGCTATGCCGAGCCGGAGGTGTCCGTCCTGCAATATATTCGAGAAGTCTTGCGACAATGAGTAAGCGAAGGACTGAATATTTTGGATGTGATTATTGTCATTTACGGTTTTTTTGTATTTTGGTTCAATCTGAATTAGCCTTGTTTTGAAGGCTAATTTGAATGGTTCCTTTTGGATGTCCGTAACGCCCCGAACGTAGACATTAGCACGTTGAAGGCTGGAGATCTGTGTGTCCGACAAGGCGGCCTTGATTAAGAATTCCATGTTCATAATTTATGTTTTTAATTACCACAAATACCAATTGAAATCTACAATGAAAATAAAAACCATGTTTTGTGAAGGTAGGATGAAGATAGATGGATTTTGTTTGAACGAAAAATAAGCTATCCCGCATTCGCTCATTTCAACCCATATTCAATAAACAGACCCTAAAATCCGGCCTGCATCTTTGTATTTGGGGTCAGCTCACGAAACGGAAAAAATAGCATGCTAAGCTTCCCCTATCATTCGTAGAGTATTTGGACCAAATCTTCTCGGTAGCCCTGCCCTTCGCTCTTCCAGCGTTATCACAAACGTTGGATTGCCAGATCAAACTAAAGTTATTTTGATTTCCCACCCTGCTTGAGGTTAGTATAGCCATGATAAGGCTGTAAGCACATTTGTGATTTTCTCCGCTGAAAAAGTGTACCGCTTATTCCGCTATCGCTCCGAGGCTTGCAGCACGTCGCTTGCCGCTTCATAAGCAACACACATATTCAGCTAATCACATAAACAGCTTTATGTTGTGCATTACATAAGGCTGTTTATGTTGAGTATATTGTTAT
>Ga0302320_10010441_pt1 | contig 19785 bp, 9 predicted proteins | sample Bog_T0_3_FD_202130 | JGI IMG/M metagenome (GOLD analysis project Ga0302320, IMG submission 202130) | Peat permafrost microbial communities from Stordalen Mire near Abisko, Sweden - Bog_T0_3 | ecosystem: Environmental > Terrestrial > Soil > Wetlands > Peat | place: Sweden: Abisko, Stordalen Mire... | reverse complement strand
CGATGAAGGCGTCGCGGGTCTCTGCTTCGTTGTAATCATGGGTGTCGGGAGCAGCCTCATTCGCGGCCTTGGCGCCGGCAACCTCGGCGCGCAACCGCTGAATCTCCTCATCCAGCGCCGTCTTGTCCTTGAGCAGAGCGGCCAGACTCTCGTCTTTGGCCGCCAGCGAGGCTGCCAGCTCTTCCAGCTTCTTCTGCGTCTGCGGCGGAACGGGCGAACTCTTCGGCAGCAGAACATCGTTGAAGGTCAGTTCCGGCGCGGGCCGCGTACCCCGCGCATAGCGGTGCGCCAGCCAATAGGTGAACTGGAAGAGTTCTCGGCAGGCGGTCAGTGCGTCGTACTGGGTAATCACCTTCTGGGTGTGGACGGCGCGGTTGCCGTGGTCCTTGATGATCCGGGCCTTGGCAGCAATGCGCTGCGTGGCCAGCGCAGTAAAGGTGGGTTCGGCCAGCAGAGCGGCCAAGTTGTCCTGATAAGGCAGCGTCAACGCTGGTTCGGCCTTGTAGAGCCATTGAACGGCAAACTCCAGCGCCCGCCGCGCATAAAAGCACGCTGAGCGCGGATCAGGGTAGACCAGCGACTCGGCCTTCGCAGCAGAATCATAGACCTGCGGCCACTCGGATTGTAAAAAGGCGAAGTTGCCCATCGCTCTTCTATCGCCTACTCAGAGAGTTATCAGCAGCCATTCAAGATCAGCTAATTCTTCATACCCAATCTTACTTTGCCGCTCGAAGCCCTGTTCAAGATGCTTGTTCGTCCATCGGGAGGGCAGCGTGTCAACTCAACTTGCGTTCGCTGCCTCATCCCATGATCTAAGGCTCAGGCTGAACCAAGTTAGCCAAAGCATCCGGGGAGATCTTACCATGCCGATTAAAGCAGCGGTCCAGCCGATCGTTGAGCCAGACAATCGCCTCCGGAGTAAGCTCCACTTGAGCCTGTCGAGCATAGGTTGTCCGCGGATTAATCTTGCGCTCTCCCCGCAGATAGCGGGCCTTCGTCGTTGCAAAGGAGAGATGCTTGAGCTCGCTCATCAGTTCGTGCAGAGAGACGCCATCCGCGAGCGTTCCGTCGATGAACTCGACATCCCGCACCCGAATGTAGCGGGACCAATGTCCCTTCCAGTCGCGCTTCTCGATGTCTCCCGGCGTTGCAACATCAACTCCCGGCCTGTGTCGCATGCCTATTCCACGCCCGTAGATGCGGATGTCATTCGGCTTCACAAGCCGGGCGATAAACATGAGCGCCCCGTCTTGGACCTTTTTCGGCGTCTTCGCAGCCGGATAGGACAGCGCCCAGTGTGAGGTTGAGCTGTTCACCTCGTCCAGTACTGTCATTGAAGGGTCTGCGCGCCTCGCGCCAGTTCCGAAGAACTTCACAAAGCCATGCTCTGAGCTGTTTACCTGCTTCGGGTCGGAGGACGACTCGGTTGAGAATCCCAGATCCTCGCCGTTATCCCCCAGGCTGGGAGGCCCGGGCTGTCCTGCTCCCGCCGCCACCGCGGCAGACACTCGCCCATCCCATTCGTCCAGCTTTGAAGCTGTTAGATCGTCCTTCGTCCGGTTCCATAGGCTGTCGAAGTATTCATTGCAACTAGCGACGATGGCTGGGTCATCAGACCAGAACCCAAACTCGTGATTCCGCAGGAGCGCCTGTTCGGTGATGTTGGCAGATGTGACAATCGCACGATTGCCTATGAGATAAACCTTGGCGTGCAGGTTGCGGACGCCGCGGATTTGCGCGCCAGCATTCAGAAGTGCCCGCAGCGCCGAAGTATCACTCACTCCCGCTCGAAACACATTCAGGTCGAAGCGAGTAATGACTTGAATCGTCTTGTAAGAACCACGCAAAAAGCGTCTCGCGGCTACTTCCTTGATGAAGGGACAGATAAGACGCAGGCTTCCACCGCTTATCTTCTTTCCAGTTGCCTCTTCAACGACCTTAGCCCATCCGGAATCCACCAATTGGAAGTTCATCGCGCACCTCGACTATTCAGCGTTCAATCTCAAAAAGTGCGCCGCAAAGACTTGTCGAGCCTGCTCCCAGAGGGAATGGTCGAGCGGCTTGCGGCTGGAGACAGTGTTGAGGACGGTGTAACCGGCCCGGCGGAGTCCGTCGCAAAGGGCCTTCTCCAAAGGGGCAATCTTGTCGCGCAGCGCTCGATGCTCTTCCACGCTGTTTCCCTCGGCGAAGAGTGGGCCGTATGCTGTCATCTCAAAACGGCGGCAACTCTCCGGCTCAATGCCCGCCTGCGCGAGCTGGCGGCGCAGGGCGTTGGCGTGCTTGTTGAAGCCCAGATGCTGCCCCATCCGGTTCAGAGGCGAGGAGGCATTCGCAGAGGAGCTGTCTCCGGTCCGGCCCACGTAGAGAAGCCTGCGCCCTTCACCCGTTTCAATCTCGCAGACGTAAAGCCAGAAGCCGCGTTGCAGCAACTCACCGGAGAACGAAAGCGTCTGAAGCGTAGCCATTAAAGTTCTCCCTGGAAGGCGCGGTGCTGGAGGGATTCAAACTGCAAATTCATTACTTCCAGGCCAGTCGAATACCGCGTTCGTAGCTTACCAACCGTATCAACCGATCTACGAAACACCTGCTGGCTGAGAATTGGTGGCTGAATCACTCGAATTGCGCCAAGGCTCTCTGTGTTTACATTGAACTGACCTGCTGATGTCTTCGACAAACGTTTGAGCTGCCTCCGCCCCTCTGAACTTAACAGAAACTCACGCAGGAAAATTGGATCATACTTGGTTCGTGCGAATCGTGCGCGAATCAGGTAAGAAGCGAAAATGAAATCGTCAGGGCTATATCCTGTTCCCTCGACAAGTTTGCGATCGAAGACGGCACAGCGGCCCACGTTATCTTGATTCCCGTTGGTTCTAACGAAGAGTAGGTCACCATCTTCGAGCCTTAATCGACGAAACTCAGCGTCATCAACCGGGACCGTTTTCAATTCAATCAAATCCAGCGTTCCCCCGATTACATTCGGAATTCTGAGTGCAGGCTTACCGACTCCCTCTGATTTGTTCGAGGTTCCATAACGAAATTCATCAACAATTTCGCCCAGCGGAAGAATCGCCCAACCTTTGGGGTTCGAGGTAGGATCGCCAAACATATCGAGGAAGATGGATTGGGTGAGGGAGTCGAGTTTCTGGAGGGCGGCGCGACGCTTTTGGCGCAGGGTATCCGCCTTGTCCAGAATCGCTGCTATCCGCCGTTGCTCCTTGAGCGGCGGCAATGAGATGGACGTTCTACGGATGATTTCCTGGCTGATGTTGGGTTGGGCTCCGCCAACACTCCTACTCAGGAATTCGGGCAGTTTAGATTGCAGGGCATGAAACAGGTAACGCGTATCTGCTTCGCCATTTTTCGGAATGATGTGGCAAACTGCCTGATTTGTCGCAGCCTCGATTCCGAGAATGCCAACCCTTCCAACCGTAGCTCCATACATTGCGACAAGAAGAGCGCCAGCCGGAACAAGTTTTGCAGAAGAGTTGGCAAGTCCGGCCTCTGTGATTGTTTCACTCGCATTCAGAATGATTGATTCACGCAATTCCCCAGACTTCACCCACGGGATTGAGCCTCCATAGAATTCGGCGGCACGGTCACGGGTTGGTGTGCCACCAGAACCCGTGTCGCAGAACGTACCGATTGCTTTTTCGGTCCACTTCACTTGAGCATCCCCTCCAACTCCTGGAGACCCTGCAAAATCTCAGCTTCGAGCTTCTTCAGGTCGGCGAGAATCTTCTTGGGTGGGTCGTGGTGGACCTCTTCGTGGATCACTTCCTTATAGCGATTCAGGCTCAGGTCGTAGTTCTTCTCCACAATCTCGGCGAGCGGCACACAGAAGCTCTGCGCGGTGCGCGAGCGTTTCCGTTCCGAACTGCTGCGCATATCCCAACGGGCGAGCACGTCGGGCAGGTTGTTCTTGGCGTGTTCTTCCTTGCTGAGGGCCTCCTCGGGCAATGCGCCCAGTTTCTCTTCGTTAAGCAGCGGCTGGCGCTTGTCGTCGAGCGACCAGCCATCGGCCTGCACATCGTAGAACCAGACGTGGTCCGTGCCGCCGGAGTTGGTCTTGGTGAAGAGCAGGATCGCCGTCGAGACTCCGGCATAGGGACGGAAGACGCCGCCGGGCAGGCTGATGACAGCATCAAGTTTCTGCTCTTCGACCAGGATGCGGCGCAGCTCGCGATGGGCGCGGCTGGAGCCGAAGAGTACGCCGTCCGGCACAATAACGGCGGCACGGCCGCCCGGCTTGAGCAGCCGCATAAAGAGCGCCAGAAAGAGCAGTTCGGTCTTCTTGGTCTTGACCACGCCTTGCAGGTCCTTTGCCGTGTTCTCGTAATCGAGCGACCCGGCAAAGGGCGGATTGGCCAGAACCAAGGTGTACTTCTCCACCTCGGAGGCGTGGTCCTCGGCCAACGAGTCGCGATAGACGATGTTCGGCTGCTCGACGCCGTGCAAGAGCAGGTTCATACTGCCGATGCGCAGCATCGTCGAATCGAAGTCGAAGCCGTGGAAGAGATCGGTGTGGAAGTGCTCGCGTTGTTTGGCATTATGGAAGAGGTTGGGGTGATGCCGGCGCAGCGCCTCGCCCACGGCTACCAGAAATCCAGCCGTGCCGCAGGCCGGGTCGCAAACCACATCCTTGGGCGTGGGCTGGGTCAGCTCCACCATCAACTGAATAATGTGGCGCGGCGTGCGGAACTGGCCGTTCTGACCGGCAGTGGCGATCTTCGAGAGCATGTACTCGTAGAGGTCGCCCTTGGTGTCGCGCCCATGCATGGGAAGCGCCGCAATGAGGTCAACCACCTTGACCAGCAGCGCCGGCGTCGGGATGGTGAAGCGGGCATCCTTCATGTGCTTGGCGTAGGTAGAACCGTCGCCCCCCAGGGTGCGGAGAAAAGGAAAGACGTGCTCGCTGACCAGGTCAAACAGCTCCCGCGCCTCAAAATCCTTGAACCTGGACCAGCGGAAGTCGGCGTAGCGGCGGCCTTTGGCATCTTTGCCTTTGGGGAAGAAGCGCCACTCGACGGGCGTGCCCAGCGTCTGGGCCTTCTGCTCTTCGAGCGTCTGGAGTTCGTCCAGACGGCGCAGAAAGAGCAGGTAGGTGATCTGCTCGATCACCTCAAGAGGGTTTGCGATGCCGCCGGACCAAAACGCGTCCCACAGGCGGTCAATTTGATTGCGAAGATCTCCGGTCACCATGATTATGTTTAGGGTACTACCCTATGCTTCCTCCAGAGTCCGTTTGTGTGCTGTTGGAATGCAGTTTGACAATGAATCTCAGGCAAATACAGTTCAATCACGTATGCTTGGGTGCCGATGCGTACCTTGTGATCGGGAGAACGCAATCATCGTGATTCCCGATCCAATTCCTTTTCTCCCTTCTCCTCCACGGTTAGCCTTGTGGCAGTTTGTCCGGCTTGAATCGCTCGCCTCTTCATGCAATGAACCCACTACATCCCCGGCGATTCCTTCGCGCGAACTCTTGTTGCAACAATCGTTTGCAGTGTGGCCTCCAAATCTCATATACTAATGCTGTAAGATACGTATCGACAAGGAAACCATATGCCTGCCGCAAAGAAAGCCACAACCCGACCGAAGCGCAGAATCGTTTCTCCCGCAGAGGAGCGCACTCAACTCCGGCTCACCGTCGATTCCAAATTCACCAAGAGCCATTTCAACCAACTCTTTGCCGTGCTCAAAGTCCGGCGAAAGAACGCTCTGGCTGAACACATCATCATGAGTTTCAAGAGCAAGGCCGCTCAAGCACAGCTTGTTGCGTTCTACAACAACCAGTGGCTGAACATTCCATTTCAGAGTATCGACACCGCTTTCGTGTTTCCTTTGACCTTCGAGATTGCCGATGAGCTGGAGAGAGTTGGCGGAGAGATTCTCGGCGGGGTGAATCGGTCCAAGGCATTTCGCGTGATGGTGGCCTACTTTGCATTCGTCCATAAATTGAAAAATCAAACACAGACTACTCCCGCATAGCATCTCCAGCGCATCTTCCAAGCGAGAGGGCGCTGGCGCTTTCGAGCGGCATTCGTGTTCGGAATCGATAGCGTGGCGGGCGCGGCGGGCGACCGGCAAATCGCCGTTGTGTTGCTGATTGAGCCGTCGGAAGCCCTTCCGGCTGGTTTCTTGATCCTCGAACGCAGTGCGAACAATCTTCGATCATCTTCGAACATTGTTCGACGTTGTCCGAATGCCGTTCGATCTTTGTGGATTATGTCACCGTCCCTAAGCCATCAGGCTTAGGGATGGTGTCTTCCTTCAAAGCGAGCGCAGCGAGAGTGTTTCTCTGCGTGTTTTCTCCAATTGATGCTCGCAGAATCTGGCGGCTTTGGAAGATTACGATGTTGGATCGGCCTTTACTGCATCCTCATGTCCCGCCCGAATGTCATGAGGATTTGTAGGATGCGCTCTTCTGGTTCCTGCATCTGATTGTTCTTCAGCAGGGTGTAATGACTCCGGCTGTTGCATTCGGATTTCGAACAGGGTTAGCGTTGGGTTGTGCTGACTTTGCGGGCCATGACGGGTGGTGCTGGATATGCTCAACGGCATCTGGAACACAGCGACTATTACGATGAAGCCCGTCGTGTGCAAGGTGAATGGCATGGCCAGGGCGCGGAATTGCTGGGTCTGCGTGGAGAGGTAACGCGGGAGCAATTTGAAGCTGTCAGAGAGGGGTTGCATCCTGAGACTGGAGAATTCCTTCGGCCTCGCCACAGTGCTGACCGCATTGATGCAAATGGAAGCGAACAGAGCAAAGGCAGGTCTCTGTACGATCTGACATTTTCCGCGCCGAAGTCAGTTTCGATTCAGGCGCTCGTCGGCGGTGATGAGCGATTGATTGCCGCCCACGACAAAGCTGTCCGGGAGGCACTGGCTGAGGCAGAGAATTATGCTGCCGCTCGCGTCCGGCTGAATGGTGCGAACGAGGACAGGGCAACGGCAAACTGGATTGTGGCTGCATACCGGCACGACACCAGCCGTGAACTCGATCCGCAACTGCACACCCACGCCGTTACAGCCAATTTGACCTTTGATGGGGTGGAGGGACGCTGGAAGGCATTGCAAGCATCGGGATTGTATGAGCGCCGTGCGTATCTGACGGAGATTTACCGGAACGCCCTGGCGCGCGAAGTATGTGGCTTGGGATATGAGATTGAGACGCGCCGCGATTCCAAAGGCAGAGACCACGGCTTTGAGATTCGCGGCGTCTCCGATGTATTACTCGAAAAGTACAGCGTACGCAGCGCGCAGCGGGATGCCGCTATCGAACGATTCACCCTGGAGCATGGCCGCAAGCCGACTAATAACGAGGTTGCCGTGCTGGTCCGTGAATCCCGCGCCGACAAACTGGCGGAAATCTCCACGGAGAGATTGCGGACACAGCAGCAGGCGAGGTTGTTGCCTGAAGAACGCCACGCGCTGAAGCATCTGCATGAAGAGTCTATTGATCGTGCCGAAGTGATTCCGCATGAACTCTTACAAGCAGCGGAGTCGCTTCAACACGCGAAAGAGCATCTCTTTGAGCGCAGTTCGGTTGTGCGCGAGCACGAGTTGATGACCGAGGCCCTGCGGCACGGGCGCGGGAAGATTGATCGCCATCAACTGCGCGGTGCTCTGGAGTTGGAACAGTCGCAGGGTTCACTTATCCGGGCCGGGAACAATCTGGCCACGCGCGAAAGTCTTGAACGCGAACAGCGCATGATTGCAGCGGTGGATGGCGGAATAGGGCACTATGAACGTCTGGGCGGGAAGCGCGAGTTCAGCGCTTCGGAAAGGCTGCGAGAGGAACAACTGCGGGCTGTTCATCAGATACTGGATTCGCGGGATTTTGCCGTCAATCTGCGCGGAGCCGCCGGGACCGGCAAAACCGCTACGCTCACGGAAATCGCCCGCGGTTTACGGGAGGCCGGTCGTGAAATTCTGGCAGTTGCACCAACACGCGGCGCGGTCGAGGAGTTGCAGAAGGTCGGCTTCCGCGACGCGATGACGATCTCGCGATTGCTGGATGACCCAAAGGCGCAGGCCGCGTTGCACGGCAGAGTTCTAATTGTGGATGAAGCAGGCATGGTCTCAGGCCGCCAGATGGAGGGACTTCTCAAACTGGCGGAGCGCGAAGAGGCGCGGATTCTGTTCTCTGGTGACACGCGCCAGCTTCAGAGCGTCGAAGCATCGGATGCACTGCGCATTCTGGAACAGGAATCGCGGATGAAGAGTGTTTCACTGACGGCTGTGCAACGGCAAACGCAGGCTCAATATCGGGATGCAATACAGACGTTGCGGCAATCGCCGGAGCAAGGATTTGAAAAGCTGGAGCACCTTGGCGCTGTTCGTGAGGTTCCGTATCTGGAGCGCGCGCAAGCGGTAGCATCTGCATATCTGACACTCACCTCGGATGCAAACCGTTCGGTTCTTGTTGTTGCCGGTACGCATGATGAGATTGGCAAGATTACCGATGCCATTCGTGAGGATATGAAGCAGCGCGGCGAACTGCATCGCAGCATTGTCGCCGAGCGTTATGTTCCGCTGCAATGGACCGAGGCGCAAAAGAAAGATTTGGTGAACTACAAGTCAGGGCAAGTTCTGCTCTTCCATCGCTCTTCGCGTGGGATCGAAAAACATGAGGCGCTTACCGTCGAGCGGACAGAAAAGTCGAGCATCGTCGCCAGGGACCAGCATGGCATGGAGTGCATGGTGAGTCCATCACAGGCGCGCTCATTTTCTGTATATGAATGCCAACAGATCGAAGTGGCTCCCGGCGACAGGCTTCTGCTGACGGGCAATCGCGGCGCAGCGGACTTCCGAGCCACCAATGGCGAACTGGTGAAAGTGCGCGATGTCGATGGCGGCCGCATTCACCTTGAAGATGGCCGGACGTTGCCGGCCAATTACCACGAGTTCGATCATGGCTATGCTGTCACCGCGCATCGCAGCCAGGGAAAGACGGTGGACGCGGTAATCCTCTCCGCCGATGCGATGAAGCAGGAGTTGTTCTACGTCGGGGCCTCGCGTGGCCGACAGGAAATTGTCGTGGTCACCAGTGACCGCGAACAACTGCGCAATATGCTCGGCATCTCCACTGCGCGGCCATCGGTAACTGAACTGGCAAGAGAGCAGACATCGCCTCAACCCGTGCTAAAGCGTGTTCAGGCGCAGTCGCCTTCGCAGACCATTGAACCGTCGGTGCTGCGGAAAAAAGATCGCCATCGGCACGATCTGGGAATGAGCCGGTGATTCCAGTCAATCATCGGACAATCCGCTGGAACAATGCGGCTCTTCCTTGCAGCTTCCGTGTCAACCGTATAGTCGTTCCGTGCGACAGGCCGGCCGTTTCATGTTCCTTTTGGATGGATGCTGCTTGATCTGGAAGCAGAGTGGTCATTGCTCGGAGGCATGGCGAACCCGTCGAGGCAATTGGCCGAAAGTCAGGTCTGACCGTCTTTCGCTCGCAGGTCTGAGGGTTCCTCCGAAAACTGAACCGCCGAGTGGTCAAATATCTATGGCCTTAGGATGATCCACCGTGCGATACTTGGACGATCTCTTCAGCAGTTTTACGAACTGAAGACTCTGATTTTGCTTAGCGAACGACCCCATGCTAGTCCCACCCGAATATCTCGTCTCTTTGGATGACCTCGCCCCTAGCGATTCTCGTTTCACGGACCTGTGCACAAAGCGCTTTCTGACTTTTAGCCGATGGTTCAAAGAAAATTCATCAGAGCCGCGCTGGTCCCTGGTGGAGTGCGGCTTGCAGTCCAAAGACTGGTCTAATCTTCTCCAGTGGGCTCATCAATGCTCAGCTGAACATGTCCCCTCTCCGCAGAGCTTAGAAGCAGGTATTCTCTTGCTCGCGGTCAGCACCGCAGTTGCCCGTAACAGGGAAAACGATGTCTTGTGGGCTCCTGTCGCATCCCATTGTAGTAGCGCTCTAAAGCAAAGCTGGTTTGGGTACGCCGAGTACCCCATATCAGAGTGTCGTGAATCTCTACGCGATGCCTGTCACATTTTAGCTTTGCGAAATCAATTACATCTGCGCGGCAAGATGCACTACTGGCGGACAGTGATGTTGCAGTTTGGGTTTAATTCACAGGTGGCCCAGCATCAGCTTCCAACCTGGTTGGCCGGATATGTAGTACCCGAGACAGTGCGCACTCTTCTGAATCCAGAAGAAGAGAACAGCTCCGTCACCTTTCAGCAGTTTTGGGCAGCTTTAGGAAAGGCGGCTCTGAATTCGACAACAACCGAAGTTGAATTCCAACTAATACACTCTCCATGGTGCCCTGAGGAAAGCAGAACCCTGTTCTTGGCTAGCTTGCAGCAGACACGTCTGAGTAAACCCGCAAGTTCCTCGGGACGCATTGAGGATGAGGATAGAAATCCAACACTCTTTGGCCTACCGCGACTCGGAGATAGTGAGTTCACCCTTCCACTTTCACGTAACCTGCCAAAAGAGCTTACTACAGCAGACGCCCAGCGATTGACGTTGGCCATGCAAGGCCTCCCACTAACTTTCATCGTAGGCGACGCTGAAGGGCATCTTGTCTTCGATGGAGGACCCTTGCGCGTGTCTATCCGCGACGTACTGAAGCAACCCGAGCGAGAAGTGAAGATTATTTTACCTCATGTCGGCTTATACAAAGAACGGTTCGCTTTTTGGGATGATTCTGAGGATGTCATCTTATTTGCAGGCACGCAGGGACGACGTGTGCTGGACAAAAGCGAGATGCAGAAGAACCCCCGACGTATATGCTCACTTATTGTGCGCGCTGACCTTCAGGTGCGGAGCGGCTCCGACATCCTCTCCTACGAGCTGTGCTCGGAAAGCTGGGCGCTTTATAGATTTCCAGAAGGCCTTACAAAGCAGATAGCTGTTTTTGCGGGGGAGCAACTGCTCTGGGTGCCCGAAAATGACTCATCGGATGAGCGCCAGTTTGTCGCTCACGGAAGGCTGGTTGCAGAAGAACTCTCACCAAGTCGCCTGAGTGTTCGGGTTGAGCTAGAAGATGGCTGGGCCTGTCAGTGGTTCCGATTTGGCGGACAGAAGTACAATGGAGCATTTGCGAACATTAGCGTCGCACCAAATTATCGTTACAGGCGAGCGTCCGCACTTATTGAAGCTCGGCGTGGCATAGAGCGCACTTTTATGACGCTAGTTGCGGAACCCGCCGGGCCTGCGGTGCCAGGTGCGGCGTATCAGAGTGAAGACGGGCAATGGCATGATTTGTACGCAGCGCGTCCGTTGGACTCCGGTGCCTTGGAGGGTAGAGCACTGGCTTGCCGCTGGCAATCCAGTGCCGAGCAGGAAGCCTGGTTAATGCTAGGCGATCAGCCTCTGTTTGCTGAGCCTGATCTGGTACGGCGGCAGCAGATACCTTGTTGTGGCGAGCCGCTTTATATCCGATTCGGACTCATGCACGAAGACCGCACGAGCCGTATCACGCTCGCGTCCGCTGTATACGCGACAGGCTTTTTGGCTGGCATAGAGTTTGACCAGAGTAGTTTCCTACTGCGATTGCGTGGGTGTATTCAGCGAGCAAATGAGTTTCGTGTTTGGGTATGGGAACGGGATAGGACTACACCACGGTGTCTCGATCCTCTTGAGGTCCAACTGATTGATGAGACAACCTTGTATGTCCTCGGAGAGAGCGTGGCGGAACCTCTTGGCTGGCTTCTATCGTGGCAAGGCATGTGGCGTGGAGCACGCTTTCAGGGAGAACCGAGAACTTCGGCTTGGCAGAGTGTGGCTGAAGGATGGTGCCATATTCTTGACCACACACAGGACTGGATAGCCACAGCTAAAGCGCTTCGTGCCTGGCGCTTTCCAGTGCTGATGCAGCCCTTTTGCGGCTGTGTGCGGAGAAGGACTGCACAACACCCGATCTCTACTGTTGACGCATGGACGAGAACGGGACCGCTGCTGGAAGACCTCTGTGGTGCGCATATAGATGGGAGCCTTTTTGATTATGTAGCACCACTGCGCGACCTGCTATTCTCTTTCCGCCCTACTAACACAGTGGTGCAAGACTTTCTCGAAAAGCATGCCGCCGCAGTACTAGCAATGGACTGGCAGAATAACTTCTATGAGCCAGCAGCATCTCTCCTGCGCGCTCAGCCTGTGCTTCTGGCACAACTACTGGTCACATATGTGAAAGAGGAGTTCACTCGCCGCGAGGAACTGGTGAACTTTATTCCCGTAAATAATTTCTTTCACAAAGAACGCGACCCCAAGCAGATTGCGGATCTTCGGAAGAGCACGGAGTTGGTCGTCAAGGTTATGGTTTATCGTCTTCATTCTTTCGCTGGCGTACCCCCACCGTCCACCAGGCCAGATGATCTATCCTCCCTCCAAGAAGCCGCCCTTAACGATCTTCGCAGTTGGGTGGACAGCTCCCCAGTAGACAGCATGTTCTTCACTAGTTGCATAACCGAACCGGCAGAACTGCTATTCCGTGGTGAACAAGCCGAGGTCAAGTGGCTGCGGCTGGCCATCGCGCGCTCGGCTGTTTGTTGCGCATTTCTTGCCGCGCATCTAATATGCAACCATCTTTATCGCGAACTCAAGGACGGATCCCTATGAACGAGACACTTCAGTTGGATGCGCTCCAGACACAATCTGATGTCCGAAAGCGGATAGTGGAACTTGCTACGAGCTACCGCCCGCTCCGAGATAGACACCTGCTTGAACTCTGCCAGAACGCTTGGCAAGATGATGAGAAGTCTGGCGGTGTTGTTGGCCGGTTGTGGGTGGAGTGTTTGTTTCCGAGCAAGACGAATGGCACAACGCTCAGCATGTTGGCTGAAAGCGGTGTGTTCGACCAGCGGCTACTACATATCCTCGACAATCTCGCGGCTCACCCAAAGGAGCGGACGCTGTATACGCATCAGGAAGCGGCTGTTCGAACAGCAGTGCGCAGCATACCTGGTGCGCAGCCCAAGGATCGGCCTGCAATTGTGGTTACAGCAGGTACAGGCGCCGGTAAGACTGAGTCGTTTCTGCTGCCGGTATTGAACGACCTTTTTCTCCATCCTCGTCAACCAGGAGAAACCGGGATTCGCGCGCTCCTGCTTTATCCCATGAATGCGCTGATCAACGACCAAGTAGACAGGTTGCAAGCTTGGTTGCGTTCTCAAAAGGGAGATTCAGATACAGTGACTTTTCTCCACTTTACGTCGGAAACGCCGGAAGATCAGAAGGCGCTCAAATGGTCCTCCCTAGCCAATGAGAAGCCAAATGCGTCCCGCCTTCTTACACGTGAACAAGGTCGGGAAACACCGCCTGACATACTTGTGACCAACTATTCCATGTTGGAATACATGCTATGCCGTCCACAAGATGCGCCGTTTTTCGGCTCGGCTTTACGCTCGGTCGTATTGGACGAAGCTCACTTGTACAGCGGAACACTTGCAGCTGACATTTGTATGCTACTGCGGCGCGTCCTTCTGAGATGCGGAGTTCATCCAAACGAGGTTTTGCATATTGCGACATCTGCCACTCTGGGTGGTACAACGCAGCAGCTTCATGACTTCATCGCAAAGCTGTTCTCCAAGAGCGATACCCTAGTTTGTTCCCCCATAATCGGTGAGCCGCACAAACGCGATCTTCCGATTGTCGATGCGGCAGTGTATGCGCGTGCAGACCAGGTAAATGCAGCAGTGCTCGAACCCCTTGTCTTTGTCGACACAGAGAATGCAAAGTTGCGGATCGATTCAGAAGGCGTCGCTGCCGTTTTAGATTGCGTGCGCCCGCTTGTCTCTACAGCTACATTGACGCAATACGCTGATGAAGCGATGCCAGCGCGATTGCTGCATCGACTTCTCAGTAGGTCAGAGCTTGTTCATCGCTTGGATGCGTTCTTTTGGACACGGCGAGTTCAGCATCACCAGACTGTGTTACCACTCCAACAGATAGCCGAGCACATATTTCCGGAAAATAGTAGAGGTGAAGCAGAACGAGCGACAATTTCTCTGCTACAGATGTGCGCTCGCGCCCGGGAACACTACGATGCATTGCCGTTGATCCCACATAAGCTCCATCTCCAAGTGCGAGCGCCAGGTCACTTCAGTGTGTGCGTCAACTTTAATTGCACAGCGGATCGGACACTGTGTGTTGAAGGAGCTGGGCTCCTGATCCCAGATCTGGCCGATATGTGCCCAGAGTGCGGAGCCGCGACGTTGACCTTAGCACTCTGTGGTCGTTGCAACGAGTGGATGCTTGCGGGTGTGCTCAGCGAAGAAACTTTGCGCTTACGATCCCGCTGGCCAGTCTTGCGAACAGACGGAGAATCCACGGCAAGTAAACAGAATGTTTTTGTGAAGCCTAGCCGCGACGCATCCGCCGCGGATTTCACCTTGGATCTTGATTCTCGCAGTGTTTTCGAAAGTAAAACTCGCAGTGCATTCCTTACACGTTGTGAGGTTTGTCCGAACTGCGAAGCAGACCAAGATATCTTTGAGCCCATGCAACTCCCGGACACTCTGACTCTGCCGGCCGTAGCCGAAAGCGTACTTGCTGCCATGCCGCCGCAGAGCGATCCATTGCTTAGATCTATGCTTCCAGCAGGCGGTCGCCAGTTACTTGCCTTTAGTGACAGCCGCCGGCAGGCGGCGCGTCTAGGACCCCATCTTACATATCAGCATGAGCTACTGTTGGGGCGAGTCGTAATGACCAGGCTGTTGGATGAGGAGCCCGATGTTGTTGCTCTACAAACGGCAATTGCAGAGCTGACAAGTACGCCGGCGAGTTTGCCAGCAGCCGTCAGGGCTGCTGTTGACGCCGATCTGGCTACCAAACGAAAGGAACTTGTCGCCACGCAGACTGGTCGCTCAATGGCTGCGTGGGCCGAGCGTATGCGGAGTAACGTACAACTCGCACAGTTCTTTGCCCGGTCTCAGGCAGGCAAACAGAATTGCGTGCCTAAAGACAACAACGAGACCTGGCCGATGCGTTGGCATGGCTTCTGGGAAGCGAATAGGAATGCTGTCGTTACTGGAACAAACGTGCTGTTTGCCCGCGAATTTCTGTTGCACCGTCCACACTCCATGGAAACGCTCGGTTTGGCAGAGGTCGTTTACCCTGGACTCGATACCTGCACATTACCACCACTTGACCAGTTCCGGCGTGAAGAACAGGATCGACTTGCGCCCGCTTGGCCTGATTTGCTCGCCTGTTTGTGCGACCTTTTGCGCGACCGCGGGTACGTAACGTTCAACGAACAACCAAAGGGCGACCAGCCTGGAGATGCAGATATCTTGCGGTTTCCAATCGGGCGGTGGTTTTCATTTGACGGAACAGGATACCGTGTGGAGCCGTTATGGAAACCGGAATCCTCCGGCAATGCGCGCACACGCTTCCTAACGGGCGTCCTGGAGCGTCTCGGAGTGGAAAAGTCCCGCCATTCTATGATGTTGCCACTCATCCTCAGGGCTGCATTCGACTCACTCATCGTCGGTGTTCGCGCGAATCGCCTGCCGTTTTTGCAGCACAAGAGCATGCCTGTTCGAAGCGGTTCCACGGATGCGCTGCGCCTAGTGTTTGCTGAACTCTACCTTCGAAAGCCGCAGATGTTGTTCCGTTCCATTGTGACAGGCGCAGTGTGGCCGCGAGTTGTTCTTGGCTTCGCCCCTGAGGAAAAGCCGGAGCGAACGCTCGAACCGGTCACTCGTGAAGAGTTGGACAGCGATCCAGCGCTCAGACGTGAGAGGGTTGACTTTCTCCGCTCTGCCGAAAGCAATATGGGACTATGGGCTGAAGAGCACTCCGCCCAGCTAAAGCCGGAAGAGAACCGCCGACTCCAGGACCTGTTCAAGAAGGGTGCGCGTAATCTTCTCAGCGCGACAACTACGTTGGAGGTAGGTATCGATATCGGTGGGTTGTCTGGTGTGCTACTGGCGAATGTTCCTCCCGGACGGGCCAACTATCAGCAGCGGGGTGGGCGCGCAGGCCGCCGCAACGATGGTTCCACATTAGTTGCACTTTTTGCCAGGGCAATCGGCTATGAGCAGGCAGTATTTCGCGACTTCGGCGACCTGTTCAGCCGTGATCTTCGTCCGCCAAAAATCTTTTTGGAACGGGAGCGCTTTTCCCGACTGCATTTCCATGCTTTCGTTCTTGGCGAATTCTTTCGCGGACTGTTCCCTTCGCGCTCAGTGGGAGCAATGGAAGCATTTGGCAAGATGGGCTGGTTTTGTAGGCGACCGAAACTGCCCATCGGAGACGCTCATTTCGCTTCCAGAGAAACCCTCGGCGAGTACACGGGAATTCCTGCACAGCCGCCCGATTGGTGGATAGGAAACGGGCGAGGACTACACGAGCACTTCATCGATTTCCTGCTCTTCTGCGAAACCAACCCAGCAACCACGCTCGGACAAGCGCACGAACTCCTGCAAGGCACTCCACTCGAATGTGGTCAAGTGCCCTTGCCCCTATTGCTCGCGGAGGCACGAAATTGCTTCAGAGAAGTGATCGAACCGTGGGTCGCTGCCTACGATTACCTAATCAGCGCGTGGGAGAAGGGTAAAGGCGAAGGCGCGGACAAATCCATGTTGAATGCCATTGCCCACCAAACCCGTGAGCTATTCAACATCACGGTCATCGAGCAACTAGCCACATTACGCTTCCTCCCAAGGTATGGATTCCCAATCGGACTCCAGGCGCTACGGCTTCCGTCCGACCGCTACTATCAGCGGGAAACAGATGTTGTGAAGCTACAGCGGGATGGGACTATGGCGCTCAATGAGTATGTGCCCGGCTCGCGCCTGCTGGCTGGGGGCCGCATCTATCAGTCTCGCGGACTGGTGCGCAGCTTTGAGCCTGATGGCGGCGGTTTCGGCGTTAGACATTATCGTTTTCAATGTGTACAAGGTCATGTTTTTTACGACACTCGTTCTGAGTTGAAGGAGTGCCGGATCTGCACCGCACCCACAGAGCGGCCATTGGGCACCTCCACCATCGTTCCACGATTCGGCTATCTTTGCGCTGCTTGGGACCCGCCGAGTTGGTCTGGTGATCCAGCACGCGTCGGTGAGGTTGAGGCCGTCGCCGATTTAGACATGATTCGTCAGCCAAACGCGGTTTCCATCGCAAATTTCGGCGGGAATTCACGTCTCCAGGGTCATTTCTGCGAAGGCGCACGCCTGTTTGCAGCCAATGCAGGCCCCACCGGTTTAGGCTTCGCCATCTGCACGCGCTGTGGCTATGCCACACGTGAGCACAAGATTGGACAGGCTCGTGTAAACCTACCAGCTGGATTCGAAACCCATGCGCCACTCTGGTCGGAAAAGGCGAGTGCTACTTGCTGGTCGAACGGCGAGGGTGTACTGCGCAACCAGTCGCTCGGAGCGGAAACTAACACAGATGTTCTGCAACTGGATGTGCTAACTGCGATGTCACCTTTCCACGCTAATGAGAATGCAAGGAAGATTGCCACCACGCTGAGCCATGCGTTGCGCTTGTCCGGAGCTCTGCTGCTTGAAGTTGATCCACGGGAGATTTCCGCGAGGACGGTCGCCTCGGGCACAAGTCCCAGTGCCATTTATGGCGTCCACATCTTCGATAGCGCTGCCGGTGGTTCAGGGCATATACAGTCCCTCTTGGCCGATCATGAGCGCTGGCTGCGCAGCACGCGAGAACTCCTTGAAGGCAATGCCATACACGCCAAGCATTGCCGTGAGGCTTGTCTACGGTGTTTGTTGGACTCGCAAAGTCAGACTGACTTCGAAGCAGGGCTTCTTGATCGCAAGATTCTGCTTGACTACCTAGTCTCAGATTAATGTGCCTACCGGTTGGGCTGAGAGGTGAGTGTCCTACGTCTTCTGCGAATTAGCACTTCGTTAAGCAGGTGGATTTTATAAAGGTTTGTCCTGACAAACGCCTTTGTAGCCCGAAACGGCACGGCTTCCGAGCTGTTGGCAAACCGCACCATATTCTCCTACGCCCGATCCCTTGACGTGGTTCTGCCTCCCGACCGCGCATTGCACGCCTACGCTTGGATGATGCTTTGCACATTCTTCCGGCATCAGGATCAGGGGTAAACGCCGAGGGTGGCGGAATTGATTGTATTCAGCACAGACCGCGCCTCAGCTACGCTCTCGCCATACGGGCAATATCCCAGAAGATTTTCCCAGATGACAATCAAATTCGATTTCATAAAATCAAATATTCTCTGCGCCAATGGTTCCTCAAAGAGCCTACAATTCCCTCCTGCGCCCTGATGTAACTCCGGTTTCCAATAATGCCTTAAAGATTGTCCATGAGGCGCAAATTGCTCCTCTGCGCAACATAGACACGTTCGACGATCCAATGCATCGTGGTAAATAGGAGTGTACGAACGATGTTCGATTCCCGCCAGGTTCTTGAACCCCTACTCGACAGCGACCAGGCTGCGGCCCTCGCGAAGGTGCCTCGCAAAGCCCTCCCGCAGTATGCCCACAACAGCCTTGTGGCTGGTTTGAAGGCAGGCAAGCAGTGTCGATATCTGGCTTCCAATCTCGGCCACTGTCCGCCTCACGCGGTAAACTCGGAACAGCTATCCGTGCCGCCTCACCACTCTTGAAATGGGGAAGAAATGAGACGGACACGCTATCAACAAGGCAACCTCAAGCTTGCGGAGCGCAAGCGCGGTCCACGTGCATGGGAGTATCGCTGGTACGAATCCCTTGCCGACGGAAGCCGCAAACGCCGCAGTCTGGTTGTCGGAAGTGTGGAACAGTATCCGAACGAGGCAGCGGCGAAACGGGCTGTTGCGTCGCTTTTGGTCAACATCAACGCTGAGAGTCCGCGCTTCAGCCTCGAAGCGGTTAGTGTTCAAACGCTTGTCGAACACTACCGTGAAAAGGAACTGGGCAAAGACTCGAACAAAACCTTCGCAACCTGCGAAACGTACCAGGGCTACTTCAGGAAGTGGATTCTGCCTCGCTGGGGAAACTACCGGCTGAAGGATGTCAAATCGGTTGCCGTCGAAGAGTGGCTGCGTTCGCTCGATCTCTCCAACGGCAGCAAGGCAAAAATCCGGAACATCATGCACGCGGTCTTCAATCACGCAGTTCGCTGGGAGTGGCACGACCGGAATCCCATTACGCATGTGCGCCAGAGTTCCAAGCGCAAAGAAATTCCCACCGTGTTGACGCTTGCCGAGGTCGAGGAATTGCTTCTCTATCTAGAAGAGCCGACGCACACCGCCGTTCTGGTCGATGTGATGACCGGGCTGCGGGTGAGTGAACTGCTGGCACTCAAATGGCAGGACATTGATTTCGAGAAGTTCGAGATCAGCGTCACGCGGTCCATTTCCCTTCAGCACGTGGGCGAATGCAAGACGGAGGCATCGCGCAAGCCTGTTCCATTGGATTCGCGTCTGGCGGAAGCATTGTGGCGCTGGCGGACCCTTTGTGCTTATCCGCAACCGGAGGATTGGGTCTTTGCCAGTCCACACGTCAAAGGCACACAGCCGTACTGGCCGGGGACGCTCAACCGCTGGCACTTGCAACCAGCAGTGAAGGCCGCCGGAATCGATGGACGGATCGGCTGGCACACATTCCGGCGCACATACGCGACTCTTCTCAAAGCGAATGGGGAGGATGTCAAGACTGTGCAGGAATTATTGCGGCACGCAAATAGCTTGGTGACGATGAATCTTTACGCGCAGGCAGTAACGGAAGTGAAGCGTAAAGCGCAGAGCCGCCTGGTGAGCATGTTGCTCGACGACAACCCTCACAACGAGAGCACCGCTGCTATTGGAACAATACGGACGTACGAAAAAATCATCGAAGCGCGTAAGTTGCTGA